>Ga0214188_100005_pt1 | contig 133989 bp, 139 predicted proteins | sample TroBogEpilimnion_5_FD_153026 | JGI IMG/M metagenome (GOLD analysis project Ga0214188, IMG submission 153026) | Freshwater microbial communities from Trout Bog Lake, WI - 01JUL2008 epilimnion | ecosystem: Environmental > Aquatic > Freshwater > Lake > Epilimnion/Euphotic zone | place: Trout Bog...
GGCATGAACTTTATATCCCCGGTCATGATTCCCACACTGGGAAACATCTTTTTTAAATCATGAAATTTTTGGTTTGAAAGAGACTTGATAGGTGTAGTGTAAAACACACGTTTTCCTTTGGCTAACGAATGATAAATTTGAAATTCTCCAACTAAAGTTTTACCTGAACCTGTCTTTGCAGTAACAAGAACGTTCTCGTCTTTTGAAATAGCGTAAACTGCATGTTTCTGGAACGGGTCCAAGGGAAACTTGAACGGGGTCTCTACTTCGGGAACATTGTCTTTCAAATTAGGTATTCTCAGCATCTTAATTAAGTATTCTAAGTCTTCATTCTTATAAATCCATTTTGTGCGTTGTGGTTTTAAGAACCATATCGTAACATCACACAAATGTCGGCAGATGCGTTGTTCGGACTTGATTTACTGAGTAATACGAAGGTGACTGAATCGGCATCCATAGATTTACCTGAAATGGCAAGTATTGACTTACCATCCTTCAATTTTTCCGACTCGGCTCCTGCTCCAGCTCCAAAATTGGTTCCTTCCTTAGACGAAGCAGGACCACTGAGAACATCGGACGGTCTTGAAAACTTGAATGCCGACTCGTTCTTTACACCTTCGGCTTCTTCACGCAAGATGAACGAAGAGTATGTTTTGAAAGAGAAGTATGAAATGTTACGTAAATTTGACCGCTTAGCAAAGTTAGGTGTTCCTATGCGCAAGAGATTCACTTTGGATTCGTCGTTGGACGAAATGAAAGTGGAATTAGATTTCATTAAGCGCGAAAAAGCCATGGACCAAACCATCAAACAGTTCTGCGATTGGTATATTACCGGTATGTCAGCCTTAGAATGGAGTTCCAAGAACGTAAGTATTATGAAAGCGTTCGGTTTACAATTAGACGGTCTTTCCGAATCCGCTCAAATGAATGTCGCAGATATGGAAGACGATTTTGAAGAATTGTATGAACTTTACGGCGAAAAACTCAAGATGCACCCGTTAGTCCGTATTCCTATTCGCACATGTATGATGGTGTACATGGTCCACTTAACGAACCAAATGGCACAAAAAGCTCCAGTTCCAAACATTCAAGAAATTTTAAAGACCAATCCGGATATTGCCCGTCAATTAGCTAGTGCAGCCATGCAACAACAAACTCAAGGAATGAGATCTCAACCTCAACAAGCTCCACCTCCTCCACCACCATCAAACCCATTAGCTGGTTTATCTAGTTTCATGAGTCAAATGATGCCTCCACCACCTCCACCACAACAAACTCAAACACGAACAGTTCCTGCTTCCATCAAGAGTCCAGTTAAATTGAACCCTCCTTCTGCTCCACCTGCAGCACCTAGAGAAATCGCACCTCCTGTGAACATTGACGATCTATTGAAGACCGTGAATGCTGGAGTTAAAATAAGTGCTCCACCTACAACAACAAAGAAGGTTTCTACAACACCTACACGTAAATCAACCGGAAAAAGCACGATGAGCATTAAGCTTTAAAGAGTAAATCGGCTTTACGGTCATAAGCAGGAGAGTCTACTTTATTGAGACCTGCTTTGGTTCTTAAATCTACATCGGGATCAATATCTTTCATGCCTTCTCGGGCGTAAACGGACTTTCCGCGAAACAGACCAGCTGATAAAATGACAAATCCGGCGGTCAAAAGAATAGATGTAAGTAAATCACGAGTTCCTACGAAACAAATAGCAAATATCGCTAGACGACGAAGAAGTATATTTTGACTGTACTCTTCGTCGTTTGAACTGAATTCGTGGACGATGTATCTGCTCGCGACATTGCTGAGCAAAATCATGATACCGATGGCAAAAGGAGTAGACGCAAGTGAATGGATATAGTCCAGCATCTCTTACTTAAAACAGACTAAAATGTTCGCTTTTAATTGGAGTAGCTGGTTTTACTGGTTGAGTGGATGGAGGAGGAGTTGTTTGAGACTTACCTGGTTTGGCCATGTGTGCTAATGTGTCTCCCTTTTGAATATTTGATGGGGCTCTGATCTTTTCCTTGATTTTTGATTCGTGTTTCTTTTCCGGGGTTTGATGTTTTGGGTCTAAATGTTCGGTGACGCTTGAAGCTGTCATGAGGTAAGCAATTGCCAAGAACACACCAGTAATCAAACTTTTGTAGACTGTGACGTAGAGGATAGCAAGTAAAGCTACGGCATGGCCGACAGGGGAAGACAATACGGTCTTTATAAATTGGGGAGCAGGGTGGGTAAAGAACGCGACGTAAACAATCAAAAGTCCAACGGACACGAGTTCGGGAGTTGACAATCTCATTTGTCAAAAGGTAATATTTTTCTATAGTGTTTTGAATAACTGGAAACTATGGCGTCATTAGAAGAAGTTTGGGGAGCACCGTTTCCAAAGAAACACCATAACATGCTTTCAAAGCAACAGAATAGTGGCCGCGAAGATCAGAGAGATGCAGAAAAGGAAGGACGTATAGCTTCGACCCCTATGCGCCGCACAGCCGACGCTATTCAAAAAAACCGTAAGACAATTGATGACTTGTCAAAGACCTTGCCTATAGTTGAAACCGACGACCAAGCAGAATCAAACTATGCTCCTTCAAAAATCGGATGGGCGTCTACTCGCGAAGGATTCACTGCCACTAAGAAAGAATACAGCAATCCTTACTCGGTCACAGACTTCGGAACAAGTTTCGCATATGCTCCTCCTCAGTTCCAAGAAGCAGCGCATGATGTTAAGTTGAACCGTATTTTACGATTGATTGAACAGAACCGAACGGGATACGAAACACCATCGTCTCACGATATGGCTTTATACGTATTCACTGGAGTCATTTCATTGTTTGTTTTGGACACCTTCGTCAATTTAGGTAGACGATTAGGTTAAGAACGGTTATTAATACGTGTTTCTAATGTCGAGAAGTCGTCAAAACCATTGTCTAATATTTCAAGTTCCAAACATAACGTAAATTCAACGGTTCGGTTTCCACTAGCGGCATACGCACCGTTGTTTGTCCAATACATATAACCTGTATTTCCTTGTTGACTATGTGTTCTGATACGAATACGTAATCTGTCCAATGTGCCTAAAGCAGGATGGAAACGGGTAACGTTGTCTTGTCCTGATTTATCATTGTATTCGATGAAGGTTCCGTTAGAAATAGCAGGGATTTTGGCAAAAAATCCATCGCAGTATCCAGAACGATTACCTCCTGTAGCCAATTCATCAGAATAACTTAAGCCGTCGATATCAAGGAAAAAATAGTAAGTTGATGATGTTATAGCAGTATCTCCTGAATAAACTGTCGAAACATTGTTATTAGGTCCAGCAGAATAAGGATGAGTTAAAGCACCAGGACCTGAACTAACGCTGACAATTGGAGGAAATTCTGCACTCATAAGACGGACACCTATGACGTCACCGTATTGACGAGGAAGGTAGACTGTGAAATCACCGTTGGTGTAAAATTTAGAAGTATCTCTGTCTCCGGAATCAATAGAAATTACCTTCTTTACAGTGCGTAATTTCTTTTCGGGCTTGGAGGCAGAAACAATGACTCCATTGTAATCAAAGGCTCTGTTCATTTGTTATATTTCACATGGGAAGTTTTACAGGTCTTATTAAACCAACTCCTTGCCTTTGCCGTCTTTTTTGCTTTTTTCACTAAATCTGCGTCAGTAGTGTAATGTGTCTTGCCACAGGTCAACATACTAGCGGCACGAGCATATCCCCACTGCTGGGCTGTCGCACCCGGTCGGTGTCCCGTTCTCCACGCCGCCATTCCTCGGTTGTATGATGCCTTCACGATAGGAAGAGGAACACCAGTAGCCTTAGAATAGGCTTGTAAAGAATGTGCCTTAGGGAACTTCTTTCTCCATTCTTTCACGTATTTAGAAGTTCTGGTTTTTACACCCTTGTCAGTTAAAAAAGGTCTGTATGCCTTGGGATTTTTCCAAGACATAGCTCTTCGCCTTGTAGCAGACCTTTTTCGTTGTAAGTTTTGTTTCTGAGTGAGTCCAGAATGATACCTCTTAGGCCAGTACATTAATCCTTTATACTCAAACTTTTTTCAAGCATCTCGGCCAACATATCTCTTCGTTCTGGCTTGATTTGTTTCTCAACAAAATGCTCTACGATCAAACAGAAATCGCGATATACTGCGATATCAAACATCCCTGTTCTCTCAATAGATTTTGCCAGCATATTCAAAGATTTCTGACCTTCAACCAACATCTGTTGCTCTTCAGGAGTTTCTGCCTCATTTGAGTTCTGGAAATCGTTTCGGAAATAATTGTATATTTTCATGATATATTCATTGTGATCGGTAAACCATTCTTCGTCCAAATCATATTCTCCTGCTGTTTCAAGCAGAGCTCTTCGAAGATACCAATAATTTCGTTCGGCATCCGTTAGTTCGTCTTCTGGTTTTGTCAATACAAGTTCATATTCTTCAACGTCTTCGTCCATTTTTTCTATTAATTCATTCAGACTCATTTTTGATTTCGTTTTTGTTTTCTATAATGAATTCGTTTTAGATGCCGAACAGTAAATGAAGGATCCAAATTGTGACAGCAGCGGCAAATTCAGCGATCAAGTATACTATGGTTTTTTGTTGAGACAGTTTTCCTGCTGCAAACGCCCATAAGACCAAAGCAGGATTGAAGTATCCCCCTGATACTTTTCCGACCATACCAATAGCCAAAGCCAAAGCGGCTACGACGAAATAAGGATTAGAAGTGAAAGCCATTGCTCCAACTAAGAGCATAGTTCCCAAGTATTCGCAAAAAGCAGCCGTATACATTGTATTGTATAAATAAGCATGAAATATTTAATTGTAAAAGGATGGCTAGGGTTTGGAGACAGGCTAGAAAGTTTAATTATGTGCGTGAAGTTCGCACAAGAGAACAATCTTCAAATTTACGTTGACTGGACGGACAGTATATGGAGCCACGGAGAAGAATCGTTTTACAAGTATTTCAATATTGTGAATATGCCAGTTCTTGAATCGTTAGACGATATTCCTGCTGATTCTACCGTTTACCCTGAATACTGGAAAGATAAACTTAAATCTCCTTTCACCCAAGAAATGATGGATAATTATGATCCAAACAATATTCTCACAAACTATTTACCGAAAAATCCCACGTTCAACTGCGATGTTATAGTGTACGTATGCGTTGGAAAAAGACTGTTGTATGAAGATATCCAGTTTTTCACAAACGTATTCAGAGTCACAGATGAACGTATTCTTGACGAAATTAGAAAACGTAAATCTCTATATAATTTATCTACTTCTATTGGGATCCACGTGAGAGGAACCGATCGGGTTAAAAATATACACAAACGTGAACTAAGCATTCAGTATATGGCCGTAAATGCAGTGATGAACGGGGGATTGTCTGGTCTGAAAATGGTAGCTGTAGGTGACGACAAGGAGTCTGTAGAATTATGGAAGCGGTTCTTTCCAGATGTCAAAGTTCTGAGTTCACTTTCGTTAGAAAATACAATAAAGAAAGGAATACATAACGCTTCCAAAGAAGAACTTACGTTATCAAAAGACGAGATGAACGTTGATATGTTGGTTGACTTTTTCACGTTATCTTCTTGTGCTAGGATTTTGACTACGTTTAGAGACAGCCGATTCGCAAGAGAAGCTAGACAGTTACATCCTTATTTAGATACAATATTGCGAAACGAATAATAAATAGAACAAGAAACAGAGAGCAGAATGTTGACTTTACAAGGATACAAAATAGCAAAAAAAGATGTGCCTAATATGGCCGAAGTACGTCGAGCTTTGAACGTGAGACCCTACGTCCCTTCAGTGTTTGTGAAACCTCAATACGTGACAAGGTACCCTATATTCACGGAAACCGATCATCATATATTTGTTCCCAAGCATTACGGAATCCAAACGTTCGGAAATATAACCGAAAACCGACGTGATGTTCCCAAAACTCATCCTAAATTCTGGGAATTCGCAGGACAAATCCGACCCGCTCAAAAAGAAGTCGTTGAATCTTACTTGTGTCCTGAACCGCGTGACGGTATCATTTCCTTACAAACTGGAGGAGGCAAGACGGTATGTGCGCTCTACATTGCCTCCAAAATCCAGATGCCTACTATCGTTCTAGTTCATAATACTTTCTTGAGAGACCAGTGGATAGACCGAATCAAGACGTTTCTTCCAAAGGCAAGAATAGGAAGTATTCAAGGCGAAGTGATTGACGTGGAAAATAAAGATATAGTTGTAGCTATGCTCCAAAGTGTTTCTCTGAAAGATTACCCTGCTTCTGCCTTCCAGTCGTTCGGGTTTGTGATTGTTGATGAGTGTCATCATATAGCTTCTGAATCGTTCTCTCAATCGCTCACCAAAATGACATGTAAACATATGTTAGGATTGTCTGCGACCCCTGAACGCAAAGATAAATTGATGTACGTCATAAACTGGTTTCTGGGACCTATGCTTTATAAGTCTGATACATCAGATAAAGTAGATGAAAAAGTGCGAGTGGAAGTTTACGACTTTGAAGAAGGAGACGACGCATATAACGAAATCATATATAATAATTCTGGCGTGATGTTCACAACGTTAATGATTAACAAGGTGGCGGAATACGCTCCACGCAATGAACTTATTCGCGAATTATTGGAAGATGCGTTCGAAGAAGAAGACAGACAAATACTTGTGTTGACCGATCGCGTAGAACACACGAAAACCATATTTGAGATCCTGCCTCCTGCTCTTCAATCCCAAGCAGGAATACTGGGTAGAAACGTGAAAGCCGCCGACCGAACTGTGATGTGCGAAAGCAAAAGAATACTGATCGGGACTTACGCTATGTGTAAAGAAGGATTTGACGTGGCTACCTTGAATACTTTGCTTATAGCTACTCCAAGACCCGATGTGGACCAAATTGTAGGCAGAATTCTGAGAGTGGAAAAAGATAAGAGAAAAGTAGATCCTTTAATTATTGATATAGTGGACCCTGCGTTTCGCCGGCAGTTTCAGGAACGTTTAGGTCTTTACAGAAAACGCAACTACCAAGTAGAAAAAATGAAGCTTCTAAGTAATGAGGACTCGGAGAAACCAGTCTTTGCGTAAAACCCGAAAGGGAGGTAAAATAATAGGGGACGGATACTTCGCTAAGGTTATTGATCCGGCTATTCCGTGCAAAGACGGACGCGATATGTCAAAATACGTTTCTCGTGTTTCCAAGAGAGAACGCGAACAAGATATTGTTTCCAAGAATCACAAGAAACTTATCAAGAAACTAAAAGAAATTGATCCGGACCAGAAACATTTTTATTATCCTGAATACTGTGAACCAGGTGTGATGCTGGAAGAAAACAAGAATGATGGTGCGACATACAAGAACAAGAAGTATTCGGAGCTCGTGTTGAGAGGCAACGATGAATGGAATCCGATGGTGCGTAAGAACCGATCATGGGTAGGATTCTTGAAAGGCAAGAAGATTGGGCGAAAACTTCCTGCTCCTCAACGCACAAAAGAACAGGAAGAATATCTACTTAAATCCATAAAGTTGTTACACGACAACGATATAGTCCACGGAGACTTACATGGCCGAAACGTGATTATGGCAGATGATGGAATGCCACGTATAATTGATTTTGGAAGTTCAATTATAGATGCCAAGAAAAGCGACATTGACGCAGAGAATGAATTAGTTGAAGATAATTGGCCTTATTTAGAAAAAAACTGGAAACTTAGTCGTTAAAAGTCCGAGTAAATATCCATTTTTTTGAATGATTTAGTTAAGTTTGCAGGTTGGGGTTCTTTTAATGAAAAGGGTGTAATTATCGACCAGTCTAACATTTCAGACATTTCGTAGACTTTGTCTTCGGGATAATTCTTTTGGACCCAGTAATTTTCGTTCATACGATGAAGAACGTATACTGTCTTTGTACGCTTTTCATGGTACATCACTTTACCTTCAAGTTCATTCACTAATACCGATGTATTTGGAGTTAACATTGTATATTAATCCTCTGCTTCGTCAAAATAGGTTTCCCGTGAATATTCGTCAAACGGACGATCAGCTAAATCCCCGTAATCTCCTCTATCCGGTTCTATCAACTGACCTTTTTCGTTCATTTGCTCGTCTCCGTCGTCTATTAATCCCCGATTTGTGAACCCTCCTTCTGGAACGTCTTCTGGGTTCACGTCATCATCTGCTATTTCGGTCAACACGGGAAAATCCTTGGCTATCAATCTGCGATCGGCTTCCGTGAATATATACTGGGCGATACCGATATCCAATAACATTTTTGTGACTTCACGTTCGCGATCAGACAACTGCTGTAATCTGTATTTCACAGTTTCACGTTCTTTTGTAGTCAGCAACTCAACGACCTTTGTGGATTCTTCCTTGGTAAGTAAAAGCATATTCATGGTAATGTCTCGTTTCATAGCTGTTCTTATTGCGTCTATCAATTTATCTTCGCCTCGGATTTCGTGAAAGAATACGTATAATGTCCCCTTTACTGCGTCACGAAACAAAGACTTGTTTTTAAATGAATCAACGGAGTCCACGAACTGGCGCAGTGCGGCCATTTTTGCATGTGGAAAGTCAAGAACGGAAACTATATCCAGAAGTCTGGTGAGTAATGTAGTTAACGAAACGCCGTCAGAGTTTTCAATGAAGTTCTTTATAGGGTCCAATTTCAATTTATCGGGGAACTTCATACCCACCATTTTCTGGATTTGTTTTTCGTCAGGGAACACGTAATCAATATCAACTTCTTGAGGTTCAATGTACTTTGCTTCTTTGGAAGGTTTGGTTCCTATTAAATCAGGAAACGTTTGTGAGTATTTGGGAACTCTCTTTGAAACTATCACGTTCCGTAATTTAGGAATCTCGCATCGCGTTTGTTGTTCTTCTTTTTGTCTTTCTCCGATCTTGAACTGTTTCTTGTCAGGCACCAAAATAGGTATGTGAATATCGTTCTCTTCAACTTCTTTTTCAACTTTTGCGAATCTTTCTTTGGCAGTTTCAAATTGTGCTGGAAATTGTTTTTTGAGGTTCAGTAACGCTCTTACTACTTCATCACGGACCTTTTTGCGATTATTTACAACTTCAGTAATGATTGTATCAAACGGTTCAGTGAACCCTGAAGGCGACAAGTCATGTAAATCGTGTAAGGCAGTCAAGCAAATATCTAAAGCCGGTGCGTCTTTTGAATTGTCTGTGTCTCTTGGAAACCCCGACAACTTAACGACTTTAGTTCCGAACGAACGTCTAGGAATCAAGAACGGGTTATGCGTTTGAAGCAATCCGATCATCGCGGCAATTCCAAAGACTCCTTCGTAAAAATTAACGCCTTTCTTATCTAATTTTCCGGACGCTACTGCCGAATTTGATGCTCGTATAACGTAATTCAAAAACAGCATCAGTTCTTGTTCGTCTGGAATGACTTGGAACGCCGAAAGCAGGAAGTAAACTACCGTATGTCCTGCGTTCTTTTTATTGAATACTTCCCTTAACTGAGCTAAAGTGGTTACAAACTTTGAAGTTCCGTGAACTGCTTGGGTCGTAGTCAAAACATCATAACTTACCAATAATCTACCGTTGTCGTCAAAATCTTCCTGGAACTCGGCCGTATCTTTATTGATTTGCTGGCTACAGAACTTACATACGCGGTACGCATCAACTATTTCAGTCCATTTCTCGTAAAATAATTTAGTATCATTATTCATTTCTCCGTCAAGAATAGCTAATGTATGTTTACAAATCAAAAACAGTCCATCAGCGTCAAAGTACTGTTCGTTGACCGGAGTTATTTCTTTAATAAGTAACCGAATTTCGTAAGATTGGTCGGGAGGAAGCAAAGTATCGTTCCCTAAAATAGTAATGATATTCTGACGTAATTCTGACGTTTCTTTGTTTTTAGTCTTTTCGTATTTCTCTTCTTTTTCTTCGTGTTTTGGAGGCTGGTAAATTTTAAGTAATGTCACATGATCTTTTTGGATGGACGGACCCGTAGTATCCATCCATGCCTTTTTATTCAAATTAATGAACTCTTTACGTTCTTGCGTGACAAACGGAGTTGGAGCACAAACTTTTCCGTCCAAGCGGTAAAGTCCAGAACTCAAGAACTCTTCAAAGTTGTCGGTCTTCAAACATTCTTCGGGAGAAGACTCGGGAAGTTGGACTTTAGGTTTCTCGTGCATTAAATCCGCGGCAATAACTCCGAAGTTCCCTGAATCTGAAAGTAACATTTTAGTTACCAATCGTCCACCGTCTTCCTGCTTCATGAGCCACATTCTCGGTTCCATGCCTTTGCGCCATTTTGATTCGTAAACTCCCTGTAACTTCTCCGATGGAGCAACAATATCATTCGTAGGAAAACTGAGTTCCAACGGTGTCTTTGGAGTTCGAACGGTATCTACTGGCGGAAACCGTTCTTTCCATGAGTTCCATCTGATTTGCGACAAGGAGACATCATAAAGTTTTAAATACTTCTGGCCTTCTACATACGGATCTTTAGTGACCGGAACGGCGTGGGACACAATAGCTTCAATACTTGGAAATACGTCCAATAAAGGTTCAGCAGTCTCAATTATATTGGCTTTACTTGAACTCAAAATTTTGTGACCTGGCAATGGATGAGGAATATTCAAAGGACGTTCTTCAATGTAAAACCCAATTCTTCTTACGTCGTCTCCCGTATTCGGAAAAGGGATGTCCTTGAACTCTTCAGTTCCGTCGTCTTTCACAAATCGTTTGGTTCGTGTGAAAGGTCCCAACGCATGAATAGGGTGTTCGCCTTTATCGTCTACCAATTCAGTTGATTCAGTTATTGGAACACCCGAAGCGCCTTCTGAGCCGTAAGGTCTAGGCAAGGCATTCACTAAAATAGGATAATAATTAGGTACACGTCTTTTTGACTCGTCAAATAAAGGTATGTACTTGTCCTTGTAAGAATAAGGTTCATACTTGAATGAACCGTAAATAGGTTTCAACCAATCTACGTTCACAGACTTGCGCTTGTCGTCAATATGGTACGTATCCGTCAACTTGATAACGTCGTTGTATATAACTCTCAATCTATCCACTTCCTTCTTGATTTTTGCGTATTCTGCCTTCAGAACATGTTTCTTCTTAGGAACCGATTTCTGAAAGAAGTCTTCAAGCTGTTCTTCTAAACTAAAAAACCGGAGTTCTTCGGGTGTCTGGACTTGTTCTTCAAATTCGAACGTCTCAATGACTTTAAATTCCGAAGGCTCATACTGGATTTCTATTTCCATCGTTATCTTCTATAACGGAACAATATTCTTCCACTAATTGCTTAGCGCGCTCAAGAACTTTTTCCGGTGTCTTCTTTTCTGTCGCAAATTGGATAGCCATCGCAGGCTTGAGAGGGTGAGGAATATCGTAAGACACGAACTGGATATCCTTGTCTGCATAAATGACTGATTGTAAGAGTGCGCCTATAGTGTGACCTCCAATATCCATAAGTATACTGAAAACGCCCTTATCTTTTTCGTGCTTGATGTTCTTCATTGCCTCGGAAATGTAATCGTTCACTTGCTTTCTTAAGATACGGACAGCCATAGACAACAACTCTTTGGCCTTGAGAACGCCTACACTTTCAATATCCAAGTTGAACCAGTAAGGACGTTTTTGGTCGTCTTGGTAGTAACAACGCTGAACTAGAAAGTTGTCAAAGTGTGTTCCCGCATCTTTGTCGCTCTCGTTTTCCTTGACGTACTTTTCACGTTCAACTTTGGCCATTTCAGGGTCAACTTTCCAACTGGCAGTAGCTGTAGATACTTGACTGGAGCTTCCAGTTTCCAGAGCTAAGCGCCCAGTAATATGAACCGATTCTCCTGCTTTCACTTTCAAGAACAATGAAGGAGTATCAAATTCAGGGTCTTTCATTAGAATATGAGGATTCGCAGAAGATACGACAAAGTCGTCGGTGGTGACATTTTTTGCTTCTGTGATTACCGGCATACGAAGTTCAATTTTTGCGTCTTTGATTGTAGTTGTATCGTCGGGCTTTACGTTGATAGGTAACATCTCAACCCGATGTTTCATCATTTCGTGTGGTAATTGAGTAGTGTTCTGCAAAATTTGGACGTCACGGACTACGACTGTAGGTATTCCGGAAATCAGTGTACGTCTCAAGGCATTCACAAAAGCAACAGGGAAATCAACTAGCTCGGTGTGAAGGACAAGACCGCCTTCAGATATTTTCGTGTTTTTGACCTCGGGCATTTTTCCTTCTTTCATTTCGTTAATGTTTGATCCGTTTTTTTCCTGAAAATTCATAACATGTCCGAACAGTCCCCGTATCTCTTTTACAGCGAAAGAGATGCAAATTCCAAGCAGATAATTGAGACCTTAAAAGCTCTTAATAAAGCAGGATTATACAAGTTTGTTGATGCCTTGACTTTACAGCCCTCTCAGCGTCCCCAATGGCTTGTCAAAGTCCCTACTCTTTACATTCCTGCTACCAAGGAAGTCATCGTAGGCAAAGATATTTACGGGTACATCGCCAAACCAACAAACTCACGCAAGGAACTCCCTGCGAAGACCGAAAGCGGAGCTGCTACAACCCAGAACTCGTTCGGCGAACTTGCGGCTTGGGCGTTTGAAGGAACTGGAAGATTAAGTGAATCTTATTCTTTGTGGGACTCGCCAAGTCAATTTGCGTCTGAAGGAGGAAGCTTTTACACATTCTTGGATGGAGGTGCGCCATCTGGAGGCGGAGCGGGAATGCCTGCTTCTGGAGGACCTGAAACGAAGAACACAATTGACAAATCTAAAACTGCTACGAATTCAGACGTCATGGCACGAATGGAAGCTTTACAGAACCAACGTAAATCTGAGTTCGGTGCGATAGAACGCAAGTAACTTTAATGTTATGGACTATATATCGGTAATGGCATCCAAAGTGATTTTAATGAACGCTTTTTTCGATCAGTTCATTTCGTTCGTGAGTGAATTGTCTCAAATGTACCCTGACGATTCAGATTTATCTTTGGCTAAAACTACTCTGCATTTAATGCGAACAACGCAACCTAAGTTGGTTATTAATTACGTGAAAGACAACGTCCTTAAATTTGAAGATAAGATCATGAACAAAGACGAATCGTTCTTCATGAGCTATGACTACAACGAATACTCAACGGACGTTGATATGAACGTATTCCAAAAATTAAAAGATTACAACGCCCAGCTATCTCCTGCTTCAAAGGAAAATATTTGGAAATACGTCCAGAACATTACAAGATTATGTAAAGCTATTATCCAACATTCGGAAAGTTCATAAGAACTTCTTGAGAATAAGACATTGGTTTTGCGATAGTTTCAAATCCGTATAAATCTTTTGGTTCCAATGACTTTAATTCTGATATAGCCTCTTCGGGTTTATCAAAATTACGGAACAAGATTTGGTTGACTTCAGCAGGACTCCATTTGTAATCTAAAGAAGGGTTCGTCCATTTCTCAAACTCTTTGTCGTAGAAACTATTCACCATTTCTTCCAGAATTTCGCAATTACATTTCCTGAAGTGGACGATCATATCAATGCGGCCCGGACGAATCAAAGCCTTGTCAATTCGTTCAGGGAAATTAGAAGAAATCGCAAGAATACGACCTGAAGATTCCAAAGTTCCGTCCAACAAGTTCAAAAGAAACGATAAATCAATCGGTTCCTTGATTTCTTCTTCTTGGTCTAGCCATGGGTCTCCGCTTGACTTAGGTTTTTCTTTGGTTTCAATAACAGGTTTCTTCCATTCGCGTCTCAGAACTGCGTCTCCCATCGCGTCAATATCTTCAATGACGTACAAACGTTCATGAACTGGAATAGTGTATCGCTCTGTTGTAGTTCCATTATGAACGTGGATTTCGTCGTTGAAGAACAGATGACGAAGTTGAGACTTGGTTTTGATTTCAGATAATTGAATGTTGATAATATGACGTCTAGCAGTGTTGGCTATAGCTTTTACAGATGAAGTTTTTCCACACCCAGGTTCGCCGTGGAACATGAACCCCAAAGTATACGGAATACCTTTCTTTTCATACCAATCTTTTCTAGTTAAAAAGAACTCTACGTGTTTCTTGACTTTAGATCGTTGTTCGAAAAATACGTTATCGAAAGTTCGGGTCGTATGGAAACGGTGTTTGGTGTATATGATATGGGTCGTAGGCAAAGGATTTTGTGTGCTTTTCTTGGTCTTGCTTCCCGTCATCATGTCAAAGAAAAACAAAGACGTTCCTAATTTATTTGCCATGCGGCGTTCGTAGTCGGTATTACAACGGTCAAAGAACGATTGTAAATATTGGACTTCGTGTTCGAAACAGAACAACTTGAATCGTATTTTTTCTACTTGCCCGTCGTTGTGTTTCAGTTCAAGTAATTGAAAGTAAATATCGGGTTCAATTTGCACAGGTTCAAATTCGTAAGGCAGATAATCGTGGTGAGTCATGCAAAGAAGATTACGAATTGCCGGAATGGTGGTCACGTAATAAACTACAGAGTCCATGCGTGTATGACTTCCTGTTGAACCTAGTTGTTGTTGTTTGTTATTGGTAAGCTGATGAATACGTTCGCATTCAACGGTGCATTTAGGTTCACGATTAGGTGGAGGAGGTGTAGACGCAGCTTGACGTTGTCGTCTACAACAGAACGTTTGAACTTGAGGAAACCAGTTGTTGTAATTGGCCATACATTTATCGTATAAGTTCAAGCCTATGATGCTCCATAACGGGTTCATACCTTTTGATGTGCCTAAACTTAAATACATTTGCGTTCTCATGAACTCCTGAAAAAAGTTCTGGTTTTGAGGTTGCATTGTGTTTTCAAAGATTCATATGTGAAAACGAATTTAACGAAATAAACAATTAAAAATATTAATTAGAATGCTCAATGTTGTTGTGTGTAACGGCGAATCTGCCAAAGCTCAAAAGAGACCAAGAGAAACAAAAGACGAAACCGATGAAGAACAAGCGTATGTTCCTCCACCTCCGCCAGTAAAACGCATTAAGAAAGATTACGAGTGGTTAAGCCTTCTTAATGTTCTTAAGGATTTTCTGGCGAGATTAGAAGATTCAGGTTATGATATAGATTAAGCACGTTTTATACACATATCTAAAGTAGGAACGTTCACGTTCATAGGTTTGGATCTTTTTAGTCTTAGTTGTTCCGACGCTTTTTCTACAACGTCGTTAGATAAACTTACGTATTTTTTGATGTCTCTCAATGGTCCCTGGACGTTCATTGAAGGGAAGAATAACCGGATAGGATGGATTTCAGATAGAACTATGTAATTATCTGAAGTAATATAGTCGCGGTATTGCTCAATATCCAATGGACCTCCAAATAAACGTAATAAAGATCTTGGTGGAGCTGGCGATAATAGCCTATCTTTATACAAATCAACATACAGATGATTCAAAAGAGCGTGACGATTCCATTTAGAAGATTCTGAACCCTTTATGTCTGCATACAAGTAAGCTAGAGCGCATTCAGGGGAGCAATAGTTTCCTTCGCAATTGTAAATGTTATTGTAAACGTCGTAAGAAATAGGAAGTATACATGGAACCCAGTTAAATGTATGACAGCACCAAAAGCACGCTGTTTGAGGAGAATATCGTTCTGTTGAAACAGAGTTTAGAATTGATTTCAGAATTTCGGTATTGAATCGTTCGGTGTTTTTTTCTACGGAATTCAGAATGTCCGAATACGATGTCGTATTACCCGCAGGAACAATTTCCTCTTCATCTTGTTCCGTAACCTTAAGAAAGAATACAACTGGTGATTCATCTAAAGGTTGTATTTTTATAGATGCCTTTGTTTTCCTCGGTGGCATATTTACTTTACAAAGGTTCGGAACGTCAAAACCTTAATATACAAGTTTTATAAATGAGGATCGTATGTATGACGAACGAGGCACAACTTCCTATGATGAAAAGTATGCTTAATTCTGCTTTGAAGTGTGGGTTTCCAATGTCACTTTTTCACTGCTATATCCTTGGATCTCAGCAAGACGCGGCAAGTTACGGAACCCAAGAATTCACAAGCATAACAACTAGAAAACTTCATGTCATTCGCGACAATATGTTGTTGGACGACGTGATACTATGGGTAGACAACGATATAGTGTTTTTTGAGAACTGTTTAGCAGATCTTCTCAAATACAAAACTTCATTTGTCATGCAAGACGATCTATGGAGTCCATGTACTGGATTCTTTTTAGCAAGAACAACGTCTATGAGTGTTGGGATGATTACGAAGTCAATTCAATGGCTTGTTGAACGAAAAGTTTCTAACGTGAACGACCAACACGCTTTTGCTGCAGTAAAAAAAATGTCTTGGGGAATTACTATCACTTTACTGCCTCAAGATGAATACCCAAACGGAAAAGTATACTTTGAAGAAGGCCGAAAAGAAAAAGCCAAGATGGTCCATTCAAATTTTTTAGTGACGACTTCTGAAAAAATAGATCGGTTCAAGCAAATGGGATTATGGAACGAAAGCGACGAAGCTTTTAACTTAGTAAATAAATACTTCATATAAAACGGATTGTGTTAAATATAGAACTGAAGAGTATACATAAAATGGAGTTATCAAAACAGTATCGTAAACACACGCATCGCGAACATATACTTTCATTGCCTGATACGTATATCGGCAGTATTGAAAATACATCAGAAGAGCATTATGTGGTAGACGGAGAATCGTTCAAGAACGAAACTATAACTCCTTTCAATCCAGGCTTTTACAAGCTGTTCGATGAATTACTTGTAAACGCTCACGATCACGTTGTTCGTTTGAAACAACGCAACTCAGAAAATCCAGTGAAGAACATTTCAATTTCCGTAGACGATAACGTAATTACTATTCGTAATGACGGTGACTCAATTGATGTGGAAACGCATCCAGAATACGGAGTTTACATTCCTCAAATGATTTTCGGTGAATTACTGACTTCAACAAATTACGATAAATCTGAAAAGAAGATCGTTGGTGGAAAGAACGGGTACGGTGTAAAGCTCGTAAACATCTTTGCCAAGAAATTGGTATTGACTGTTGTAGACGGAACCAGACACTTGAAGTACGTCCAAACATTTGAAGACAACATGTCTAAAGTAGGAGCTCCATCAGTGACTCAATGTAAGAACAAACCTTACGTAGAAATTTCATGGACTCCCGACTTTGCTAGATTTGGATGGTCGAGTCCCGCAATTCCTGCAGGGATTCTTCAAGTCATCCAGCGTCGTGTGTTTGATCTCGCAATGACAGTCGGAAAGGAAGTTAAAGTAACATGGTGCGGCACACATATTAAATTCCGCGACTTTGCATCCTATGTTTCCTGGTACCTTCCGGAAGACGCAGTAGTCGTTACAGAGGTGCCTCATCTCGGATGGCAAGTTGCAGTTAGCAATTCCGCAGACAAGTTCTTTAGCGTATCCTTTGTGAACGGTATTTGGACTCGTTCGGGAAAACACGTTGACGAAATCACGAACCAAATTGTTTCGTATTTTACAAGCCATTTGGAACAGAAAAAGAAAATAAAAGTCAAACCTTCCCTCGTGAAAGATTCCTTGTCTGTATTCATCAACTGCACGGTAGAAAATCCAAGTTTCAGTAGTCAAACCAAAGAAGTACTGACCACGAAAGTGAGTTGTAAACTTAGCGATGACTACTTGAAGAAATTGGTATCTAAATTAGGGATCGTAGAACGTGTGATGGCGCAACAAACTTTGAAGGATAACAAGGAAGCAACCAAGACAGACGGAAAGAAGCAAAGTAAGATCACAGGTATTCCTAAGTTGGACGACGCAGTATACGCTGGAACTTCCAAGAGCCACGAATGTACTTTGATTCTTACGGAAGGAGACTCAGCCAAAGCTATGGCTTTGTCTGGTCTGTCGCAGGACCAACGTAAGTTTTACGGCGTGTTTCCTTTGAAAGGTAAGTTGCTGAACGTGAAAGATACGAGCGCAAAGAAAGTTGAAATGACGGAGGAAATAGCGAACTTGAAGAAGATTATTGGTTTGGAATCAGGAAAGAAGTATCAAGACATTAAATCGTTGAGATATGGAAGAATCATGATTATGACGGATCAGGATTACGATGGATCACATATTCGTGGACTGTTGATTAACATGTTCCACGAATTATGGCATGAACTTATTAAAACTCCCGGATTCATAACGTATATGGCAACTCCAATTGTGAAGGCAACGAAGGGTAACATGACAAAACCGTTTTATAATCAGTATGCTTACGAAGAGTGGCGTAAAACCGATGCCTCACGCGGATGGAAAGTGAAGTATTACAAAGGATTGGGAACGTCTACGAGAGACGAAGCAAAAGAGTATTTCAAGACTCCAAACGTCGTGCCTTACTTGTATGCTGAAGCAAGTGATGAGAAAATTGATTTAGCGTTCAATAAATCTAAGGCCGACGATCGTAAAGATTGGTTGAAGACTTATGACCGTTCAGATATTATTCCGGATTCCAAGAGTTTGAAGTATGAAGACTTTGTAGATAAAGACTTGATCCATTTCTCAAACTATAACTTGGAACGATCCATTCCAAACATCATGGACGGATTGAAAACATCACAACGCAAAATCTTGTATTCGGCATTCAAGCGAAACTTGAAATCTGAAATCCGTGTGGCGCAATTCGCAGGATACGTCTCAGAACATTCAGGGTACCATCATGGCGAAGCTTCTCTTAACGATGCGATCGTAGGAATGGCACAGGACTTTGTAGGTTCAAATAACTTGCCGTGGTTCGTTCCACAAGGACAGTTTGGAACTCGGTTACAAGGAGGTAAAGATTCTGCTTCGCCAAGATACATCCATACTTACTTACAACCTCACGTCCAGCACTTGGTTCCACATGAAGACTTTGATGTCTTGAACTATCGCGACGATGATGGTTTGCCTGTAGAACCTGATTGGTATGCACCGATACTACCTATGCTTTTAGTGAACGGAAGCAGAGGTATCGGGACCGGATACTCGACCTTCATTCCGCAATTTGATCCTTCTGAACTGAAGGAAGCAATCCAGGAATGGTTGAAAACAGGCAAGGGATTGGAACGAGAATTCACGCCTTATTACTCGAAATTCAAAGGCATGATCACGAAAGTATCAGCTCAAGATTACGAGGTGAAAGGACTTTACAAAAAGGAAGGCGATACAGTTACAATCACTGAATTGCCTGTAGAAACATGGACGATGGACTTCCGTGAAAAGCTTGACAAAATGTTGACGGACGGAGTCATTAAAGATTATACGGACACGTCAACAGATACAGATGTATTAGTGAAAGTCAAACTTGGATCTGCAGGGTTATCTCCAGTAGAGAAGTTGTTGGTCGACAAAATCAAGTTGACAAATATGCACGCATTCAACCACGAATGTGTGATCCATAAATACGAATCAGTATACGAAATACTTGCAGAATACGTGGACGTGAGACTGGACTTGTACCGTCAGCGCATAGAGTATATTCTCAATGAGCTGAAAAGCAAATTACCGTACCACGAAAACGTAGTTAGATTCATAAGACAACAATGCGAAGATAAACCAAGACCGGAATTACGTAAGAAATCTCCAGAAGATTGTGACAAGTTACTTGAAAAAGAAAAGTTCGCAAAAATCAAAGATTCATACGATTACTTGTTGAATTTACCTATTGCCTCGTTGACATTGAAACACGCACAGAAACACGAAAAAGATCTGGAAGACTTGAAATCTCAAATTGCCGATTTGGAAACAAAGACGCCAAAAGATGTATGGTTAGATGATTTGAAGAAACTTAAATTGTAATGTAAAATTTAAAAAAAATAAAAACAATTAATGTTTTTTGATTACAAGGTTGAGATTTTAGTTACGTAACAATCATAACCATCTCCACCACCTTGATTATATGAAGTCATCTGAAAAAGTCCATCAGTAGTAATACCTACATCTGTATTATATCCCCATAAATTGGTTTTACTAGAATAATATATGCTATTATACTTCCATACAAAAATCATTGCTCCACGATCACGACCAACATAAGCATTTGCTTGAACCATATAAATTCCACCTGGGTAAGGATCACTTGATATATTTGCAATCGTATAAGTATCATTTTTCGTAAAAATATTTTTATAAACACTCCATCCTACATTAGAAGCTGATACTCTACCACCTATAGTTACATTATCATACATTTGTATACTGCGTTGTCCTCCTGCACTTCTATTTCCAAGAATCATCAGAGCATGGTAACTTGATGTATCATTTGAAATTTCCGAACAATTTGAACTGATATTGTATGCTACATTCTGGAAATTGTTTGTTAAGAACACACCTCCTATATTACTAATAGATCCGCCTGTAGTTATATTACCATTATTATCGATAGTTACAATACTAGTTGTCCCATCTGTTTTTTTGAAATCGTACCCATATCCTGTTCCGAACACTGTTGAATGTGTTGGGTCGGTAGAAAATACGGTTTTTCCATTTTGTGACATTTGAAACACGTTTCCTGTCATTCCCACTGTTGTGCTAACAGTATAAGTTCCGGTAATACCTTTACACTGATCTTTTGGAATAAGTAAAATAAATACACCCGAACCACCACTACCTGCTGTTTGTGTAAACCCGGCTATATTGTAACCTATCAGATTTCCATAAGGACCTCCTCCTCCACTACCTGTACCATTTACTCCATTTGTTGCAGGTATATAATTAGGAAGACCACTATAATTACGAGCTCCATTACCACCTATTCCACTACCTCCTAATCCAGATCCATTATAACCGCAACCTCCACCTCCACCTCCATACCATTTATTTGTAACATAATACTGAAGACCATTTCCTCCATTTCCTCCGTTATATCCATATGTTTCTGATCCATTACTACCGTTTGACATAATACCACCACCTCCTGCAGATTCTAAATATAATCCATTAGTACTATCAATTGGAGAATAAGAACCTCCATTGTAACCTTGTGTGCCTTCTGCGCCATAAGAAAGGAATCTTCCATTAACTGTATCATCATTAAAAAGTGACCCAGCGCCTCCACCACAACCTCCTGCACTTGGAGGACCTGGTATAAATGAACCAGATACAACTGTTGGTCCACCACCTTTACCTCCACCGTAAGCAGTGACAGTTGTTATTCCGGAACCTGAAAAAATAGTATCTCCTCCGTTTGTAGAATTTATGTTGTTAGGTAAATTACCACCAGTTCCTCCTGAACCTATAGTGATATTGTAAACGCCTTTACTTAAAGTAAGTAGTCCGCTGTTGTATTGAGACGCAAGTATAGTCCCGGTCAATCCAGGATCATTTGTTTGTAAACCACCTGCTCCACCACCACCTGCTTGGGCCCCAGCACCTCCACCACCTACTGCGAAATACTTAACATTTGATACGCTTTGGTTTAATGTTATAACTGAAGACTGTGTGAACTCATAGTAAACGTAATCTATCGATTCTCCTGTATTCGTAGGTGGAACTGTTGAAGTAAATACCTGTTTATTATAACCTGTGTGTCCACCAAATGTTATATTACTTGGAGTAGTAATTGTATATTTTGAATTATCATATTGAGTAAGAGAATCATAATATGTTTCTCTAGTGTTTGGGTTATAGTATACTAATGGACTTGCAGATTGAATTGGCGAATTTATTTTAGCTGAAATTTGTATAGGATTATTACTAGCTACAAAACTCACAAGTAAATTGGCCCAATTAATTGAATCCAAATTCGGCCATGCTGTAGAGTCTGCTATAAACGTATAATTATTATAAACTGAATCTGTGTTTGCTTTACTTCCAACTTGAACGCCGTTGACTTCATACATTACACCTGTTTTTCCTAAAGTTATCGTAAATGTATCACCAATATTAAAAGGAGTTGTCACAGTATCATAACCTGTTATACTATAATAAGCTAAAGGTGTGCTATTTGTTATATCTGTATTATTAGTAAATTTAATATAAAATGGATGTCCGCTTATACCTATTTGGGTATTACAAGGACCTTGCATTGTATATGAGGTAACTCTTGAATTATTTGGTGGAACAATTCTGATAGAAGCTGTAAATGAAAACGATACTTTGATAAGATTTAATTCATCAAATTGTAGAGGGTTCGAATATAAATAACTGACTGAACTACCTGAAGGAGCACTTAGACCTAAAACTGTAGTTGCAAAACCATATAAATTGTTACCAATAGGACTTATCACATTAGGAGTATACGTGATATTAACAGGGTCACTTGCGTTTCTTGAAACTACATCTAGTATTGATGATCCACCTATAAGTATGTTATTAACAATAATGTTGCCTAGATTACCTCCCCAACTATATCCCCATAAATCTAAATTATAAGTAAACGCAGAATCTTCAGAAGGAGAATGAAGTGCACTAGCTACACTAATACCGTTAACAATATACTGTATTTTACTGTTAGTCAAGTTTATCGTAAATATGTCCGTACTCATATTAAAAGGTGTCCAATCTCCCACATACGCATTTGTAGGATCAGTCAAGTTCTGAGAAAACGCAAAGAATCTGTATTTTCTTGTATAATTTCCAGGTCCGTTTGTTACACTGTTGAACTGTAAGTAATACCCGTTATTGTTTACTACGTTTGTGAACCCAACCAATATGTAATTATTTAATGCTCCTCCTTCCATGTAAGGAACTTTGAACGAAAGATTTATTTGGCCGTTTTTCGCAGTATATGTTTCTAAAGATTGAACTCTTTGACCGGTTCCTGTACCACCTGCATTGAACGTAACCGAGTTTCCTCCTGTAATTGTTGGAACTCCTACTACTGCTTGTAACGTATAAGATGAATACCCTCCACCGCCACCAGTTACTCCTGGTCCTGTAGGTCCTGTTGGACCAAGGTATCCTACTGCTAAATAAGGCAACATATACAGATTGATTTTTCCAACCGTAAACACACTCGTCCCCCAAGTACTTGCATTCATATAAATCTGGTAATTCTTGTCTGTATCTGAGTTTGTTATACTTGTAGTCGAACTGTTTACCAATACACCATCTACTAAAAAGTTTATGTTTGCCGCAGATACTACGATACTAAACACATTTGATGATGTAAAATTGAACCACGTTGTTCCTCCGTCTATAGAATACTGCGTTGAACTAATTAAGAAATTATGGGTATCTGAAGTGCTCTTTAATCCTACAACTAACCGATTCGTTGTGCCTCCAGGATCCACATACGGCATCTGGAAGTTCAGATGTATTTCGTCAAGAACTGCGTTGTAATGTTCTAGTGAAACAATTGTGTCTCCTTGTGTACTGAAATTAGCTATATTGCTATTAACTATTGTCGGTGTTCCTGAAGACACTTGTAAAGTATAAGTGTAATTTGAAGGACCTGTGTATCCCGTGGCTCCCGTAGACCCAGTAGCTCCTGTAGATCCAGTAGATCCTGTATTACCTGTATAACCCGTATAACCTGTATAACCTGTAGGTCCAAGGTATCCTACTACACTGTAAGGCAACAAGAACAGACGCATGTTTCCAATGGTATAATTTGAAGCAGATAGAAGATCGGACCAAGTATAACTATCAATGTTTAAGTAATAGTTTTTAGTGCTGTCTGTATTTGATTGAGAAGATCCAATCAAGTTTCCGTTAATGAGATATGATACGTTTGTATAAGATATGATTATTCCAAATACGTCTGTAGTATAAGAGAATGTGGTCCATGTACTTTTATCCAACGAGTATTCATTCACATGTGTGTTTTGGTTTTTTCTAAAATACATAACATGTATTCCTGTCAAATCTGAAGGATAAGTAGTATTGGCGCTATTTACAAACCCCACTGTAGCAACATCATTAACTAATCCTGTGACATTCAATTGTGTAAGGTTAAACGAGAAATGTAATTCGTTGAGATTTGAATTAAATGTTTCCAGTGATTTTACTAATTGATTTTTTGTAGTTAAGTTTACGGTAGCTGCGTTTACAATAGGCGATGGATCATTTGCAGTTTCCAGTGTGTATATAATGTTACTTTGTCCTTGAGGACCTGTAGAACCTGTAGTTCCTGTTGGACCTTGATGGCCTACCGCTAAATAAGAAATTAAAGTAAGGTTTATATTATTCACTGCTATAGCGCCAATGTTATGCCAACCGTATGCCCATATATCTAATTTATACTTAAAAGCTGTGTCTTCAGAAGATGAGTGAACTGAATTTTTTATATTTTCTCCGTTCAACAAGTATGAAATGCCAGTATAAGCTAAAATTATATTGAAGTTATTGTTCGATGTATCAAAAGCAGTCCACTCCCCAACGTAATCCGACGCAGAATCAGTCAAATTTGGAGAGAACGAGAAGAATCTGTATTTTCTTGTATAATTTCCAGGTGAGTCTGTAAAACTATGAAACTGTAAGTAATACCCGTTATTGTTTGTTACGTTCGTAAACCCAATAAGAAGGTAATTTTGGTCTGCTCCTCCTTCCATGTAAGGAATTGTAAATGTAAGGTTCATTCCTACAAAATTTGCACAATACGTTTCTAAAGACTGAACTCTCGGACCTACATCTTGAGGAGGATTGTTATCAAAAATAAGTGAGTTGTTGTAAATCGTTGGACTTCCTACCAATGTTGTTAACGTATAAGCATACCCAGCAGAACCTGTTACACCTGTAGCTCCAGTGGCTCCCGTGTATCCAGTGTATCCTGTAGCTCCAGTAGCACCTGTAGCTCCCTGGTATCCTACAGCTAAATAAGGCAACAACCCTAACTTAATTTTGTTAACGTACATTAAACTAAGATTAAGATTACCTGCGTCATAATACCAACCATTAAATGAAGCAATATAAAACTTGTATTGTGTAACATCGTCTGTATTGTCATATTGAAGTTGTTGTTGCCCGTTAACCAAGTAGGTTATCTTGCTTGCATTGATAGTTATTGTAAATAAATCCTGCGGACCTACAACTGTCGCCCCACTTTGACCGATAAGAGTTTTATAAGTTCCTTGTGCGCTAGGATCTACATTCAATATAAATACATGGGTACCACTTCCCTGACCGTTTCCTGCTCCCGAACCAGAATTACTACTTAATCCTACAAACAAGTAATCTAGATCTGCTATGTTATTATTAGGAAATGTCATTTGAAACGAAAAGTAAATTTCGTTTATAGCTGTATCGTATGTTTCCAAAGACTGTACTACTTGGTTCAAATCAAATATTGCAACTGTATCTGTTGTAGGTATACTCGCATATTGTCCGCTGTATGACCCTACAGCAGTAGGAGTCAATGTGTAAAGAAATCCTGCTTGACCGGTAGCACCTGTAACTCCAGTCGCTCCAGTGTATCCAGTATATCCGGTGTACCCTGTGGCACCAGTAACTCCCGTAGCACCAGTAACTCCCGTAGCACCAGTAACTCCTGTAGCTCCTGTAACTCCAGTGGCTCCAGTATATCCGGTGTACCCTGTGGCTCCGTAAGTCAGATACTGTAAATTAAGATTTGAAACGTACATTGGACCAGAATTTTGCCATGGATACCCGTATAAATCTAATTTGTAAACAGAATCTGTATCATTATTTGCGATTGTTTGTACTACACTTCCATTCACTAAGAAAGTTATGTTGCTAGTTGATATTACAATTGTGAATGTATCTTTTGAGTATGTTGATGACATTGGAACGTAATTTGACGAATCTAATGAATAAGAACGAGTATACACTGGAGGACCACTTGGATGTGTAGTGATACTGTTAAAGTAAAAGTAATGCGATTGTGAATTTCGGTTATAAAATCCAACTCTTGCATAATTGTATAAAGCTCCTCCTTCCATGTATGTCATTTGAAAACTCAAATATATCTGTCCCACGTATACGTCATATGACTCAATTGATTGAACTCCTTCTGGTACACCATAGTCTTCAGTTCCTAATACTACGGTATTCTGTGCGATGATTGCAGCGTTTCCTGTGCTTCCTTGTAAAGTAAATAAATAATTACCTGGTCCAGTGGCTCCCGTATAACCCGTATACCCTGTAGGTCCAGTATACCCAGTTGGACCAACTACAACAGATAAATTTGTCAAATTCAAACTTGATAATACAGTTCCCGTATAAGTGTAGCCTCTAATCCAAATATTGTATCTTGTTTTCCATTTATTGCCGTCATCCGCATCTTGGAATGTTGTAGTTAAATCATACTTTCCTGGATTGATCGCTGGACTCACTACAAAAGTCAAAATTCCGCTTTTGTAGTCAAAAACAAATGGATATTCTGGGACACTAGCTATTTTATAGAAGCTATTAGACGTAACAAGTCCACTGTTATCTGTTGGAACATTCGAGTAGATATAAGAACCAACATAAAAAATAGGAGCAAAACTTGGATGGTAATCTGGATTTACCCAATTTTGAATACCGCTATTCCACGCATATCCCGCTAATTGGCCGCTAAAATCTTGAGCGGTTCCTATATCGTGTACTGAAAACATCTTTACATAATTTTGAAGTGCAACGACAGAAGATACACCAGTTGATCCTATTCCCTGTTTAAGTATTTCGGTTTGTAACCATACATCTCCTGCTCCGACAATAGAAGTTGTTGGAGGTTCCAAATCATTTGTTTGGAAAATACTACTTGAATCGGTTTTTACGACATTATAGTTATACTTTTTGTTCAGATAATCAACTTCCCCTTGTCGTTGGAGGTCCAATGTTGCCATCCTTAAGTTGTATGTAATTTCACCATTAGTAACTAAATCACTTTATTATATTTAAATTAACTAGCTGCTCCGATAGTTATTGTTCTTGGATAAATAACTCCTGTAAATTGAATATTTACGTAAATACTACCGCTTCCAGAATTACCGTTGTAATAACCCGAAGCTGCGCTATCTGGTATCTTAAAGTAGTATTTATAGATAGTTACGCCATTAGTTGTAGTCGATCCACTAGCTGCATATTGGCAACCAAGAGGACTACTACTACTGTTAGGATAGTATGCGCTGGCCCATCCACTTGCATTACCTGCGTGATCCACCCAGTTAACGGTAATACTTGAGTCAGTAAATCCTGGAACTATACCAGTAGTATATCCTCCAAATGTTATAGAGAAATCTGTTACAGAACCTGTAGTATCAATTCGGAGTAAGAATTGCTTAGTTCCTGAACTAAAAGCAACACTTCCTGCCGGTTGTAAATAACTTCCTAAAGCTCCTCCTACGGTGTTATCAGCATAGTAAGGAACATCAGGATCTAGAGGATATAAGCATGGATCTAATGTATTTGATACTGTTGTAATATCAGCAGCTTGAATTTCTGTAGAAAGATTAGGTTTTGTTGCGTCCGAGACACTAGATTTTACAGACATACGAGTAACTCCACTAACCGATGATCTAGTGTAACTATAAATTGAACCGTTACTTGTAATAGTATTAGGAACCGAACCAGAGGCTAACCATGCAATAAGTTGGTTTTCACTACTATTAATTACATTTCGAGGAAATAAATTATAATAACCAGCTAAATGTGCTCCTAAAAAATTTACAATATCGTTAAGTTGTACTTCTGCAATAGATGTAAGAGTTATAGAAACTGCAGAATTGTTATAATAAGTTAAGTTTTGACCTACATTAGCTGTTGTAAATGTATTATAAGAACCTCCTCCATAATATACTAAATCTGAATATCTAAGTGGTGTAGCGCTACCTGTGAAGAATACAGCTTGGTTTGATGAATAATTTCCTGGATCGTATGTATTGTATATGTTATTAAATCCAAGTGTGTGTGCTGGAACAACAACTGTAGTACCGCTAGTATAATATTTATATCCACTATAAGTTACAGTTGTAGAAGTTCCTATTGCAATTGATCCTCCTGAACCTGTATTTCCTGTACTATATGTAACCATTGGGGGTCCCATAATATCTTGTGCTGCTATCTGTATATTTGGAATGAGCGCAACTTGTTGGAACCCGTCAACATTACCTGTTATACCTGTACCTCCTGCTGAAATTGTGCTAACAATGACTGCACCTGTATATCCGCCAGTAGTAACTCCGGAAGCAGAAAAAGAGATAGCATTACCACCAACCTTTATATCAAATCCACGTCCGGCTGCGTTGTCTATTATGCCTGTAGGACCACTTACAATATTTGTATATTTATTATGATAGGCTAAAGTGCTGCCTTGGTATAAATCAACCGCAATATCGTAAAGAGAACTATTGCCGAAAACTTTAAGAGTATCCAATGTAATATTACCAGTACCTTGATTGTAAGAAGCAGTACCTGTCACTCCTGAAATATAAGCAAAGTTTCCTACGTTCTTAACTAATTGGAGTGTTTGTGAACTACCTGTAGGACCTGTAGGACCTGGAGATCCATTTCCACTACCGAAGTTAGCAGTTGCAAGGGTTGTACCTGTGTATACGTAACCTCGAACGTAAATAGAGTATACGAGTGTATAATTTCCATCAAATGGGCTAGAATATTGTGTTAAATTGTAAGCACTAGGGTTTACTTGAGCTGGATCTCCTAAGAATGTTAAAATACCAGTTTTATAATCAAAAATAAATGGATTGTCATGTGTACTAGCCAATTTAAAATAAATTGTATTAGGGGGAACTGCATTATCAGTTGTTTTTATGTTGTGAGTTGATGGATTAACTGTAGGGAGGGCACTGTGTGGACCAACATAGAAATCAGGTGTAAATGAAGAATGGTACGAAGGGCTAATCCAATTTGTAACTGGACCGTTTGCCGGTTGCCAAGCGATAGCTCTTAAAGCTCCACCAGTGTCTTGAGATGTACCTACATCATGGACTGAATTATATTCTATAAATGAGTATGCGTATGATGAATCGTTATTGTTAGCAACTACAGCTGCGTGTTGAGCTACATTATTTTGTAAGGCAATAGATGTTCCTCCTGTTAATCCTGAAGTTTGAATCCAAACGTTTTCTTGACCGACAATACCCGATGTTGCTATCTTTTCGTTAGGTCCAGATAGTTCACCTCCTGCACCATCAGTTTTAACTACTGCATAAGTAGTTCGCTTCACTACGTAATCGAGTTCGTTCAAATCGATATTCGTGAAGGGTGGCAGTGACATTTTTTACAAAATAAAAACATTTAAAAAGTCTTTTTTTTAACTCAAACTCAACTAGAATTTGGAAAATACGATTTCGTTTCGTTTTATGGACCCCGTGAACGGAATATTTACTAAAATATACCCACCCCCTACGAGGTTTCTGTAAGTTGTAGAAACAGATATAGGCATTTGGATGTAGTATGTATTTCCACTACGAGCACTACCTTGACACCCTCCGCCGTTTGAAGGTAGATCTGAACTGTACCATCCGTATACTGCTGATGTATTTGTATCATACCATGCGACGTATATTGTATTTAATCCGGTTGCCGATGAGCCTATATTTATTGAAAATTCGGTAGTTGGAGACAAGACTTGTGCTTTTATTAACAGATATTTGGTTGATGCCGTAAACCCTCCTGCGATTTGAGGTAAATTATATCTTGAATTCAAAGAGGGAATCGGATCAGTTGCGTTGAACGTATCGTCAAAGTAACTATACAGAGGATCATACGAAGTCAAAGAATTGCTGTTGAAGGATGATATATCTGAAGGTGATGTTATTTGCGGATTCGTTGGATTTGAAGATGTAGATTTAATTGATTGGCGTGTTTGGGAAACGATAGTAACAACAGCATTTGGTGTAGTATTTAACGCTATAGTTGTTTCGTCGTATGTAGTGTATGGCACGTATCCTATATACGGAGCCAATTGTCCTGTATTTGAAGAAGGAAAAAAAGTAAGTACATTTTGTGTTCCAACTGCATTTATAATTGAAAGGGTTATAGGTCCTGTGTCCGTAATATTTAATGGAATTGCGTTTTTATTGTAGTAGTAAGTGTTGATGTTTCCAGATGACGCAGGAAAGTCTGTATAATTCGTTCCGTCGGTGGTATACTGTAACTGGTTGAAGGGAACTGTAGCATTTGTTCCGTTGTAAAATCTTAGACAAGTACTGAATGAAGACAACGAAGAAGCAAACAGGATATTGTAAATGTAACTTAGCTTAATTCCATGTAACGGAATAGTGACAGATGTACCTGGTCCCCAGTACTGAATTCCACTTATAGTGGTGATAGGACCAGTCAAACCTAAAGTCGGATACCTTGATACGTTAGGTGTATACGAAACCAAAGGATCGCTCTGTGTGATGTCTATGTGGATATAAGCAGTGTACCCGCTACCTGTTCCTGTTCCGCCTTTAGCGTAAGTGTTTACTGAAATGATTCCAGTGTACCCTCCGGCTTGAGGATTGGATAATTGAAACGAAGGGGTTATAGAGACAGAAGGGGAGGATGTTGAAGAACTGTATGTATATGTGTTCGCAGTAATAGTGTTGACGGGAAGATACGAATACGTTAAATCGTATCTTGTGGAGTTGCCGACAATAGTAGTATCGTACGTTATAGTAGTTGTGATTGGATTGTAAGAATAACCGCTTGTGAGACTATCCACATACGCTCCTATTCCGATATTTCTAACTAAATCGGTATTTTGCTGACTGCCTCCGCCTGAACTTTGCGAGCTTCCGTAAGGTCTCAAAAACAAGTTCAAATTATTTAGTAAAAAGGTTCCTTGGCGGTAATGAAATGTCTGGATATATAATTTATACACTAAGCTTGAATCTGGATTTGGATAAACTGTATTTTTAACAACGCCATCTATCAGATAATATATTCCTGCGTTGTTGACTTGTATGGCTAGAGTGGTAGTGAGCGGGTATACTGAAATATGGGTAAGACCTCCATCGCAAGAACATGTGATGTTTCCGGGATTTAAAACAACAACTGAAAAGTAATAAAAGCTTCCGGTTTGTACGTTTTGTATACCAACAAGCATAGTGATTTCATAAGGCGCGAACCCGTCGTTCACTTGAAACTTGAAAAAGAGTTCATCTAAGGATACATTGAAGTTTTCAATTGAAGAAACTACATCATTAAATGATCTTATTTCGATGTTATTGTAATTGTAGATGGATGGATTTCCACTTACGGTATTTAAAGTGAACTCATAAGCTACGGGACCAGGAGGACCTGTGACGCCGGTATGGCCTGTGGGACCCGTGGATCCAGTAATTCCCGGACCTGTAGCACCCGTAACACCAGTTGCACCCGTAACACCAGTCGCACCAGTAATTCCCGGACCTGTTTTTCCTGTAGCACCTGTAGATCCCGTAACACCTGTGGCACCCGTAACACCTGTGGCACCAGTAAGTCCTGGACCTGTAACACCAGTCGCACCGGTAGTTCCAGTATACCCAGTGTATCCCGTGGCACCTGTGGCTCCCGTGAACCCGATAATACCGTTTCCGGTGTTTCCGATGATACCTACAGGTGTATGTATGGCTCCACCAGCGTAAACGTTATCGATATTCACTAAATCGGCTTTTATAATGTATCCGCCGCTTCCATTGCTTACAACCTTTGGTGAAACGATAGTTTGTAAGAGAGTATTTAATTGCGACTCTGTAATTCCTGGGTTGTTTCCGGACATCCTTATACTATAAAACAGACAAACTCAATTTTAAACGCAGAGTTTTAAATAACTTATATGATGGAGGTGCCACATTATGAATTATCATTAGTTATAACTGCAAAAGTAGCTTTTATGTAATAAACATATGAATGATTATAATTGTTATATACATTAAAATAAAGGTTATTACTTGAGTCTATTTTCCAATCCCACTGATTATCATATTGTACTTCTGCACCTAAACTACTGTAACCGCCTGAACTATTATAAACTACCCAACGTCTGAATACACGATAACCGTTACTATTATTGTTTTCCCATGCCATTAATTCTACAAAACAAGGAAGATATGAAACAGTATAAAGACTTCCAGAACTATCCTGATGAGATCCTTTAGGAGAATACGTTCCAAAAATTTCGTCTTGGTATACATCGTTACCACTTGAATATGCACCTGTTAAATCTGATACATTTATTCTTTTTCTAGTAAAATTTGATTTATTTCCAGTTGGTTTAGAATAATAAAGATTAGAAACGCCAGACGTAGGGTTAATAAAATTAATATAAGTACCTGCGGTTATATAAGTTGACGATGCCATACTATTTCCATTTAGAGTAGTGGCTGCAGTTATACTACCTCCTGAACTTATATCTTGATCTGCTTTTATACCTCCTCTTGAATATACATAAGATCCGGTAAAACCAGTTGCATTTACGTAACCTCCTATATATGCATTTACATTTGCGCTAATAGAGCCAGTTGAAAGTATACTAGGACTTCTAATGGTACCAGGTATATCGAGGTATCCGTTTTGGTAAGATGCCGAATCGTCGTAGAATATTTCGTTGTTTGAAGTATTCAAAAACGCTATTTTTCCAGTTACCGATCCACCGATGCTAGGTATATTTCTTATTGGAGCCACGAAGAACCCAGTTGTCCCTGAATTCAGAGGATTACTGGTTGCGTTCAATATTATAGAACCAGGAGCTTGAGCGTTGTATCCTGCTTGGTAACCAATTGCTACAGAATAGTTTCCTTGCCCGGTATATCCTGATTGAGAACCAATGGCTATAGAGTAGTTTCCTTGGCCGGTATATCCTGCGTTTGAGCCAATGGCTATAGCATAGTCTCCTTGTAACGCGTTTCCGGAATTATATCCAATTGCTACTGACTGCATAACCGATCTACTAGTATTCTCGTTTGCGTGGGCTCCTATGTGGACGTTGCCTGAACCAATAACCCACGCACCTGTTCCAGAACTTCCAGCACTTGAATCCCAGTATGGATAATCTGAGAAATTTGTGCCGTCTGGAATTCCTGGTCTTCCCGTGTATCCCGTGTATCCCGTATACCCTGTGTATCCAGTATATCCAGTGTATCCAGTGTACCCAGTGTACCCTGTAGGTCCGTTCACAGATGGAAGTGTAGTTGTTACATACGAAATAGATGTTTTATCAGTCCATAAATCTATACTTAAATTTGTCGTAAATCCGGTTTGGATATTATCTAGTGGACGAGCCCAGAATTCAACAAATAAGTAGTCATTTGCAGGATCTGGAATGTTTAAAACATTAGGAAACGTAACTACAGGAGAAAACACGTTTTGTGAAGCATTGTCTAGTGTAGTTGTTGTTCCAGTAGCTACGACATTTGATACTTGTGTTCCAATATCTCCCGAAAAAGGATCATGAACGCCTACCTTAACATACAGTTTAACCGGAGAAGGGTAGTATGGAATTTTGTCAGTTTTATAGGAGTACGCGGTTACGTAAAATACCCATGGTCCGGGAGGTATAGTAGTCAATCCAGGGTATCCAGGCTTCGTTTGAAATCTTGCAATCATGACATCACTTTTACTGTTTGCTGGTAGCAGATAATTCGTCCAGTATCCATTTAAATTTGGATTTCCAGTCAAACCCGGATGGTTTGAATTATTTCCAGGCCCAGTTCCTCCAACGGGTATAATATCCATATAAAAAGGACCCGTCGCACCTGTCACGCCGTAATCAACACTGTAAACAGGAGTGTGACCAAAATTTACGCAATGAAAAAAGTAAGGCGTTCCGTTATAAGTCGTTCCTGCTGGACCTGTAGGACCAACATTGGCACATGCCGTCCTACTTTGTATACTGGCTAAATACTGACTTACGCTAGTAGACATATTTATATGAAACAAAGATTTTCATAAGTATTTACTAACAACAACAAATGTCGGGACAAGTTCCAACTTATCAAGAACTCTTATCTGATGCTTATGAGAATAACGCGTTAGCAAAGCTAGTTATAGATTCAGATTATGCCGATCGCGAACTGGAAACTTACGATCAAGACGACTACGAAGACAATGAAATTGAAGACACATCAGGATTTAACCAGTTCTCAGGAGATCGTAACAAACCAGACCAAGTGGTGATTCCTAAAGCAAAACTAGATACAGAAGGAGGGAAGTCTTCTTACGCTTACGACAAACAAATTCGGGTTTACGCTCTGAATATTGATGGACGTTTTCGAGGAAACGTTATTTCTTCCGTTACGACCACAAGTGGAAACAAATGTAACGTAAACGGAGCGGTATTGGTTGCTCCAGCTACTAATGAAAGTAATTTTTATTTCAGACTTTCAAGACAGTATAAGAACGTTTATTCTGTAAAAGTAACGTCTTTTGAATTTCCTAACTTATTTTATACGTTCACGAATACTAGAGGCAATACCTCATTTACCGTAACGTCCATCATTGATGAAAACACAGTTACGATGTATATAGCGGATGGAAACTACACTTTAGACGAACTACTTGTTGCTATTCAGAATGCAGTTACAGGGTACATTTCCGATCCAGTTACTGGACCTCGTAACGGTGGAGAACTGGCAATGCCCCTTATGTCAGGATTCGTTGCCTTTAAAAATCCAGTTACTGGGAAAGCTTGTTTTGCGTGTACTTCCTCTGGGTTTGTTATTGATTTTCCATCTACTACAGACAATCCTTACGGGAACGGAATAGGATACAATTTAGGAATTTACGGAAATCAAATAGCAGCGGATATATCAACGCCTGTTTCAAATCCTATAGTCACAACAAATAACAATACTATCACTACGACACAAACAATCACAACAAAGCAGTCTGGAATGCCTGATGTAACTAAAACAGTTACAACCGTAACTACCCAAGTCCAAACATCTGTGCCTTATACAACCTACAACAACTTGATTGTGGGAGATACGTATCCTGACGTAATTCAAGATTCGTATGTATACTTGAGTTTGAACGACTGGGGAATCATCAAACATCAGAACGCTGATGGGACTGAATTTACTGCCTTCATGAAAGTCCCTTTGACAGTACCTAAAGGGCAAATTCAGTTTGATACGAATGTCACAAACACAACAACAAAAGAGTTTGTTTTTTCTCAACCTACAAATCTTGAACTTCTTCAAATAAGTTTACTTGACGCATTTGGACTGAAACTCAACATGAACGGAGCGAACATTTCAATGACTCTGGAAATCAAGGAAGTATTGCAATCGGACATTTACCAAAATTTATTACAAGTGTAATTGTAATATGGAGAAAAACGCCCTTGAAAAAATTCAAGATCCAGTTGTCGAGAACCGTTACAATATGACGTCTACGTCCAAACAGTATCCTGCTCCTCAGCACGGAGGTCGTGTTCCAAACATCAATGATCCTGCTTTAAAAGATTTTGCGGCTCGTCCTTACAAGTTATACAAGGAAGGCCCAACCTTGTTCGGCCAAACTGACCGATTTGACGCAATCGGACACATTCACCAGGAAACTCCACTCAACACTGTCTTCTTTTCTCCCGATAACTTGGAAAAGTTACAACGTGACATCCACGACCAAGTCCTAAACATGAGCGGAGGTAAATACAACATTGACCGTCAGAACGATGACGATTTAAAGATCATTATGCGAAGTTACTACCTCACTTACGCCAAGAACAATCCTGCGGATGTAGCTAACGAATTATCGGATTTGAATAGTCGCGTTGTAGGTTACGCTTCGGCTCGTATTTACTCGGAAGTTGATTTCCATATGTTCTATCGCAAAGATTTGGAAGACTTTGCTCCTGCTATTGCCAACCCAATGAACCCACACGTTTACGGAACACGCACAGGAGAACTCAAATCGTTCTTTTAATTGCGGTATAAAGAATACACTTATTTTTAATTAGAGGGTAATGGAGACTTGTCAGTTTTACGACAGGATATACGGCAAACACGAAGGCAAGCTGTATATCTTTGAGCCAACATGGGAAACGTTTCGTCCAATCAAGTCGGTAGGTTGGGACGGCACGAAGTTCAGTGTAGATGACCGAATGTATAAGAAAAATCTGCTTAGTTATCATTATGGGTTCTCCAGCATCGAACAGAAATCTGTTTGTGAAACCCTGACTGAAGTAACTGAACTGGGAAACCAAAAAGAAATCAAGGATCCAGTAGAGTTCTGGAGATGGGCGGGAATAACTGATGCCGAATGGTTCAATGATCGTCCTTGTGTGTTTCTGAGTCCTTGCGTTGCTAAGAATTGGAGACCGTATTTGACTTATATTCATCAACGACCAAGAACATTAGGAAGAAAACCTCGTGGATCGCGCGTTACAAGGCGTTTAGTGCGTAAGTGAATATTGTATAAAAATGAAGGTCAACATCATTTCAAATTACAAGCCCAATACGGGATTAATGCAAGATACTGGTATTTTAAGAGGAATTTTATCGGCTGCATACGGGGAAAACGTTCAGATATTCAGAGTTCATTACATGCAACCTGAATGTGCCGAAGCAGATATGAATATATTTATGGAAGTCGTGAATCCCTCTCTTTTTTCGTATGCTGGAATGAACGTCTGGATCCCGAATCCCGAATGGACTCGCCAAACATGGATACCTTACATCCAACAATTTGACGAAATATGGGCCAAGACGCAGGAATGTTACGATATATTTTCAAAGTACACTCAAAAACTTAAATTGATTGGATGGACTTCAATAGACAAAGTTTGGAATCCGAATACCGATAAAAAGAACTTTTATAAAGCTGTGGTTCCGGTAGGAAAGAATTTATACCGCCATCCTAAACCTATTTTACAAGCTTACCAACGAATACTTAAGAATGATCCTGATGTGTTTCGCAAGTTACCAACTTTGAATATTGTATACTCCGAAAAAGATATTGAAATTTACGTTCCCGAAGATATACAGTCTAAAGTTGTGTTACATTCTAAAGTTCTGAAAGAGTCCGAATACGATGAACTTGTAAGAGATTGTGGCCTGTGTATTTGTTTATCTGCATGTGAAGGGTTCTGTCATGTTCTCAACGAATGTATGTCCGCAGGATGTAATTTACTTATTTCGCCAATAAGACCGTTCACTGAAGATTTGGTTGGACTGAATCGTCCTGGAGCTTTTTACACGGAACAACTGAAAAGTATAGACCATCCTGATTGTTTAGGTAAACTCATGGACGTCAAAGTTGAGTCTGTGATTGAAGCTCTAGAGAAGTATGTGGCTACCGAATACAAACAAAAACGCTGGGGATCAATTGTGATGCGCGAAACTTACGAAAAGAGACATAAAGTGTGGGTTGAATCTATGACTAAGATGTTGAAAGAAATACCAATTCCAAGTTACTGCTTGAAAGATACTATGCCAAAAGAAGATACGCTTCCTGATGTGTCTATTGTAACTATTACCAAAGATAGACGCAAGTTCATGCCTTTAGCTAAGTATTGTTACATGATCCAGTCGTATCCTGAAGACAAGTTGGAATGGGTGATTGTAGACGACGGCGATGACCCAATTGAAGATACGTTGATCGGAGTTCCGAATGTGAAATACGTGAAATGCGACAGAAAAATGACTATTGCAGAGAAGCGTAACTTAGGAGTTGAAAATGCGATGTACGATATTATTGCCATGATGGACGATGACGATGTGTATCCTAACAATTCAATTTTACAACGAACTGCGATGATGTTGAAAGAACCAAGTAAAGAATGTGGTTTCTGTACGACTATTCCGTGCTATGACATTACGAAATATACATCATTTATGAATGTCCCGCCTCTTAGTTTACCGCAATCAAAGAGAGTATCAGAAGCAACACTGATATTCACAAAGAAGTTCTGGGAAGAAAGGAAGTTTGAAGATAAAGTTCAAATTGCTGAGGGGGACACATTCATTCACGATCGTGAAAAAATGTGTAGGGAGTTGTCTCCCCAAGAGGTTATAGTTAGTTTAGTTCATCCTTTAAACACGAGCTCAAGAAAGGCACCGGAAATGGAGTCAAACGGCTGCCATTATGGCTTCAACGAGGATTTGTTTGCTTTGGTTTCTCAAATAGGCGAAGACTTAAAAAATCCCTCTAGTGCTTAGAAAACACCGAGGAATTTACGGGAATGACGACGGCTCTTGCGTCCGCTCTTGCGACGACGACGACCACCTTCAGTGCCGGCAACACCAGTACCTGGGGCTTCGGCTTCATCAGTGGCACCAGTGGCACCATCACCACCGCGCATCTTTAATCCCATTTTCTTTAACATTTTACGAACAGTGCGCTTCTTGACAAGACGAAGCTTCTTGTTAGAGCGACGACGACCACCAGTAGAGGCGGCAACAGGGGCGGCATTGGCGGCAGTTCCGTTTAAGGGTCCGGCGTTAGAGTATCCTTCCATTTTGTTTTATACTCTTTCTAGGAGAAATTCTTTAGGCCGAGCAGGAAAGACAGGGCTCAACAGTGAATTTCTGGGCCGACGACGCGCCTTTGGTTCGTAAATAATAACATCCAGTTTTCAATCCTTGTTTCCAAGCGTACATATGCATGGACGTTATCTTAGCATACGTGGGTTCGGCAAGGAACAAGTTGAGGGACTGCGATTGGCAAATGAACGGAGCGCGATCTCTAGCCATATTAATGAGAGTCTTCTGAGGTATTTCCCAAGCGGTTTTGTAAAGGTCTTGTAGATCCTTAGGTATTCCGTCAATTCCTTGGATGCTTCCATTATTGGCAATAATTTGCACGCGAATATCTGAAGTCCAAAGTCCCAACTTAACCAAATCTTCTACCAAGTACTTGTTTACAACCATAAAGTCTCCGGCCAGTACACGACGAGTGTATAAGTTTGAAGTAAATGGTTCAAAGCATTCGTTGTTTCCAAGAATTTGGGAAGTAGAAGCGGTAGGCATAGGAGCTACTAATAACGAGTTACGAACACCGTACTTCAAAACATCTTGTCTTAAATTATCCCAATCAAGTTCTTCTGAAGGTTTAACGTTCCATAAATCAAATTGGAACTTTCCTTCAGACATTGGCGAACCTTCAAATGTCGGATAATGTCCTGGAACCAAATTAATGTTTCTCCAACAGTCTTCAGTTTTCGAGTAAGCGCGTATAACACTTGCCTTACAAGCACCGTAATAAATATGTTCGAAGATATCGCGATTCAATTTTTGTGCTTCTTCGGAAGTCCAAGGTAATCTCAATATCGCAAACACATCTGCCAATCCTTGAACTCCAATTCCAATTGGACGATGACGTAAATTAGAATTACGTGTTTCCTCTGTAGGATAGAAGTTCTTATCGATAACGATATCCAAGTTATTGGCTAGTATTCGCGTATACTCCACCAACTTATCAAAGTCAAAGCGTCCGTCTTCAATAAATTTAGGCAAGGCAAGAGATCCTAAGTTACATACAGCGGTTTCATCGGAAGATGAATACTCGATGATTTCCGTACATAAATTAGAACTCTTGATTGTTCCTAAATTTTGTTGGTTGGATTTAGAGTTTGCCGCGTCCTTGTAGCAGAGGTAAGGCGTTCCAGTTTGGATTTGAGCGTCCAAGATCATTTGCCAGAGCTTTTGTGCGGGAATGGTTTTGCGACCACGATCGCGGCGTTCATAGTAGGCATAAAGATCTTCAAAGGCAGGTCCCCAAAGTTCGTCTAGTCCAGGACATTCGTTAGGACACATCAGCGTCCAGTGCATGTTGAGTTCAACTCGTTTCATGAAGAGATCAGGAATCCACAGACCATAAAACAAGTCACGTGCGCGGTCTTCTTCTGCTCCTTGGTTCAACTTCAAACGAAGAAAGTCTTCGATATCGGCATGCCATGGTTCCAAATAAATTGCGAATGAACCGTTACGTCTTCCGCCTTGGTTCACGTACTTGGCCGTGTCGTTGAACACTTTAAGCATGGGAACTATACCTGTAGATTCGCCGTTGGTTCCGTTGATTCTAGATCCGCGTGCGCGAATGTTATGGATAGAAAGACCAATTCCTCCAGCCCATTTCGAGATTTGCGCGCAATCGCCAAGAGTCTTGTAAATTCCCTTGATTGAATCGTCGTTCATTTGGACCAGGAAACAGCTGGATAATTGTTGAGTATTGGTTCCTGCGTTATACAATGTTGGAGTCGCATGAATAAAGTATCCTAAAGAAAGTGCGTCATAAGATTCTTTTACTTTTTCGTAGTTTTCGCCATGTAAGCAAATAGCTACGCGCATCCACATATGTTGTGGTCGTTCCCAAATACGTCCATCTTTTCTTCTCAATAAATAACCTTTTTCTAAAGTTTTAAATCCAAAGTAATCAAACATGAAATCTCTTGAATAATCAATCATTTCTTCAAACTTTGGTTCCATATCATTTTTGTAGCGATCTTTAATAGCATTTTTGTAGTATTCTTCATTCACAATTCCATCATTATACAGAACCATTGCTGAGTCAGCAAGTGTTTGAGGACTTATTTTTTGGTGATTGTCAATAAGAATTCGAGCTGCCAACTTTCCGTAATTTGGATGGTATCTGGACTGCATCATCGCACACGTTTCCGCGGCGAATTCGTCTAGTTTAGAAGTCAACATTCCATCAACTAATTGGTTACAAACCTTTTGTGCGACTAAATCTGGATTCACATGATCCAACCCATCCGACATTTTTCGTATGCGTTGGAGAATTTCATCAAATGATACTGGAACACGGTCACCGTTGCGTTTTGTTACATATAAATGGTCTGTCATCTTGTATGCCATCTTAATATATTATACACCTCAATTCGTTTTTATGAAGACGACGTTAGTTTTACGGATATGTGCATGGATTCCAGTTCACGAACAAGTAAGCCAAGTGTGTATGGCGCCTCAATGACCTTACCTTGTAAATCAGCAGTGGAATCCAAGTACCCAGTTTCAGGTTGAAATAAAATTTCGGTCTTGTCTGAGCGTTCCATCATGCTTTCATTCAAAAACTTTGATGTGCCATGGGACAACAAACAATCGCGTTCCATTTCACCTATTCTGAGACCTCCATCATTTGCTCGGCCTTCAACAGGTTGGTGTGTCAACAACTTGACTTTGCCTGTGTCTCGGTAATTGATTTTATCTTCCACCATCAACTTGGAACGTGTGTAGTATGTGGGGCCCATAAAGATTTCGGAATCCATCATTTCTCCCGTTTGGCCGTTATACAGAATCTCGTGGCCGTAAGGATGGTACCCTAACTTCTTGAGAACGTCGCGCATATCTTCTACTTTATGTTGACCTGAAAAGGCAGTAGAATCCACCAATGATCCAACCGTGACTCCAACTTTCGTAGCTATAGTTTCAATGAACTGGCCGATAGTCATGCGTGAAGGAAACGCGTGAGGATTCACAATTAAATCAGGTCGTTGGCCGGTTGAAGTATAAGGCATATCTTCTTCATCTAGAATGAACCCACACGTTCCTTTCTGACCGTGACGTGACGCAAACTTGTCTCCCAAAATAGGAACACGAGATTCGGCTATACGAATTTTAACTCCACGTAATCCGTCGGATGTTATGTACCTATACACTGCGTCCACTATCCCCGTTTGTGATCGTTTAGGTTTAACAGACGAATCTTTGTATCCCACAATTTGTCCTGCGTGGGTTATTGGTGTCAGCATTCCTACCAATACCGTTTTATCGTCAACTTCTCTGCCTTGAATAATGATTCCGTCTCCGTCCAAATGATCGTAATTCAATCCTGCTTGGCGACTTACGGTTTCGCGATACTTGGGATCTGTAGCTACAGCTGCGATTTCCGTTGATTTCATGATGATAATACTGTTTTCCTTGAACCCTTTTTCCAGTGCCTTTTCTTGGATGTCGTAAGTATGGTAATAAGTTGTGTGGAACATTCCTCGTTTCATTGCTGACCCGTTCAGTATAATTGAATCTTCCTGGTTGTATCCCGAGTAAAATGCGATTGCCACCATACTGTTTTCTCCGTATGTCAAGCACCCGTCTCTTCCAAACACGTGACGAGCAGTCCATGTTTGAGACAAAGGTTGTTGCCCGTTGTTCAAAATAGAAGCTAACGTGTCAAATCGTTTATTGAAGGCCGTGCTGTACCACGAACAAGCTTGGCGGACCTGAGAACAACCTAACATATTACGAGGAGCCTGATTGAAATCCGAATGTGGAACTACGCTGGCCGAAGGAGAGAAAATAGTGATGCCGTGGATCTCAGATAACTGGATATCGGAGAACGGAGCGAAACTTACACGCAAAGCTTCAGTTTCTTGTGGATCAACGAATTCTAAGATTTTAGAGTCCATTTCGTTCCATTTCTTGATACGTTTGACAAGTTCAGGTTTGATTCCTTCTCTGAAAAGTGGTCTTGAAACTCGTCCTGCGTCAGTAGAAATAAAGTATTGGTTACGAAGAACGTCCCAGTAAAGCGAAATAAATTTATTGATTTTACGGTCTCTGCGTTCCACCATCATTTCGTAATGAAACTCGTTGGTGTTTTCTGTGAATACACCCACCAAATCGGAATTCACAAACACTTTGGTCCATATTGGACTCCATTTTGAAGGATGGATCAACTCAATTGGTTTGAACGACTTGAATTTGGTGACGTAAGGAATAATTGAAGCAGAAGGTGTAGCTGTTGTAATTTGAGTAAACATAGCCAAAGTCTTAATCATACCGATATTATGACCGTCAGGGTTGTCTGTAGGGCACAAGAACCCCCATGAACTTCCGTGTAATCTGCGTGCTTCCAAAGATTTAGTGTTTTTATCCATCTGTAAATTCACACGTCTCAATGCAGTCAATGTATCCAAATACGAAGTTCGTTTCAGTTCCTGCGAAACTCCGTCTTTTCCTCCCCATTTTCCCTTGAACGATTTCTCGAATTCCTGGAGAAACAAGTAAGACCTCCAGTATCGTCTAGTTAATTTAGCGGCATCGGGAATCAAGTTCTTGATTTTCTTTGCTGCGTAAGTCACAGGTTCGTAAGTCACTCTCTGATCCATGCTAAGTAACATTTCTTTGGATGCCTGAGTATACACATCGCGAAACAGTTCAAAGCATAAATCTCCAGCTGCGTATAACCTTTTGTATCTGTAATGGTCTCTGTCGCTCTTGGGGGAAATGCCGATAGCTACTTCCATACACATTTTTGTCATGTATCCCAAAAGGTAAGCTTTTCGGCGGTACAGAGACCCGGTACTTTCATCTGGACGTAATTCGCAATGTGAAAAGAGATCGTTGTATAAGTTCAAGTATACTGCTGCTTGTGTATGTCTTCGGCACTGGCGAACTAATACAAGTAAATTTGGGTCTTGGTCCTTGTCTTCTTCCTTTGCGATTTCTTGTTTCAAGTAAATCTGGTGGCTCATAGACATTTCAGAAAATAGTTCATCGTATAATGTCCGTTCTTGGTCGGGGACACCGCAAAGAATAGTATCGTAAATATCTTTATCGTTGGTAACTCCCAGAGCGTAAAATACACTGAATAAAGGAACAGCGTCTGCAAATCCGGGAATTTGGATGACAGCTAGTCGCTTATTATAAAAATCAGCAAGGTTCGGATGTTTACGTAAAGAATCCGGATCATCGGGTTTCAAGTTCTTAGGAGGAATAATCATGAAATGGTAGAATGGTCCTCGTGTTCCCGTTTCGTTGATGGTTCGGATTCCTGCTACGTATTCGTAATCTTCTCCCTTGGTAGCCTTATCGATTTTATTTGTTGTTTTCTCAGGTTCAACTTGACCTACAGGAACAATACTTGCTTGCGGTTTAGGTTTACGTCTCGAGGCATAGAACATATTATCGCTCAACTTCTCTTGCGTCAACAGCGTCTTTTCAGATCCTGAAATGATAAAGTATCCTCCTAATTCAAATTTACATTCGCCGCAAGCGTATAACTCATCGGAGTTCATGGGAGATAGATGGCATAACGAGCTCTTCAACATCAAAGGGATCTTTGCTAACATAACATCGTCAAACGAAACTGTTTCGCGGTCCTTTTCTCCGAAAATATAGTCAATATCTACAGTTCCTCTCAACTCAAAAGAGTAAGTCTTGTTATCTAATCGGCAAGTATGAGGTAAAACAGCGTTTCCGTCTTCGTCTGTAGATGGACGGTAAGTCAATTTACTTCCGTCGTGACCTCCAATAAACACTTCAATTCGTCGTCCCTCCAATGCCAAGGACAGAGGGTTCTTTTCTTTGATGTAGGCTGGAATCTTGATATTCACTAAATCAGCAAATGAATCAAGGTGGTGTCTTACTAAAGGATTTGGAACATCATTAAAAAATGTGTCTATGACATGCCTTGCGACTTCCATTACTTTCTCAACAGAAAAACAAGAATGAACTCATACGACATATTTACGACCGTCATTGCAACGGCATTGTTCACAGTTATACTTTTGGCTGTATACAAGTACGTATTGAATCCCAGCATGGTGATCCAAACCCAAATAAATAAATGTCCGGACTTATGGACTTACGATGGAAAGATGTGTGTTCCTCAATACGAAACCCAGTGCTCTGCGTTTGACCCAGACGCTCCTACATTACAAACCGACGCAGCTAAATGTAACACGGCACATACTTGCGGAACTTCATGGTCGGGATATTGCCCTTAAATAATTTAATACCAAGCTTAATTAGTAGGATAATGTATTCCGAAGTTTTCAGGCCTACAACACTAGATGACGTTATAGGATACGCTGAAGAGAAAGAAGCTTTACGGAAATACCTCCAGTCGGGGAACTTCCATAAATGTATTATGCTTACAGGACCACCTGGAATCGGAAAGACGACATTAGCCTTAGCATCGGCCCGAAGTCTAGGATTTGATCCTTTGGAAATCAATGCCTCACGAGCTATCCGGTCATTTGAAGACGTTGAAAAAATCAAGGACGCATGTAGATCTGCGGTAAATATTCATTCGTTCATAAGAGGAGATATATCTAGAAAGACTTGTGTTATTCTGGACGAAGTAGATGGATCGGATCCTCATGCGCAAAACAAGATCGTAGAATGGATCAAGGACACAAACCGTAAAGTTCCGATTCTGTGTACTGGAAACGAGTTACCTACCATCTTCAAACGAAACGCAGAGTATATAGATATTTTGAGATGTTTTCCGCCTAGAGCTTCAGATTTACAATCGTTCTTTCCTAAACACGACGTCCAAACTCTTATGCGAGAATGTAACCATGACGTCCGAAGAATGTTACACCGAATGCAGTATGGGGAGTCGTACATTATTCCGAAGTATTTGGCTCCTGCGACAGGACTTCCGGTAGAGCAGATGTTTGTGATGAGGCAGGCGATGTTTGGTCTTGGGGACCCGTTTCACGAATATCGTGGCGACAGACCGGACATCGGACACTCATTGAAAACCACTGGCGGATACAAGAACGATGATACTCGTGGTGACAAGAAATCAACCTTACCCCTCCAGAAGAAATCGGTTCCTGACAAATCGCGCAAGGAGAAGAAGCAGAAGAAATAGGTTCTAACGTAGAATTGATTTGTTGAATTGAAGGAGCTACAACAACTGGTTCAGAAAAAGAATGATCTGTAGCAGATACAGTTAATATAGTATTTGCTAAAGTATTGTAAAAATTTGAAGTCAGTGTACGGTTACATATTTCAATAAGATAAGCCTCGTTATTCAAGTATCTGGTAATTAAGTTACTTCTTGCAGAGTAGTCAATTAACCGAATACTTTCAGCTGATAAAAACTCATCTCTTGCTTCGGCAATTGCAATTAAAAATCTTAATACTTCACGATCCATTACCGTTCATACACTTCTTGCGTTTAAAAGAAAAATCAGTAGTCGGGAACGTGTTGTTCCCCACACTTCAAACATTCATAACATTTACGTTCAATTAGGTCTCCTTTTGACATAATTTGCCAAGTTCTAATTAATTTCCACAGCGTCGTGTCTTCAAGCCTATACCGATTTTGTTCACACATATTGTATAGTTAATTCGTGTACAACTTAAATTAGTTATCTTCTTCGCTAATATTTCTATCTTTACGAACAACTGCGTGTCTTAAGAAGAATACTGGTTTATTGTTTTCGTAACCAACATAAATACGAGAAATTGTATCTCCTGCTTTTGCTGTAGTCCATCCTTCTCCCCAATATGCCATACTTTCTCCTCCAACTGCTTGTCGTATTTCAGAAGCTGCATATTCTTGGCTTGTTTTTCCAATAGAACATATATACCTGCCTTTTACGTTTTTATTAGGTTCTTGCAAACGAGCATGTACATTTGGATATGTTGATTTCCAAAATTTAGTAAGTTCATCCATGGATTCAAATTCGTCTAGAATGGATTTTGTAACATCTTCACATTTAGGTAAACCTATTGCTTCAATATTTTTAACATGTTCAATTGAAAACATAGTTGGTTCTATAGATATCAATCTACCATCCTTTTTAATAAAACCTGATGATCGGTATGAATTAAGTCCATATGGATCATTATACGATTTCTCATACTCCTGTACTGCTCTTATTGAAGTTCTATGTGGACCTGTTTTGTGACCTTTTTCAATGTCACTGCGCCAGTATCCGGTCATTCTTCCACTCAAACCTTGAATCTGTACATTATTATCTACAATTTTCGTGTAGAGTTCATGTGTAGCTCCAATACGAAGTTTCCAACGATTAGGAATAAGGTTTGCTCTGCGAAAGAAACCTTTCACACCAAGAACAATATGTTGAGTTAATGGTTCTTTGAAGAATTCTTTAATTTCACTATCAGAAAGACGATCTGCCGATGTATGATTTTTAAATTCAACGCCCTTTTGGATACATGCGTTCTGTACCACATTAACAATCTTTTCGTTAAGGCGAACAATATGAACTCTGTAATCATTTCCATAGTTATTTAAAACATCTTCTTGAAGCCATTTATCAGCATTCAGTATTTTTGTAGAATTACATGTCTCCATTTTTTCTTCAAGATTTTCATCTTTTAAGTTATGGTCTTTTTTCATGTGCTTCTTTAATTCACTAGTTATATGTGTTTCAAATTTACAATCATTTAAATTGCACGTGTAAGTATATTCATCAAGTGGATAAAACTCTTTTATAATACCTTTTTCTAAGAAATCCTTATGTCCAATGTAAGATTCTGGAATAGTCATTTTATAGAGGTTGTGTAAATCTCCCCATCTATAAAGTTGATAAAGTTCTTTAATCATCGTAGCACTTATGAATACAAATCTGTTATTATGTTCCTTCATGTTTTTAACATCCAATAAACCAGCTTCTTTCAAAATTCCATGTAGTTTTTGAAACTGTTTATCACCAGTATCAATTTCATCAATAATGATAAGAGAATTGCATAAATTTATGAGATCTGCTTTTTGAAGTTGTCCATGATGAAAGATTTTCTCTTTAAAGCAACCAGGTGCTTTATCTTTCATATCTTTTTCCCATCCGGCATTGCTCATACCTGTAATAATTCTTACATTTGCTAAATTTACTATAAAACTATCATCAATGTGAGTTGTCATAAGTTTGGCAATTTCAATCATAAGACCATCTGCTCCAACCTTTGTTTTCTTTTGAATACTAACAACACGTCGGTTGTTTTTGTAGAATTCATCTACAATTTTGATTGCATCTTCCATTTGATTAGCATAAATGTATTCGGCGGTTGCCTTATCGTCTCCTTCAAGAAACAAACGACGGTTTGTTGCTTTGGCTGAGTTGTATGATTGCAATACATCTTCGCGTGTTGCAGAAATTAATTCTTTCAATTCTTCTTCACAAATAGGAATAGAAGACATTTTTCAATTTATTACCGTTAAAAAAGTTTAAAGTCTTAAATCCGTTTTTATTACCGTTTCAGGAAAGCGTCCATTGGTCCTCTTTTATGTTTAGTGAGATACGATGCGCCCATAAACAGAATTGAATCTAAATCTTTTTCTTTCATTTTCAGTACTTTTAAAGTTGCTTCTTCTTCGTCCAAACCGTCTTCGCGATACTCTTCATAGAGACCTTCGTAATCTTTCTTCTTGTATCCATCCAACTGTTCTATTGCCAGAGCAAACAACTGAGCTACAGGATTCTGGACTTGGTTGGTAATATAAAATTCAACATCAGGTTTCAGACCTTTTTCTCTAACATAGTCCACATGTTCAATTTTATCACCCTGCTTCTTTTTGTCTTTACGGTTATCGACGTAAATGAAAGCTAAACGATCACCTACTTGTGGTGCGTTTCCTGCGTCCCGTTCTTCCATTCGGTCTGCTAATACGCGATGAGCTATTTGGTCTGGATTCTTGTAATCGTCTCTCAGCTGTTTCGTAATCACAAACTTATCTAACGGAAACTCGTTCTTCATCAGTTTCACCAACATATCTTTCACCAACTTTTCTGCTACTTTGATATTACGTTCTTCTAGCAGAGAATCCAGCGCTCCACCGAAAATATCTTTCACAATTGGGGCATTGTCTCGGCGTTTCAGAGCTATACCCATAGTTTTGCGTTTAGGTTTACCGTTTGGATCGTCCTCATACATCATTCCCACGTATCGTTTACGACAGAACAGAATGAAAGGGTAGAACGTCTTTTCGTATTCTATTCTGTAAGGTTTACGGCATAACGAAGTGATTCGGTCTGCTGCCTTCTTTCCCAACTCTATACTTTCTGCCAAATCTTTGGTCTGGAACTTGATGAATATAGAATCTGTGTCTCCATACACTACTTCTCCTCCAAACTCTGTTTCCACCACATTCTTTGCGTCTATGATTCGTTGTCTTCCTGCAGCCGTAGTACATGCCGCTACTTCGAGTTTTCGGATAGCCGAAGTTCTAGAACCACATTGACCATACACTGAATTGGCTACAACTTTATAAGCCAATTGAAGACCATTCAATACCGATTTCTGTGCGTCATCGTCAGTTTTCTCAATCAACTTACGAGTTTCCTTGCGTTTCTTAAGCAGTAAATCCAAAGTCAAGGGAAGAACTCCAACTGTTCGTGGATCACTGTTTGGCTGAACGAATCCACAAACCATTCGTCCTACTGGATTCTTGGCATCGTCAAATAAATCGTAACTTATTTCGTCAATCTTGAACCCTTTATCTGTGATTTTGGAGGTGTCAATTTTTTCGCCCAATAACTTGCCTGCCGAGTTGTATCTTTTGGTATACACCAAAGTATCAGGAGATAAATTGAAGGCAATCATATTCGAAGGATACAATGAGTTAAAATCAAGAACCGGTATCGGTTGATCTAGATACATTCCAATCTTGGGAGGCAATACAATTGCACCTTCATAAGACGTATCTTCTTCTGTTCCATGTTGCGTCATAATGATTTGGTGACGTTTGGAAGCATAATAAACTACAGCTGAATAAATCTTGATTCCCTGTCCTCTTAGAAAGATGTACTGTATTGGAACACGACACACATCAGACATACCACGTGCGTTCACAATCGTATCTAGTTTAGCCATCAAAGTTAATACTAAATCGCAATCTTGAATACAGTATTTCGCAATTGTTGCTCTTTGGTCTGGCGTTCCTCGATGCGATTCAAACATATCTTTGGCCGTAGTATCGTCTTTACAGAACGACCATTCTAGTTTAGATATTTCGTCTTCATTCAAATCGTTCAGGATTTGTTCGGTTGTTCTTACGATAAACCATTTTGCTTCTTTTTCCACTACTTGAAACTTTTCGCCTTCGCGGTAAGGATTCAAAGTATTCGTAACAACATCAAATCTTACCAAGTTTCCTGCAAACAGTCCACGTGTGGTTTTCGTATGCACCTTGATATTTAGTTCATCCAATCGTTCAATTTTTGTTACTTTGTCTCTGAGAAAAGTCGAAGCTACACTATCTAATTTATAAGAGTCCAAGTTCTGTTCGCGTCTTACAGACAGCAATAAATCAATAGATAATCTGCCTGGAACCTCAAGGTATCTCACTGCGTATTTCCCACTCGCCAACTCAAACGTCTTCTTTTCAGTTGAAGCATAAATGGTTCTATCTCTAGTTTTCCATTCAGGAATATTAGTTCTTCCAATTTTGAATTCAAGTTTATGAAACTCAGCACGATCTGCAATATACGAATCATCAAATCCAAACGTATTGTATCCTGCGATAATATCTGGATTCTCAAACTGAATACATTTCTGAAATTGGTCCAATAAATGTTTCTCGTTCTTACAACTTATGAATTTCACACTTGGATCAGCAGAAGGACTACAAGTTCCAGATACGAAGACGTATCTCAAATGCGATTTCAGTAAATCGTCAGTATACCGAAAACTTACCCCAATTTGAATAATTTCGTCTTCTGGATTTGAAGATACTGGAAAGTTTCCTGACGCAGAATAGGTTTCTATATCGTAAGCTGCGACGTACAAAGGAACATTCGCTTCAAGTTTGGGAGTGATTTCTTTATACTCAACCACAAACGATACATCTACGTTTTCGTCATCTTCAGGATCACACTCATCTGCTTCAAATTCTATTGGCGAGGCAGGAGACACATCAAGTTCGTGAAACAGTCTGATGAACGGAGGTAAATCGCATTCGTAAATATCTTCCAATGCTATTTTGCGTTCTCCTATCTTCATACCATTTTTTAGAGCTCTTGAAACAGATTTGAACTGCCAAATTGCGGGGAACGATAACTTCCATACTTTGATGGGTTCCAAACACGAGAATCCGCGCATGGCATCCAACTTCAATTCATGCGTAATTCGCATATCCTTCAAACTTCTACATTCTTTTTCAATTGCAAATCTAAGTTGTTCCGCTTTTTCGCCTTCTGATCGCAAGTAAAAGTAAGGTCTGAATCCAGTAAGCCTGACCTTTGCGACTCTATCGTCATCAAGTCTACCAAACACATCTACTACATACTTAACGTCATAATTAACCTTAATATCTGTCTCCAGCCAATCGTTCGGTTGAAGGACCGGCATTCTATTATTCTAAGCGTTGTTCTCTTAAGTTATATTCGTTTTTATAGAACAAGGAATGTCATCAAACTTTGGATTGCCATTTATGTATGCCAACACTCGTCAAGGCGAAGCTGCTCGCGACGTCCAAAAGAACGAAGACGGCAAGTACCGCATGGAAAACGCTGCACCCTCGGGATGCGGAAACAACTGGGCTGTAATGTCTGCCGTCCCAGGAATGATCCCCATGGGAAACTTCGGTAACTCTCCAGAAGGAGGATGCGCTATAGATACTCAATCTGATTTATTGTTTGGAGCTCCAGGAACCGCACGTATGAAGGGTCCAAAACAGACTTTTGCCCGTCCATTTGCTACTACCCCAAACTTAAGTCAAGGAAGTATTGAAAATGTAGACGACCAAAGCAGAGTTATGTTCGGTCATTCAACTGCGAATCGCAAGAGCATTCAGACTGTAACGGATACTCAATTTCCGGTATTTGAACCTCTGATACAAGAGAGAGTCGCCGACATTCCTGATCACAATTACTTTGTTGAACCATTTCTTCGTGGGGGTTACAATGCGAGACTTGTTCCACGCAACCGGGTTGATTTGACGAAGTAGACCGTTTTTCAACCTCGCGGTCAAATGATTCCATGACTTTACGAAATTTACGTAATTCTTCCTGTTCGGGTGTCCTTTGAAAAGGTGGAATATTCTTCTTTATTTTTACGGTCTTTCCGGCCGGCATCAAAATGTCTACTGCGTCTTCCACGTTATTGGTTTCAGCAAATACTCGCATGGCATCGTCTTCCGAACATCCAGATAAATCCATAATTATTTGGATTTCCTTATTCATTTTTATTGTATAAATGTAAATACTCTGAAGATGCGTTTCATTGATTTGTTGTGTCCTCCCGCCCTCTTGTATCTTCTCTACATTGTCGTCCATATTGGTTTGGATCTCTCTTTCGGAATGTGGGCGACCGCAGTGATGAAAGTTATTATGGGCTTAGCTGGCGTCATCATCTTAGACGCACTTTGCTCTGTTGATTTAGGTGTTGTTTCCTGGGCCATCGTCGCCACTCCATTCATCATGGTCGCCTTAGCTACTTCTATTTCCTTAGGTTTAGGCATTGACCGTCAAGCTGCCAAGATCGTCAAGGAAGGATTCTCTGGTTTGACTTACGATAACTCCAAGAACCGCGATAAAGTAGTTACTACATTGAAAGACGACGCAGGAGCGCTCCCACTTTCACAGGATTCAACTTATTAAAGAAAAATGTTGTTTGTAGCCTGGGTTTACGACCAAGTTTTCCATTGTTGTCGCCGCGTTGAAAAATTACTCTTCAAGGAAGAAGACGAAAACGTCATTCCGTTAAGTAAATTACCTTGGTTATGGTTAGGATTCGTTGATGATGAAGGAAATATATTAGATTACACAAATATCATAAAGATTGTTAATATTCCTAACGTTCATGTTACATCAACATTTCTCACTAACGTAGCAGATTTAGATGTTATCGGAAAATGGCAATACATGGACCAAACGTTACAAATTCAAGATTTTCCTTCTGAGGGATTTGTAATTAACTATGTTGCTGACGAACCAGCAAATCAAGAAAAGACTGACTAAAGATATATTTTTGTTTGTGGCATTAGAAGGAGGTAACTACTTTGAGAAGGCGGAAGAATACATTCCGCTCCACGCAAAGTTCAATCCTGAAAGTTTTATTTCCAAAATCTCGTTGTGGATTGAGATGGTAATTGGACCTTTGATAACCATCATCACTGCAATCATAGAACAAAAACCACCAAGCATGTTTTCAATGCTTTCGTTCTATAGATGTTTAGATACCTGGTCTGAATGGGTTCATTATAAGCAATTACATTACGAAGTACACGAATGGATGAAGATTGTTCGTTCCATTGGTGGACCTTTTATAAGGACTAATGATCCTACGTATCAACCTTACGTCTACGCAGACAACATGCAAAGAATCTATTATTCATTCTTTCCGAAGAATTGACTGAATGTTTGTAAGAGTTGAGCGCCTTGTTCGATAGCTGGTTTCATTTCAGATAATGAACCCATTAATTCTTTTTGGAGAGCCATTAACTCCTTGGTATCGCGTCGCATACCACCAATTTGTTCTGGAGTTAAGTTACGGTATGCGTGTAGGATAGTGGTACCAATATCTACATGTGGATCGTTTGTTTTAGGAGGAGCTGGTTCGGGATTTTTTGATTCGTCCTTTGCCTCTTCTTTCTTTTCCTTTTCGTCTTTTCCGTCTTCGAAGTTCTCGTAAGTTCTCTTAGTAATCATTGAAATGATGTATACGAGAACGATACCTACCAACACAGATACGGTGTGACTTAATTTACCTACTTTATGTGCTAGAAGGTAACCTAAGATAACCCAGACAACGACGTAAGGGATATTGCGTTGAAACAAAAAGACTGCTACGGCAACAAATAACAATCCGGCGATTAATGCGTCCATTGTTTTATACTGTCACAAAACTTCCGAAGCCAGAACCTGGTTGTGCTCCCTTGTTATTAAAAGCTCCCAAAGCTGCGGTTCCTACATCGTCACGTGTTGTTCTACCTGAATAATTGGCCATACCTGCTACTCCTTGACCTTCAAATTGAGCGGATACACCTCCATATTTACCACCACCTTTCATCTTACGACGACGCATTGTCTTCTTGGATTTACGGCCTTTACGACGACGAGCAGATCCGACGATGGCGTTTTGACCGCGTTGAGTTAAGGCCCAGTCTCCCATTTCGGAACCACGGCCCCATTCCATTGCGCCAGGTGCGATTGCGCCTGTAGCTCCGTAGTATCCTCCTTTCATTGAACGTTTCTTGGTTTTTGAAACACGACTCTTACGAACCATTTACTTTATGGGAGGAATGTTTTCTAGAACCGTCCATGAACCGTCACCGTTGTTCTTGCATTTACATTTGAACGTGTCGCCCTTGGTTCTCAAGTAAAATGAAGTTTTCATGTCTGGAACTCTCAAGTATCCTGTGTTTGGAGACGCTAGTTCGTAGCAGTCAGGAATAGCTGTTTTATTTATCGTGACAAGGTCCTGAGAATCCAGTTCTGTAAAGTATCCTGGAGCTTCAATTTCATTAGGATGAGATTCGTATCCTTTTAAAGCATATTTGCTATCCAAATTAGATTTATGAACGAATTTAGCTAATGAAGTTGGATTATACATGAACTTTGGAATAAACAGTTTGAGCCACTCGTATCTCTGTTTGAACGTAGAACAGGCATGTAAGTAATTTGAATTGTAAATGAATATATCTGCGATCACAAACTCAGATTGATTTATTTTTTCAGCTCTGAAGAATGTGTCGCCGCAAATACGTTCGTCTACGGCACATTGGACGTATCGGCACTCTTGAGTGGTTACCCATAAACACACGGGAATACCGTTTTCATAAGTAAATATTAGCCAACCTGGCAACCCCGTTGTCTGTGGAACTCGGAACATCTCATAATCCTTCGGGACGGGTCTCTTGAAGACCTGCCGGGAGCTCGGCGTCCATCCGTAGAGAGTTTGAAGCTGGTTTACGCGGCTCATACTCTGGTAATTGGATATTTTGCGTGTCTTGGGTTAAAGTTGGTTCAGGTTTTGGATAGAGGTCTGAGATCTTGATTGTTGGAGGTAATCGTGGTGGTTCAGGAGCAGGAGGAGGCGCTTGTTGAACTGGAGGAGGAGCTTGGTAAGGAACTGGAACTTCTCGGTAAATAATCTTTGGTTCAGGAGGGTACATGACCCGAACGCCAATGTAAGTTATGAGTTGAAGCAAAATAAGAACTCCGACTGTTGCCATTGCGACGTATAAAATTTCCAATGCCAACATTTGTTGAATCAAGTGTTTTCTTATGGTCCTTCTTCAACGAACAACTCTTTATAATCAAATGTGCTCTCCATCCACATCTTGCGTTTTGATTGGTAAGTTGTGAACATGAGTTTTTCGTCGTACAACACTCTTCCAGGAACCAAGCCAGACCATACTTCTTCTATGTACTCTGCAATATCTGTTGCTGAATCGCTCATGAACTTTCTTCTTATAGATTTTTGTGGAATGTAAGACCATCCGTCGTCGCACCAAAAAACTGAAAGCTCTCTTGTTTCTTGGACTTTAGGAAGCGGAATTTTTGTTAGTTTAGGGTTTATACACTTGACTTTCATTATTTCTTTCTACGTCGGTTATGCCTAAACGAATACGCAACTCTTTGGAACGTTGAATAATTTCACAAAGAAATAAAGTATCGTATAACGAAGAGTGTAACTGATGATCTTTTGGAGGTTCGTTCATTACATGTAAGTAAAGTTCGCTGAGTTTAGGAAACTTGAAATCGCCTAACTTGTAAATATTTGGAATTTTACACATGAGTTTGCCTGCTAACATCGAACATCTACATGGTTTATTGAATCCACTGAACGGTAATTTCAAGTCCCAAATCATTGCGTTGGCAAACACGTTCTTGTCGAAGTACGCGTTATGAGCTATAATCACATCATAGTCTTCTGTTAAAAATTTAGTTAATACTTGTTTTAAAGAACATCCGTACTCTTCTGCTTGTGCCTGTGTGATTCCGTGAATTTTTGTGGATTCAGGAGGAATTACCCAGTCTATAGGTTTTATGATATAAGAACATGCGCGCATAACAGATCCTGTATGAGAATCCAACATGGCCCAAGAAACGGACACTAAGTGTGGCCAGTTGTTAGACAAAGAAAATGCTGGAACGTTGTAATCTTTTGGGAGTCCGGTAGTTTCTGTATCAAACACTAAGACTCTCATTTACATTTCATGGATACGTATCACTAAATTCATTTACAATTGGTGGACCATAAAGTAACTAATTAAGAAGAATACGACGGTATGTACGAGTATTCCGTAGGTTGTAGGGCAACCTGCTTGAGCGATCTTGAAGAAATCGGCATAGTGAGGGATCAATGATCCTACAACTCCAGAAATAACGCTGTCAACTAAGCGGTAAGTTATTGGGGAACTTACGACGAAGAAAAGGACGGCCATGATAAGCGAGTGTTGGAGTTTCTTGCTGATTGACATTTATTACTCTAGCTAGAAAATGTGCGTTGCGTTTCAATGATTGACCGTAACCACTGAGGAATATTGTTTGTTATTCCTTTCACTATTCCGCTGTTCTGGGGAACAGGGTAACTTACGTCTAAAGTATTGCTTTCGCAAATAAACTGACAAGCGCAAATAAGAAAACACAGTCTGTTCTTTAGAACACTAGGGTTCCATCTCAGGCAGTGAAGTTTGAATAACGAATCAATGTAAGGAAGAAGGACTCCGGCTTGTGGCGAAGTTCGGGACGCGTCAACCACGATTTCCCAAATCAACCAAATGACGTCTCGGCCGTAAGATTGGTCTATGAAACTGTTTGGACGGTAAGAACACACTAAAGGCTGTTTGTTGGTTTTCTTGTACACGCTGGCGAACTTCAGCATCCAGGCAATCCAGTATAAAGACCGCATAAAGTCCCGCGATTCGGCTCTCAGGCAGTATACTAATTCATTTACTGCGACGTAAATATCCAAAGGATCTTCTTGTTTAGCTAGGTGTCTTCCGTAGTTTGAAGACGGAGCTTTCAGATTCTCTTGCATTGTCAAAGGACTGAAATCGTGTTCGGGTTTTATCGTTGGTAAATTAGTGAGCTTGCCTTTTCTGGTAAGGGCCACAGTTGCCGCAGCTTCACATACCATAAGTTTCGCGTCTCCGTTGTTACGCATATCGGTCATTGCGAGGATAGAGTATTTCTGTTCGAGGGGCGCGAATCGTTCGTAGGCATTGATGAGGTAAATAAAAACATTAGGGGCAGCCCTATTAATATGCCGAGCCGCCGATTCAAACAAGGTTTGCCACAATGAATGGACAAGCCCCGAACACAGTAATTCCAGGCTCCAATAACATGCGTAATCGGCATGACCTAATTTAATATTTTCATCTAAAACTTTGTACACATGTGTCCGTAAATGTCCGGAAAAGGTAAACCTCTGGAAATCTACGACCGTCCTTGGATCATTGATTGCATCCATCTTATTCATTCTTTCGTTTAAGATAATGAAAACCCGACGAATTCATGTTCGTCGTCGTAGAACCCAAAGAGGAAGGGGAAAGCAAGATTTCCCGTTCAAGAAAGGGGTAGACTATAATAAGCTTGTTGTTACGGAAGAGGGAGAATACAGCATGACTAAACGTAACGACGGCGAAACGCTTTTGAGACACATGAAAAGCGTTGTAGGATCCACAAAGTCAAAGACAATCACAGACTTGACTGGAAACGTAGGAAGCGATACTATCTTATTTGCTTTGAATTTTGAGAAGGTTAAATCAATTGAAATCAATCCTGAGAATTTCAAGGCTTTGAAGAATAACGTGGAAGAGTTTGGGCTTGCGAACGTTGATTTATATGAAGGAGATTCCACAAAGGTATACGACTGGCACACGGACGTTCTTTACATTGACGCTCCATGGGGAGGTCCCGACTACAAAACTAAAGATAATTTAGATCTGTATTTGGGAGACAAGAGAGTTGATTTGTTTGTGAAAGACGTGATTGAAAGAAAGAATCGTCCAAAGTATATTTTCCTTAAAGTTCCTCGCAACTACAACTTTGATAGAATCTATGATTTGGATGTTGACGTTGAAAAGTTCAAGATCAGAGGATACTACTTACTCGCAATTACTTTGTGAAATACGCAAGATACTGATACTCTTTTCCTGATCTTACCAAGTCTACATTTTCAACGTGACTGAACCCTGAAGTTTTAATTATATCTATCATGCGTTCCTTTGAAGGCATATTCAAGCTCAGGATGTTTTCGCGATACTTGACTCCTCCGTTATTTGACGCGTCGTAATATGTTAAAGTTTCTTCGTATGAAGCATCGTCTTCGTCTTTCTTCTTCTTGAGTTTTCCCGAATACTTGAATTTGTCAAAGTAAATCACCGATTCAGTTTGACGTTCCAAGTTGTATTTCTGTAATGAGAACGCTGCAAAAGGAGATGCCAAATCATGTAAAGGATCGTACTTGTCTGGATCAACTAAGTGGACTACAAAGTATCCTCCTGGTTGGAGCCATTGGTAAGCATTATCCGAAACGATCTTTGGATTAGGGAACATGTATATTGAGAACCCTAATAACAACGCATGGCTGAACGATTTGGGAGAGTAAAGTTGAGGTAAAGTCACGTCTCCTTTATTGAACTTGGCTTGAGGACATAAATGTCTTGCCTTTTCCATCATTGCGTCCGAAGTGTCTACTCCGACATACTCTACACCTAACTCTTTGAAGAAACAAGCTAAAGGAGCTGTTCCACAACACATATCCAATACTCTGACCGACTTTACGGGTTTATCTGCCAATGTAATGTCCTGAATAGATACTTGTTCGTATTTTTTGAGTTCGTTGGGAGTCCAAAGAGTATCGTAAATTTCCGCATACTCTTCATCGTAAATATCTGCGTCGTGCTTAGCAGTTGTCTTACCGTCTTCAAAACCCTCTATGGAAGAACACCAACATGATACTCCATACATGATAAAAATTAAGACAGCAAGCAAGATGTAACCTACTTCCATTGTTATTTTGTAGTTAGACGATTTCCGCCTGAAATTACGGATTCCTTTGGAGTTGTGTATTTTGAGATTTTAGTGAATGCGAAATACCCAGCAACCACGACAAGGATCCAGAACAGTACATCCAAAAAAATCATGTACCATGAACTTGAAGATCCAGTTGAGTGGTATAGCTGGTTCATTCGGTTCGCTACATCCGCTTGGGAAGTCGTGTTTGCTAAATCCTTTTGTAGCAAATCAGTTCCGTCTCCAGACTGTAACGAGTTCATGAATGAAGCATACTGGTTATGCTGTCTAATTTTATCAGAAATAGTATCATACTGTGTTCGGTAATTACCCAGTATTTTCTCTAACTCTGCTTGAGCGGCTGCTTCTTTTTGTTGATAAATATCTCCCTGATTAGGAACTTGTGCCCCAGGAGAATTGGAGTCGGGGACTGAGTAAAGGGGGGAGTTTGATGTCATTATTTAAAGAAACATAAAAACCAACAATAAGTATTGCAATGACTACTACGTTCACCATAGGACCAATGAATCCAAATACGAGATAGGCTAAAATACCAACACAGAACGTTATAATAAGTTTTATCAAGATTGGACTTATGTAATTTATTTGATCTAATTGCGCTGACGTTTGTTGTGTATCTTGTTGTATTTTTTGAGCGTCGGCGTTGGAAGTTCCATTTGTGAGAGAAACAGGAAGGATTGAAGTTAGCCAATTATCCAATGATGATCGGAAATTAACTAATTGATTATTTGCTGACATGACGTCCGTTTGTTGTTTGTACTGCTTTGTAGCATCGTCAATGACACCGCTTCTAGTTTTGTCTAAAGGAGTTATGACATTCAAAATGTCTGAGTAATTAGAACCTTCTATTTTGTTGAATATATTACCGTTTGGACCATTGGAAGTAGACGTCAACCATACTTGCTTGTTTGATGGATCCCCTGTGATATTCATCGCTGGCATATTTCCAGTATCAAAAGGAGCCAATTGTTGGTTTGTCGAGCAGTCCCCAACGCATTTATAAGCTTTGTTTGTAGGGTCCAATATGTATAACGCAGACAGGGAATCGTTGTCTCCAATCAACTTAGAATTGTTCAGTGTAGACAATCCAGATATTGGTTGCCATGCCGTGCTTAATGTTTCGTCTGTCTTTACAAGTTGACCTGTAGCTATCATTTTTCCGTATAACGTTGTTGAACTTGCCGATGTAATCATTACAGTTTTATCGGCAACAGGTAACATATTTGCCATGGTTACAGGTTTAGGTAACTTTTGCTTTGCTCCAACTGGGTCTTGTAGCCATAAATAAGTGTGTGTGGAAAAAAGTTTATCTGCGCCAATTGAAAGTATAATTGTGACAAAACTAGTTCCGTCTTTAGAAGAAGCAGGGCCGTACACTAAACTACACTTACTTCCGTCAGAAAACAAAAAGTAAACTGTGGTGTCGTCTACTGTCATATCTAAGATGTTCCCAGCTTTAGGTATGTTTATTTTGCTCCAGTTTCCAGTACAGGGGACACTGCATTTCCAAACATCAAATCCAGAGTTATAACCCCATACATATCCTGAAGAAGAGGAAGCAGCTTTTACAAGAGCACCAGGTACATTCGACCATGTCTGAGCCGAAGATACCTGCGTGGACAACGTATTATTAATTGCGGTTGTTGGTTTATCAAAAGCGGACTGGAAATCAGTCATGTTATCTTTAACTTGATATATAATTCTTAAAAGCTCCCGCTAAGTGGAAACGAGGGGTTACAGGTCCGTCAGTGAATCCACGTTGCATACGGTAATCGCCTGCTGGTTTCTGACCGTTCCATGTTCCGATAGCTAAAAGACGACGACGCTTCATTTCGGTGAATAAAGAAGCATCAGCTGCGGGTCCCTTGAAAATAGCATTTGGTTGAACTGTGCTACCAACGTTTAATTGAACTTTAGTAGTTGACATTTATTTATTATACTACAAAAACAATGGACGTAACACAATCATTTCAAGAATCGCGTCAACAAAAGTTAAACGACTTTATGACTCAGTATAACGCCGCTAAGGCAGACTATGATTCTACAGTTACAAAGGCTATTTACGAACAAGACCCTGGTAGACAACAGAGTTTAATCGTTCAAGTGATTGCCGACAACAAAAAGATGTCTGACGCACTGAAGGATTTTTTAACGAACATGAATTCTGGAACAGATCAAGTAAATAGCCAAACATTAGACGGGTTGGTCCAAGATTTAGTTAAGTATCAACAACAATACGCCCAGCTCCAAGCAGGAAACGATCAAATTACAACTTTAAAAACTATTCAGGCAACTACATCTTCAAACTTAACCAACGCAACAAGTATGTTTTACATGTACTTGTTTGCCTTGTTTTTTCTGTGTTTGATTATTACATTTTTTGCGATAAGAGCTGCTTGGTCTACGAGTATAGTTACTCAAGTAAGTTCTGCAATTACAGGAGCTGCAAGACGACGATGACACCCAATAACGAGGCAATCCAGATATAAGTATTTGTAGTTGGGCCGGTAGGTAATTGAATATTGCTTCTCATATTAGCTGCTGTCAATCTGTCTTGTTGGTTGTGAATATCTATACCTATTTCGTTCAAAATAGAAAAATTGTTACGTATTTGTTGCTGCGTTTGGTCTCCCAACATACTTTGAATATTAGATTCAGCAGAATTCAGTTCATCCTGTTTCTCCTGAATTAATTTTTTAATACTGTCTTCTGCTTGTTGGTAAGCAGTTTGGTATTTCGTGTCTCCATTCACAGCAAACTGGATATAATTATCATGGTAACTCTGGATAAGTGTATTGAACTGGCTATCCATTTGTTGTTTCCGCTACACAAATTCGCCAGTGTTTATATTCTCCCGTTGTTTCACACATTCCCGTAACTTCCACTATATCTCCAGGTCTGGCTCCGATATACTTAGCCATGGCGTCTTGTGTGAGAATTTCAGGAAGATCATTTTGACTAAACTTTTTAAGAAATTCAGCTTTTTCAGCAGATGTAAGTAATCTGTGCTTAGGAGGTATTCGGTGCTTGGATATATTGAAATATAAACTTCGGTACACAAAGAACTGAACTAACTGATTATCTTTGTCTGAAATGTAGTTAACTAAAGCGTTTAAAACCTTTTCAGATGTAGTTAGTTCGCTAATGATGATGATTCCGTTGTTGTACCCGTTGTCTTTTGCAAAACTAATGAAGTTATTGAACTCTCCTATAGACACACGAAACTTAGTGCTGTAAATAATCAATACTCCTCCAAAAGTATACATCTTAGTTTCGTCCATAGCAGGAGACACTGTTTCAAACTCTTCACCCTTGACTCCACGGTCAGTGAGCATTTCTTTCAAGGTTTTCATAACACGATCGTCCATATTGTATTTATACTTCCATTCTTGATAAAACGGGTTTCCATTTTTTACGTAGTATTAACAAATGCTTGACCTAAGTCATCCAACCATGCAAACCGTTATATCTTTAGTAGCTATAGGGTTGGCTGCGTGGATTTTATACAGAATCATAACTCCAAGAGAAGGGTTCGCTAAAGAGTTCGTAGACAACTCTAACGAAGAAAAAACCGAAAAAACACGGGCTTCTTCATACAAACAAGAAACAAACAGTTTCAAACCTACATTGCCTCCTCCTGAACCAATTCCTGGAATTTTGACCCCTTACCGTGTAAATATGTTCCAATCTTATGTTCCCGCTTAAGCACAAGCTCCATTATACTTTGTAAAATGGTGACACGCAAGACTGTATGTTTGAATATGATTGTAAAAGATGAATCACATATTATTAAGGAAACATTAACAAAATTATGTGATAAAATTAGCTTTGACTACTGGGTCATTTCTGATACTGGTTCAACGGACGGAACACAAGATATTATAAAAACATTTTTTGAAGGAAAGGGAATTCCGGGTGAACTCTTACAACACGAATGGAAAGATTTCGGCCATAACCGAACTCTTGCCTTAGAAGGAGCGTATCAAAAGGCAGATTATCTACTTGTTTTTGATGCGGACGATACTATTTATGGCGATTTCAAACTTCCTGACGTTCTTGACGCCGATATGTATATGCTTAAGTTCGGGCAGGGTTTGACTTATTTGAGACCTCTATTGATGAATGCGAGAAAACGATCAAAATTCGTTGGTGTGCTACACGAATTCTTTACTTTCTGCGAACCAACCGGTCCATCAAAGACAATTGAAGGCGATTATTATGTTGATTCAGGTAAGTCTGGTTCACGAAGTAATGATTCAAATAAATACGCAAAGGATGCAGCTATACTTGAAAAAGCTTACAACGAAGAACAAGACAAGGGATTAAAAAACAGATACGCTTTTTACTGCGCTCAAAGTTATCGTGATTCAAACCAACACGATAAATCAATTGAATGGTACTCTTTGGTCGTTGATAAATTAGATTCATGGACTCAAGAAAAATACTATGCGTGTTTGATGGTTGGAAACATGTACAAGGCAAAGAAAGAATACTTCAAAGCTCTGGAATATTACTTGAAGGCAGATAAATTTGACAATGAACGAAAAGAAGGTGTTATTTTTGCATGCGAAATCCTTTACGAACACCAATTATTTTCTCTTATTTTAGCTCTTTACGAACAACACAAGAACTACAACAGAACCCCAGCCGATAAATTATTTTTGTATTCTGATGCTTATAACGACCGATTAGACTTCAACGCAAGTATTTCTGCGTCCTTTTCGAATAAAATAGATTTGGCTTACAAGATCTCAAAAGAAATTATTATAAGAAACATAGCTCCTTCTAATCTTATGAATGCAGTGTACCACAACATCTCTTTGAATCCTCATCAGTTAATTGAAGATAAAGATACATTAGACCTCTTTTATAAAATCACAAACGTTCTTCCACATATAGAAAACCCAGAAAGACTCTGTGTGGTATGGGATATACTTTTCAAAAATAACCGTAAACTTCTCACCAAATACTCAACAATTAAAAAGAAAAACACACCTGTAAAAGTATTTCTTTCAATGACAACTTGTAAACGATTAGATTTATTTCAGGAAACTGTGAACTCTATTTTGAATCATTGGACTGATGTAGATATGATTGACTACTGGTTCTGCGTTGACGATAATTCAAGTGAAGAAGACCGTAAAATTATGAAAAGCAAGTATTCCTGGTTTGATTTTTACATGAAAACCCAGAAAGAAAAAGGACACAGACCAAGCATGAACATCATTTGGAACAAATTAAAAGAACTCAAACCAAAATACTGGATTCATATGGAAGATGATTTCTTGTTTTACGTCAAACGTTCTTATGTGAAAGATGCTATTGACTTTATGGATAAACAAATTGTAATTAAACAAGTTCTCTTCAATCGCGAATACGCAGAAACTATGAAGGACGTGAAATTAAGAGGATACTCGCCTGTATCTCCTGGATTTGTAGTACATGAATTCAAACAAGGCCAATTCAGCTATCCAAACTGTCATTACTGGCCGCACTACAGCTTCCGTCCGAGCGTGGTAGACGTTCAAACGATACTTTCATTGGGAAACTTTGATAGCAAAAACACTTTCTTTGAACGGGATTACGCAGATAAATGGTATCAATCCGGATACAAGTCTGCCTTCTTTGATGCCATTACTTGTCAACACACAGGTCGTTTAACTTCAGACAAGGACACAAAAACAGTAAAGAATGCTTACGACTTGAATAACGAAACACAATTTAATCAAAGACTTTGTCTCAATAAAGTCATAAATTTGAAACGCAGATCTGACAGAAAACAAGCAATAGAAGAAGAATTCAAGAAACACGATTTTGACGATTATGTATTTACTGATGCAGTAGACGGAAAGGAATTAAAGCCAACATTAGAAATCAAAAAGTTATTTTCAGGAAATGATTTTGGATACCGTTGTGGAGTAGTTGGATGTGCTTTGTCGCACTACAATTTATGGGTAGAGCTCTTGAATGATCCGCGTGTTGATTACTATGTTATTTTTGAAGACGATATTCAATTAGCAAGTAATTTCAAACAAAAATTCAAAGATCTTGAAGACGAATTTATAAATCGTGAATGTTTATTTCTCGGCTACCATATGTTCTCTAAAAACAGAGATTTGTTAAAAGACCAATACAATACAGAAACAGATAAGAATGAAGTTACAGGTTTGAATCGTAATTTATACATTGGAGGAACATTTGCGTATTCTATAAACAAGAAAGGAGCAAAGAAACTTGTGGATTATATCCGAGCAAACAATATCCAAAACGGCATTGACTATTTAATGGCAAAACGATGTTTAGAATTAGATGCTTGCGAATTAAAACCTCAAATCGTGTTTTCTGAATGGTATGAAGGTGTAGACGAGAATGTAGATACTGATATCCAAAAGAATTTTGAAAGCTTAGATTTTACAAACGTAAAAGACTTTTTAGAAGAATTTGATGTATATCCTGGATTAGACCATTTTGGAGACGATATAGGATGTAAAAAAGATACACTTCAGAACATGGCAGAATTAGCTTTGAATATTAAAGAATGTGTTGCGTTTAACAGTTTAGGTTACTTCAAATGTAAAGTTGATTTGACAAAGTTAAATAAACCAAACTGTTATTCTGAAACAGATTGTTTATACGTTAGAAAAACTGGAAAAATGAGGATAAAAATGTTATGTAACTGGCAAAATTCAGAAGATTTAGTTAAAGAATGGTCTGTAATGGGCGTTCCAGATAATATGCGTCTAGTATCGTCTGGATTTGCAGATTACTACGTCATCATTAATTATCCTAAGTCAGATGGAACGATTGATTCGTCAAAAACAATTTGGTATTTCATGGAACCATCCTGCTTCACTGAAAAAATAAAAATAGACAAAACTCAATTTTTACATGTAAACGATCACGAAAATTATTTGAATGCCGTTCAGTATAGTTTTAAAGTACGCGATGCCCCTCAAACAAAGAAAGAAAAGGTGTCTTCCATTTTGAGTTCTAAGTATAACGATCCAGGACATAAGTTACGTGTAGATTTCATTAAACAAAATGAAGACTTGTTTGAAGTTTTTGGAAAGGAAAACACTCATTCAATTGCAACATATGTGGGTCCTGTTCCTGAAGAAAATAGATCAAATGTATACTTGAACTACAAATACTGTTTGGCCGTAGAAAATCACAGCGAACATAACTATGCTACTGAAAAGATTTGGGAACCTCTTCTCTGCGAAACATTACCATTTTACTGGGGATGTCCTAACTTAGAAGATCACATTGATCCACAATCGTTCGTAAGACTTCCATTAGACAACATTGAAGAATCAAGACGCATTATTCAGCAAGCTATTGATGAAGACTGGTGGTCTCAACGAATTGAAGTCATAAGAGCAACAAAGAAGAAGATTCTTACGGAACTGGCATTCTTTCCACGCTTGTCTTCTATTATCGAAAAGTCGTTAGACCAGACAAAACAGTACAGAATTAAAGCAAAAATAATGACTCTAGAAAGAAACGTTGACCGAGTCCAAACCGTCCAAGTCTTGCACCGAAACTTAGTTAATTTGAAAATGGATACAGAAGTAATTTATGGTGTTGATGGAAAGTTGATCAAAAACAAAGGCACAACTATAGAATATAACGGATTCGTTAAAAAATACGACAAATCAAAAAGACACAACGGACAATTAATGAAGAACGGAGAATTTGGATGTTCGTGGAGTCATATTAACATGTACGAAAAATTAGTTAAAGATGAAGATTGTGATGCGTATTTAATATTTGAAGACGATGCGGTTCTTCTCAAAAACTTGGATGTATTAAAACAATTGCCACCATCGTTTGATGTTTGTCAATTGTGTCATAGTACATGGTATCCTTACGAGAAAACAAGTCGTGTTAATAAATCATTCTACAATATAGTGAAAAAGTATTTCAATTACGCAGCTGCATATGTCATAACAAAAGAAGGAGCACAGAAAATATTAAACTACCTTGACGGTCATGTAAACGTTCCTGCTGACGATTTGCTTTCGAATATGTTTATTGAAAATAAAATTGAAATTATAATTCCAGAAGAACCATTGTTTACTATGAATTCTAACTTGAAAAGTTCTGCTATATGGTAAGTATTGTTTTCTCTTTAGGATGATCGGGCAAAGTTCCTTCGGAACGATGTTTTTGGATCGTTTCCCAAACCTCACGAAAACTTTCCAAATTGGTTTCAAGCCATAACGGATCTTTTTCTATGATCTTTGATCTGTGTTTTTCAAATACCCAATATGTCATACTCCACCATTCGGTTTCAAAATTAGGAAGCATTTCACGTCTCCATGTAGGAATATCTCGTGGGTCTGTGATATCTCTATAAATAATAGTTGACCCATTTTCTCCTACTGCGTAACATGATTTATACTGAGCGGTTGATTCCAGCCATTCAGTATAGTTCACTTCCTTGAACTTCATTTCAATGTAATCACACTGCGTCATTCCAGTGCATTCTAACTGGAGCTGCATTTGATGAAAATAGTAAATAGGAACAGGACTCGTATCGCTGAAGTCGCGAGAAATAGGACACTTGAACTCAACTAAACTTCCGTATCTTGGATCTGATTTATCTTCTGTCACCAACACACCGTCAGGAGATGCGCCAAGGAACGAATGAACGGGATGAGGAACGCAAGTAGTGTCTACAATTGTAACGCCTGGCTGAATATAAGTTGAGTAAATATGTTTGGCTACAGGTTCTAATCTTGTTCCCCAAATGAGAGCTTTCACGCCTGGACCTCCTGTGTTTCGTTCTTTTGGACTTAATTTTGACATCATGATTTCGTGTTTCTGGGCCGGGGAAGCATCTTTTACTGCCTTTGAAATTTCGGAAGCTGTTAACATTTCGCCTCGTTTAGAATACCATTGTGCTGTGCGTTGGTCGTCTTGACCGTATTTGGAAATTAATTCTTCTACTTTATCCATTACTTATATATGGTGACTTCTGCGAAAACCCGTTTTCAAGGTAGGTAACAATATGGAATAAAATGCAAGAGATCCAGAGCCAAGAACAATGGGTATTGTATCGTTTAGAACGTTTTTATACAAATGAAAGAAACCTTGATCGCGTAAGAAATATTTTGAACGGCGAGTCAAACTTGTCTTTAAGATTAATTGATTGGTTTGTTACGAATTACGCCAAGAAGTTCAATGTTTCTTATATGACTAAAGACAACAAACACGTTATCGTATACCTTTCTTATAAATCACACTTGAAGGCTTATAGCAAAAAAATGTTTGATCCGTTTTGTCGTTGGAAACGCATCAAGTTCCACGATATGGATACTACTGTAGGCCAATTGAATTTTTTCGAATGGGCTATTTCCGACGAAGTTTTGGATTACTTACAAACTCACCGTGAAGCTATCCACGCAGATATGGAAACCAGATTACATGAAGCCAAAGATACAGAAGTTGAAGGAACAAAAAGAAAAAGACACGAATTATCACATTCTGCTACGAAATCTATGACACGTCACGATGTGCGTGTAACCGTAAAGTTTGATTAAATTGTTACTATATAAATGTTTTCTAAACTGAAACCCGGCCATGTCTACCGTGATATCGCTGAAGACATAGCCGATCACGATGATGATTACGACGCAGAAGAATGGGTATACGATGGTCGTGAAGTGTACCGCGGATGCGTGGATCCCTCATACGAATGGGACGTATACAGATTATATGACGAAAACAGCAGATGTGTAGGTATAGCCGAACACGAAGGAGATTTATTTCATGCTTTGTGGATTTACGACAGTCCTTTTTCTACTTTGTATCAAGAACCAAACTGGCAACCAAGAGACGCTACCTTGTGGTCTTTATTATCCAACGAAGCATACCAAGACTGTTTAGACGATGATTTCAAGTCAGTGATTGATTGGGTTTTGCCTACAAATATCAGATTAATAACTCCTGAAATTTTGATGAAAATGCCTTCAATGTATACTTGTGAAATATGCGGGAAGATGTCTATTTCAGCTATGAGCGGTTGCTCACAATTGAAAAAGTCAAGTTACTTGACTCCCGAATCGTCAATGTTATTCATTGATAACTCTTTCGTGATCTATAAAGCACCTACTGATTCACAAGTTTGGTCTATTGTGCCGAACGACCAACCCGTCGTTGACGAGCAGCCGATTTCGGAGCTTCAGGAACTTGTTCCTCAGATTGAGCTTCAGGATACGAATCATCTTCCACAGGAACCTGAGATTGTGTTAGAGGAACATCATCATCATCAAGACCTACAGCAGCAGAGCTAGATTCATCGCTGAATACATCGACTGCAGTTCTACGTGAAGGAGGGAAGACTTGGGCCATAAGAAGGCGCCATGTGACACCAAATCCACCACCGGCAATCACATAGATACTGCCACTGATAACTAAGTTTGCTTCAACGGCCTTTGGAAAGACACTTGGTAAAGAGTCTGGAGTAACGTAAGTCAAAGGATTGCGAGAAGCATCTACAATATCAATGTTGACGCGATTGTCATAGACTGGAACCTTGACGTTGAAGCTTGGAGGGTACTTTCCGTTAGGAATTTCTTCGCCATCAACGCGGTCACAGGAGAATCGGATGATTCTTTTGAAACTTTCGCGGATATTGGATTCAGTACGTTTCTTTCCGAACCATTTAGCACTATTATCAATTGCCGCTTTGATAATGTGTTCTTCAAGGTCAAGAAGTAAGTTGTAGAACTTACCTGTATCGTCTGTTCCTGCTGGACGTTCCTTTCCGTATGGATCGCATCCCTTCAAGGATCCGAGTAATGTATAAGACTTTACGCCTGTTTCGCCTTCGCGCATAACTACACCACCTGGATATCCTAAACGAGGAAGCTTGATTTGTAAGTTGTTTCCATTGTATCGCATGCTGATAGGAGGGTTACGTCCTGGTCTTGCTTGTCCTACTTGGAATGTAATATCGTTTACGTTAATGTTGCTTGCACTGATTGGACCGTTCATTCTTGTTATTGTGTTATGCTCTCTATACACCTATTCGGTGTAAATCCGTTTTTCACGTAGACCAAAATTAGGCTAATGTTTTGAACCTTTTACAAATAGTTACTCCGTGACGAACAGGAAAGTCTGGGCTGTGTTTACTTCTATCTGTTGAAATTGAAAACACATCGTAACCTAAATTTTTAAACATGTTCACCATACGTCTTTCTACAGGTTGATGAGCGATTCCATTTTCTTGTCTGACATACTTACCCCATTTATGATACGGAGCATAGTGTAAGTTTGTGTCGTGTAAGACTAAAATTGTATCATTGTTTATGATTTTTTTACTAACCAAGTTGTTGTAAATACTCATTTGCACCATATCGTGGCAGTCAAAGAATACTAAGTCTAGCGGTTGGTTATCTAGGTCTTCTGCTGTTAGGTACATTGCATTTTTAATTAAAACTTTATGGTTTTCAGCAAGAACTGGAACTGGGTTCAAGTCGCAGGTATAAAGCTTACCATTTTTGGTGTAAGATAATGCCTTCAAAAAGTTCGTTCCACTATACCCATCCAATCCTCCAATTTCTAATATTCGTTCTAGTCTAGAACCTCTTATAATAGAATACAAGAACAACGCCTCGTCATCTTGGATAGGGCCCCAAACATTTTGGGTTTCGTCTTGCGTTAAATGCGACAAGTCATAGTTAACCATTTATCAATAATTGCTATTTATGTTTTACAGAAAAGGAATGAAAATACATAAATAATGGTACAGTGCGCATCATGTAAAAATAAAACGAGCACCGACCAGTGTCCTTCCAAAGCGATAAAAGGTCTTATTTTTTGCGGAAAGCACGTCAAAAGTAAGGAAAAGCGCATTTGGGCGGAAGTAAATAACTGTAATAAAAGTGCTGTTTTGATCCAGAAGTACACAAGAGGATTCCTGTTGCGTAATTATATTAAATTACTTGGAGAAGGAGTTCTTAACAGAAAAAAGTGTCATAACGACGAAGAACTGGTAACGTTAGATGAAAAGACAAAAATGTATCCTTTGGACTACTTTTCGTTTGAAGAAGCAGATAAGTTATGGTGGTTCGATGTTCGTAGTTTGAACCATATTCTTAGAACGAATTTGAGGCCTGAGAACCCTTATACGAGACAACGATTAACACCCGAAATAAGAAAACGATTACGTGAAGTATGTAGAATACGTAAGAGACTTGGTCTGTTTAATTTGCACGATAAACCTAAAGAATTACCTTTGGACGAAAAACTTTTTCAACAATGGATGCATATATCTCAAATTATTGAAGAGAACGGGTTCTTTGATACCAATCCGTTGTTCTTTATGTCTATGAATAAAGAACAGATACACGTGTTTTTGAATTTGATACATAAAGATCTAGAAGCTTATGCTTCCGAACACACAACACCCAACTCAAGGAGAAGGCAGTATGTCTCTTGGGCTAGGAATTTATTAAATGGGTTTTCTCGTAGACCTCAATGGAGATCATTTGTGTGTTCGTACATGGTTTCAAAGACACTTTTGACAATTTTGAACGACGCAAAAGAAAATTACGGCATCTGCTTCATAATTATTAGCGCCTTATGTAGAATGTGATTTAAACAGGTAAGGAGTATATGGAGTATAACACGCGTTAGAATGAGCCCAACAGTTTCTGCCTCTACTTCAAACAAGATGTCCAAGAAGACCACCGCCGCCCCCGCTGCCGCTGCACCAGCCCCAGCCACTGAATCCGCCCCTGTCAAAACTCCACGAGCAACTAAGAAGGCCGCCGCTGAAGTTACTGTCCCAGTTGTAGAAGTCGCTACTCCAGCTGCTGAACCAGTAGCCACTGAAACCCGATCTGCCTCCGTCATCCTTTCCTCCCTCCAAGAAAGCCTCAAGGCTCTCTCCACTGAATGGTCCGGTCGTGTCCGTGCCTTAGTTGCTGAAGCCGGTGAAGCCATCAAGGCCCTCAAGCGCGATGCCCGCAGCTCCAAGCGTCGTGTACGCAAGGATCCCTCTGAAATGACTGCCGAAGAAAAGGCAGCCTGGGAAGCCCGTCGTGCAAACAACGCCTTCCTCAAACTCCGCCCAATCACCGATGAACTCGCCTCTTTCATGGGTCTCCCAGCCAAGAGCCAAAAGAGCCAAACTGATGTCACCAAGTTCATCTCCAACTACGTCAAGGAAAAACAATGCTTTGATCCTAAATTCAAGCGTCGTATCATCCCAGACGCCAAGTTAGCCAAACTCCTCCGCGTCAAAGACGGTGAAGAAGTTACTTACTTAAACCTCCAAACCTTCCTCAAGGTTCACTTCATTAAACCAACTGCATAAATTCAATAATTAGCTAAAACTTAAAAAAATAAAAATAAAAAACTACTTTATGCGCCAACCGGATTCATAAAATAGCTTTATATAAATAAAATGATAGGCTGGATAATGATTATTTTGGGTCTCTACTTGTTAGGAGCTACCATCTACCAACTTGTAAAAATAGGTACAGGTGGATCAGTATTTTCTTACGTAACAAACTCTCTTTACTTAGTTGGCGGCCTTGCTTTAGTTTACTACGGTTACCGTCAAGAATTTCCTCCAACAATTATGTCTGGACTTGCTACTGGTATGACTGCCGGAGGACGCTCCCGTTGGTTCTAAAAACTTACGATAATAACAAATGTTAGGGTGGATCTCTATTCTAGTAGGTATAGTGCTTATAGCTTTGAACGTTAAGTCCGTATGGGACCGTACAGCACCTCTGCGTTCTGCCGGATACAATAAGGCACTTGCTTCCACAGGATACGCTGCTGCCGCATCGGACGTATCGCCTCCCGATCCAAATACTGCTTCTAAAGACACAACCAGTACAGGATACCAAGCTGCTCCTCCTTCAACTACAGACACAGCTCCAGCTCCTACTCCCACTACAGATACTACACAACAACAACCTGCGAATACATCACAAGTAGGTTCTACTTCGTCTATTTGGCCAATCCAATTTTTCATTACTACCGACGTTCTTGGATTGTTGGTTGGGTTATTGCTTATTTATTTGGGATACCGAATTGAGTTTCCTCCTGTTGCGATTGTAGGAGGACGAAGACGTAAAAACTAAGTATGATTTAATGGTAGATCACGTTTATAATGTAAATGCCTCGAGGTGGTGGTGTAAGTTCAGCTAAATCGAAATCTGACCGAATGGTTTCAGATTTCATTTTAGATATAAGTCATAATCGTGTTCCAGAAGATGTTTACGTTGCAAGAATAACTAAAAATTTAGGCCAAGCAAGAATTGAAGTTGTATACAGCAAAGACGATAAAGTGTATGTCAAGCAAGCCAAGATTCCAGGAAAGTTCAAAGGTAGAGGAAAGAAGGATGTGTTGGCTTCTCCTGGTTCGTATGTTTTGATATCCGAAACGGGAGTCACAGGTTCACTTGCTTTGGAAATGGTTGCCTTGATTTCACGGGAAGAACTTGCGAGAATCCAAGAACATATTGAACTTCATTCTAACTTGTTGGCTACGGAAACAGACGCAAATACGCTTATGACAAAGAAACTCACCAGCGGAACAGAATCTGGATTTGAGTTTGCGAATGAAGAAGAGGAGGAAGAGGAGGAAGAGGAATTGAACGTTGACAGCATTTAAAAACGAAATTAGTTTAGTTAAGAACAGTATCTTGTAACCTAAAATGAATAAACGTGTAGAAATTAGCGACGACACATTCTCTGAAGAATTGCAAACATTTGGATTGCTCAGAGAATTCATCCCAAACAAAGATGAACGAAATAAAATAAAAACAAGCGAATTGAAGGCGGAATTTATAGACTGGGTAGAATCAATCCCCGAAGATGAATGGGACGAAGAAGAATTTAATGAGAACTTGGTGTTCTATTTGACACACTTCTTTGAATACAAGTATGGATACCCAGATGAATAAAAATAGACCGAAAGGTCATTTTTAAATGTCTTTGTCTGTGACTATCATCTCGTGAGGAAGTTCAATATACAGAATCGTACTAAAAAATGGAGTTGTGCGTCCGTCCAGAACTACTGCTCTTATTTTTGAATTGCTGTATAACGTTGTTACCAGTCTACTGAATAACTGAGATTTATCTACCGATTTTTTGATTTTCACTCGGCATGTCTTTCCGTCCCATCCACATAAGTTTCCTTTGCATTTAGATTCGCTGAACTGGCCGCACGGAGTTCTTATTTTCGTCAAGAACGTTCCTGCGTCGTGGATATCAACAAAGTCAGTTATTTTAGAGAACCATTTACTCAACAAAGTTTCGAGTTTCTTGCGTTGGATCTTGTCTGAAGAAAGAGCTTCGCGAATATCTCCGTAATCGTCTGTTTCTAAATCTTTGGATAATTGAAACAACAGAAACTCATACACTTCTGCTTGGTAAGAAATATCTTTGAATTTTTCTTTGAGTTCCTCGTTTGGTTCGCCGAACGCCAAGCTGGTTTCTCCAAGTTCGCTTACGGTAGACACAACATCAAGAACATCTCCCGGTTCAATTTTTTCAGGTTGGACGGGAACGTGTAGTCCACTGACTGTCAATATTTCGGTTCGGTATCCTGAAGCGTTGTATACAGCGTCCTGGTAAGTGTACCCTTGCGTAACTTCCTTTGCTTTCTCTAATAATTCTTTCATCGCAGTGAATGTAGGTAATCTATTGACGTCAGAGTATCCTTGTATTTGAGGAGCGGTTGTGTCTGGAACGGGAACCGACTGGAATGGAAGCACGACTTTATCTGGAACGTACAGCGCCTGAGCTCTTTCGTAAGGGTCCAGAATAATAAAGTGTTCGTCTTCGCTGAAATACTTTTTAAGAACTGATAGTGCTTGGTTGTATGTAGGTACCTCGGTAGTACACGATTGGTCTCTTGATCTCTCGAATGTCATATACAAAAATTTACGGAACGGTTCTTCAAATATATTAGATTTGTAACTGAATACATTCTTGCGTCGTCTTGCGTATGTCAAAATATCGTATTCGTCTCCGTTTTGTAAAATAACCACTGCTCGCGTTCTAGGTTTAACCATAGAAGCGTAAAGTATACACCCAATTGTGTGTGTCTTGATATTCAATCTGAATATATCGCATTGCAACGCAAGAGAAGAATATTCAAGTTCTTGGATGGGAGACAACTCTTTCTTTCTGTAAGCTTCGTCTATTCCCGAAACTATTTGTGCTACTTTTTCTTTTATAGTTTCGTCTTTGATATTTGAAAGCTGTGCCTTGATTTCCGGAATATTTGTGTCTCCTAATTTAGTCCATAAACGCATAAACGAACATTTCAACACAGTTTGGACCGATTCATTTGGATAAGGTATTTTTTGTTCCATTCCTAAATATTTAGGTAAAGTGTCTGACGGATGACCTAATCCTGCTCTAAAAAATCCCCCCATAGCTTCAGATATACGTTGATTTTCAAGAAACTTGTATTCTTCCTTTATATTCAGCCGTTGGATGGTTTTCTTGTCTACCTTTGCTAATCGGAACTCCGGTAAATCACGAGTTGTCTCTTTGAATACGTAATACTTATCTTTTTCTTCTGTTTGTTTCTGCGATCGGTCCTTTTTATGAACTGTGCTGTAACAACACGGCCATGGTTTTCCGCTTCCTGGGGATGTATAAGCAGAATTGTAGTAGCTTGGATACACGTACCCCGATTTACGTTCAATAACAGGGTACTCTTTCAAATCTACATTTGACGAAGTTTGGATTTTTCCATGACATACAGGACATCTGCGTACTCCATCTTCTACTAACAGTTGGTCTTCCCTTAGAGGAATTTCGTCTTTAGTGCACCAGTATTCGGGACAAATATAAGTTCCGTCTGGATTCGTTGTTTCCAGCAACTTTGATTCATCTGCCTTTTTGATTGGATCGTATTTTCCGTCTTCAAACTCTGATAATCTGTCTTTATCCTTTTCGTTCAAAGGAACAGGTTGGTTCTTGTATTCGCAAACTTCTTTTGGATAATTAGATCTGTCTACGAACGTTTGTGGATCAAACTTTTTCAATTTTTCTAGAAAGTAACCGTACTTTGTTTCAGGCTGGTTTGCTACTTCAAATGTAGTCTTTTCTTCAAACACTTCTTCTGAGTCGTCTTCTTCAATTTTCTTTGTTGGAACTTCTTCAATGTCTCCGAAAAAATCAGCGAACGATTCGTCCATCACTGCTTCACGATCAACTGTAGATGTATCTATAACCGCTCTTTGAGACGCAACAGTTTGCATTCTAGGAGGACATATCTTATCAAGTTCCTTTGAGTCGGGATTTGAAAGGATGTAACGCAGTAAATCCGTATACTTTGAAGACAAATCTGTTTCTTTCACGTTTCTTACATGGATAGCATTTGATTCAATAATCAACATCGGAAATCCTCGGAACAGTCTGTCTCCCAAACTTTGGCCTTCTTCTTGCTTTGACATCACATCTTGTATCAATTTTCTAGCATGGTCTTCGGTAACAGATAATTCTTGGGATACCGTTTTTGTGTCTAAAGGTCCTTGCTGAGACATTTGGATTAGTTTAGCTTCCACTGTTGTGATACCGTTATTTAGTCTGTTCGCTCTTAGAATCGTGAACTCTGATTTATCTAGATTCGTTATGCTGAAGAATGGGGAAATACAGTTGAAACGCAGGGTATTGAATTCGGAAATAGGATGCGAGTATTTCAAGATATACGTCATATCCTGTAACTCCCATCTATCCAAATGAATATCCGATTCGTCCACGAACGGAACTACGGCATCAAAGTTTTCAAACCATTTATGTGTTGTTTTTTTCAAGTCTTCAATTGTATCTGTTGCAGTTTCCGTGCGGTAAGTTGAAACGACCATATCGTCTTCCGTAATAATGATTCGGTCAAAATCGTGCCTTGATTTGCCTCTATACAGAATGAGTGTGGGAATTTGTCGGGAAGGTTTATGCTGCGAAAACCATGTTTTCCAAACGCTCATATCCAAGAACGGTTTCTTGTCTTTAGGATTTTCCACGTAAAACTTGTGTCTGTTTATATCGTCGCTTCCCGTATAAAATCCAACGTAAGGAACGTCTTCTGATACCGTCATGCCGTAAAATATCTGTTCGAATCTGGTTCTTATTGCCGCTCCGAAGTTTGTTTTGACCCATGGAACGTGGAACCTTGTTTTCAGAATATGAAGTGAAGAATGTTGGTTTTCTTTAGGAACTTTGATATCCAGTAAATCTGTGAGTAACTTTGCGTTCTTGTTTAAAATTGTGATTGCCTCTTCAGATAAATTTTTAGGAGTTTGCGAAGTGAGGTAAGGGTAGTAATACAAAACAGACGATTGGCCTTTGCTTTCGTCGTATATCTCATAAGAAAAATGGTCTATGTCTTCTACTTGATAAAACGAAGAAATCAAACTTCCGTTATCTGGAATTGGAATGTTCGCCGCTGGAATTCTAGAAGCAAATTGCCCGTCCCCCGAAACAGGTAAGATAAACGACTTCTTTTCTGCGACTCCAAAAATACGGTATTCTGAGAACTTAGACGTAGGAGCAAACAACGGTCTTAAATGTTCGGGAAAAAGCATCCATTCAGTTCTGTCGTATTCTTTGAATACAACGTTCGTGTTTGGAAATCGGTAGTTTCTTTGGTACTCGTCAAACACGCTTTTTTCAATGTATCGGCCGTTGTAAGATAAACGCTCAAACAACGATTCCCATCTGCGAATATCTTCCTTATAGTAATCCTTTGAGAGCTTGATATTTGCCAACGCAAATATTCGGTCAGGATGAGTATTTGCAGATTTGGCGATTTGTTCCCTCACAGTTTCAATGTTATCATCCTCAAAAAAGGAAACAGTGTTTTTCTCTTTTGAGTCCAGATGTATCAATTCCTTCCTCTTCATCTCACTTATTCATTAGATTGGAGAATCCGTGATTGTCATACCGCAATATTCTACAGGCGACTTCGCATAGTTCACTGGAGTATAAATACCTACACCTACTCCGTCATTCAGTAATCTCTTGAAGTTCGTCCAGAATTCAGGTGTGTGTCCTATAGTCGTTGTCATCAAGTGCGACATCTCATGTAAGACCACAAACATAATCGTGTTACAATCCACCAACTTGTAAGGTGGCTGTTTATCTCTCAAGCAAACTACCACTTCTTCGCCTTTGTTTTCCGAATACGACGTTGAATCTGAATGAACGGTGTTCTCGCATAAACTTTCTGGTTTGTACCGACTTAATAAGACCTGTATTCTTGGATCAGCAGAACACGCAGGATCTGATCTATACTTGTCCATCAGCTTGTCTAAATTACCCCTAACTTCTGCCATAATCTCACAAGCTTCTTGCTTGTCTGGCATGTCTTGGACTTTATAGACCTGACCGTCTCGTTGACTACGTACTTCTTTCAGATTTTCTACGCCTCGGGTTGAGGCATAGGCTAATGCTAATCCAGTTCCTATTAAGGCAGCGGCCCACATTACTTATTCTTAATAAACGTTTATGCGTCCAAACCACGTTTGAATGGGTTAGGTGCGATGGTAGTGTTTAAGAAAGGTCCAACTTTGGCTTGAGGATTTGGTTGTTCGGATCGGATATCCCAAGATGCGTTACGGTTTGTTTGAGATACACCGGCAATAGCAGTATTTGTATGGTAACCTGCGTCTAAGAAGTTTTGGCCCTTGAGGTCACCTAAAGAGGCAGGGTTGACGGCAGCCCATGAGGCGCCAATTTCGCCCTTAGGAAGGAGTTCGCCGGCGGATAAGGTTGTTTGAGAGTATGTAGATTGAGAGGCTGGGTGACGTCCTTGAACATCTTCGGTTGGTTGTGCGTTACCTCCGGCGGATTGGGTGGGCTGACCGTATGGACCGCTGTCGGAAAGTGGGCCTTGGACGCCGAGGGAATCAGTGAGCTTTTCCATACCTTCACTGACGGCGGATTTAGCTGAAGAGTAATTAGAAAGTAACCATGCAACTGCGACGATACCTCCAAGTGCCAACAAAAGTTTGGTGGTTTGATCCTTCATTCTGTTTGATATCTTAAGCATAAAAAAATCGGTAAATTTGGCATGACAAAAGCGCGTGTTTGAATAAGATGATCCCCTCGGACCCTCTACAATATTTTTCCACTCCCGAGTTCCAAAACTATTTTGAAATCAATATCCTTCGTCCTATTTTGAACAAGGTGTTCCAGTATATTTATCCTTACTTGGTCGCTTTCACTCTGCTTTGGGTAATTATGTTTCTCTCTATCATTCTCATCATGATTATGTTGTTCCGGGCCAAGCAGTAAAAAGTGACCTTTCGGTCCTTTATGGATCATATCCGTCGTAGCCGTCATATCCTACCGTTGTGTATCCGTCGTATATGAACGGCTCTACATTCCATTCGTCTTCGTCTTTAATAGAACTAAGATCCGATAATCCATCAACCGATGGTTCGTCGTCACTGAGATCTACGTCACTGCAAAACACTATTATGTATTCGCTGTTTCCGACATGAAATATACTGGGTATTGGTGCTTCAACTTCTTTTGGAAGATAGAATTCTATTACTATATTTTGGTAATGTTTGTCATAAGTAACGTTGACGTAATACCCACCAGCAAGTGATGAGCCGTAATACCATCCTACAAGAACTCGTCTTCTGAACTCGACTAAAAGTTCTTTCAGCTGTTCTTCTGTGAAGGTGGTTTCTATCCATACCCTGGCCGATTCACGTCCTAATCTTTGGTGTATAGTTCCAATAAACTTCCCGCGATACCCGATCTTGTCTCCGCTTACAAAACGTTCTCCGTAATATGTAACTTCTTCTTCGACAGACATTTTCGCTTTATTAAGTTTCATTCTCTGTCGTTAAAACATTCCGTTTTAGGTTTTTGGTCGGTAATAAAGTAATGGAAACTGTAGTTTTTGCTGTGTCTACACTTGGAGCCATTGCAGCTGTCCTTTACATGTACATCATGAGCAATGTGAAAGACTTGAAAGATAACTGGATGACTTACAGATGTAACCCTGCTTACATGCCTTTAGCTGGATTCGTAGGGCAAGACGTCTTCAAGAACTTCACAGATTGCACGATGAAGAGCTTCCAGGATTATTCTGGGTTCGTTGTGGACCCTATCATGAGCCAGTTTTCTATAGTAGGAGACGCAGTGACCGATATCAATTCTTCCATGGATTCTATGCGTGGCATGATTTCAGATGTAAGAAACGGATTTTTGGGAATTGTAGGCATGACCTTTGGTAAGATAGAAAACCTGATGAGCCAGTTTCAATATATTATCATCCGTATGCGAACGTTGATGGCCCGTGTCGTAGGTATTATGATGTCGTTTATTTACATTTTCTACACTGGCGAAAAGACCGGCGAATCCGTCGCAAACGGTCCAATCGGTCAAACTATTTCGTTCCTCTGTTTCCATCCAGACACCAAAGTTGAAACGGCTTTACACGAAACAAAGAGCATGAAAGATATTCATTTAGGTATGGCCCTCCGTAACTACCAAGTCGTTACTTCCAAATACACCGTTTCAGGTAAAGGCGTCCCAATGTATAAATTAGGCGAAGTAGTTGTGAGTGGAGAGCACCGAGTTTTACATAAGTATACTTACATCAAAGTGAAAGACCATCCAGACGCTGTCCGTACCGATGAATGTGAAACATTGGTTTGCTTTAATACCGATACACATCGTATAATCATTGACGGTCGTGTGTTCTTAGACTTTGTAGAGGATTATACCGACAAGATACTCAAAACTTCAAAGACGCAAATTGAACTCCATTACAACGGAAAATTAATTGATTCAAACGAAATCAAGACTCCTACCAAACTGTTCCCTACAGGTTTCAATCGCGAAACATTGGTTCCACTCAAGAAGGGATACTCGCTTATTTCAAACGTAAAGATCGGCGACGAACTTGATAACGGAGATATCGTAAGAGGTACAGCCGTTCACGACGTTCAAGGAGGCTACTACGCACAAGTAGATTTAGGTATACTTTCACATCCTTGTAACTGGATACTTGAAGACGGTAAAGTCCGCATCGCAGAGTCTTACGGAAACATAAATAAATGCGTAGATCGTAATTTGATGTTTAACTTAATTACTGATTCAGGAATGTATCCTGTAATAAGCACAACGGGAAACAGATACATGGTTCTTGACGAAGTGCGAACTAGAATATCAATTTAAAATAATCTTATAAATCAGTGAGATGATGATTGTTATTATAGCAACACTTGCGTCCTTTTTAGCTATTGGGATAGCCGTAGGTATGACTTCATGGGATACTATAAAAGCAAATTGGAGTCAATACAGATGTGATCCACGGTATATGGCTTTTGCTTCTTACGCTGATCCCAAGTCTACAGCTTCCGACAACTTTGCTTTTTGTATGAACCAGGCAGCAGGAAACGTTTGGGGTATCATCGTAGACCAGTTCAATACTTATTTCGGAGTGGTAGGCGATTCAATTACTGAGATGGTTGGACCGTTGAACGCTTTCAGAGATGTGATGTCTAATATCCGTAAGTTTTTGTTAGATTACACGAAGCAGGTTCTTTCTAAAATACTTAATTCTATGAGCTCGTTCTCGTTCATTCTAGTCAAGATTCGGGATATTTTGCAAAGATTCGTGGGCGAAGGGTACATTGCCGCTTACCTCGCTCAAACAGTTGTAAATTTTGTTTGGTCGTTCGTCACGTTGTGTATCAACATCATCAAAGGGTTCGTGTACGCTCTTCTTGCTATTTCTATTATTCTTGCCCTGTTCCAACCTGCCCTTTTGGTAGTGGCCATCGTGCTTGCCTCTTTAATCGGTGCAGCCGGATTTTAATCGCTTTCATAAAGTAATAAATGAACAAGACTGCTCTCGTTTTGGCTTTTTTCCTCGCAGCCGTCCTTGCAGGAATATTTATGCGATACACATCCCAAGGCTCACCTGTAGCCCGTGAAAACTTCATGCAACAACCCGTCGGCATGCCATTAAATTCTGGCGGTATTGGTCCTTACGACCAAGTCAATATCGGCGGCGGTATTTCAGGCTGGGCCTCTACTGAACCTTCCGGAGGCGTTGCCCCTTTACCTTCTCAATCTTTGGACTCAAATAAGCTCATGTTTTTGGTAGATAACAAAGTAGATAATGACTGCTGTCCTTCTGCCTTCAACACTGATACAGGATGTGTCTGTTTATCCGACGACCAAAAAAGTTTAATGTCTTCTCGTGGCGGTAATCGGGCTTAAACAATTGTTTATTGTTAAATCTAAATGGACACAACGAAGATTTTCCAACAGTTCGTAGACGATATTAAGAAAACGTTTCCGTCTGAAGAGCCGGTTGTGGACGTAGAAAAAGATGTAAAGTATTTTGAGACCTTGTTTCCAAGCGCTCTCAAGATATTTCAAAGGGACGATGGTTTTTTCATTGAAGAACCACGCAGAATGTTCGGGGTCAATATGACCGATTTATGGTTGAGAGCAGGAGACTCTAAAGAACTGTTCTGGAAACACATGCAGGCTTCTTTGCTTGGATCGTTCATGCACGGAGACATCAAGGAGAAAATTGGGCCTATGATTGACGTCATAAAGAAAGTGTTGTCTGGAACTGGAAACCAGAGCGACGAAATAAACAAGATACTGGAAGACAAAAACAGCGAAAGCCATTTCAAGAGAATTTTGGATTACGTCATGGATACTCGTATAGCCAAAGTGTTTATGCAAGTAGTGGAAGAAATAGATATCAAGGAACTTGAATTGAATTTCGATAACCCACAAGAAATCTTGGATATGGTCCGTAATCCCGAACACCCTACCATGCAACGCGTGATCCAAAAACTTCAAGCTATAGTCAAAGACAAGGTCCAAAAAGGTAACTTGACGCAACAACAAATTCTGAGAGAAATTGAAGGCATCAAAGCTAAAATCACGTCGGTGTTCGGTAATGTATTTAACGAAGCTTTAGGTGGAACACAGTCTGAAATTCCGTCTTCGGTCATGATGGGAAACTCGCCGGAAGCACGACGTCAACGAATGTTGGCACGACTACAGAAGAAACAACGGGAGAAAAACTCACGATAAAAGTAAGATGACCGATACAATTTGGTTCAAGGATCCAGCTATTTTGTTTTCTGCGAACACTTGGAGTCAATTTGTTCCAACTAAAGCCATGTCTACCGCCCAAGCACTGAACTCGGTTGTAAGATTTTCAGTTTACTTCTCGGTTATTTTGTTCTTGGCCACCCAGAAGACCGGATACTTACTTGCTATCCCCGCAGTAATGGCTGCTTCTGTAGCTTTATTTAGCTTGTTCCCTCACGGAAAAGTGCTTGAAGCTTTCAAGGCCGCAGTCAGCGGAAAACAGTACACTATGCCTACTCCCGCCAATCCGTTCATGAACCCTCTTTTAACCGAAATCCAAGACAACCCTAACCGCCCCGACGCAGCTCCCGTAACAAGATCTGATGTGAAGGCAGGTATCTTCAAGGCTTTCCAGCAGACATCTGACTTATACATGGATACATCCGACTTGTTCGACCAAGCACGCGCAATGGTTAATTACCACACCTTACAATCGGCCACTATTCCTAACGACCAAGACGGTTTCTTGAAATGGCTAGCAAAGGGATACGACGCACCTGACTATTCATCTGCGTTCCCTGCTAGAAACGCCAAGATACAAAGCGAAGGATACGCTCCAGCTGCGGGCTCAGTGACGGGACTTCCCCCTACGACGACGAGTAAGCCTTCTGGAACGGACCCTTCTGGTCCTCTTCCCGCCAAGAGCTCCTCCAAATAATAACTTCTTGAGTTCTTCCTTTGACATTTCGCCATCAGCTTTGGCCTTTTTCTTTCCGTGAACTTCGAAGTGGGGAAACGACGATACACTCATTTCTGAAGGAACGTCTCCACTTTCAATGCGATAAAAGTCCACCGAAGGCACTTCTTTCTCGAGTTCCTTCCATGGTTCTTGCATACGAACACAGTGACCGCAAGTTGTCATGTAAAAGAATACAGCTATAGGTTTGCCTGACTTGATTGCCTTTTTCAGTTCGGTGCCGTCCACATCCTTCATTTAATTCTTAGATGACAACAAAATGGGGGACAATCTCAAGAATAACTGGGCCGGATACTTGAACGCAGTAAGTGGAAGTCGTGTTCCTTCATCTTCCATGCCTGCTCCTTACCTTACTTCCGACTCGTCTTACGGAAACGCAGGGTTCCTTGATATTGCAGTCCGGGATCCACAAATCCAAGCACGATACGATGCGATGTCGGGTTCATGGGCTGGAATTACTGCAACTGAAGCAGCTATAAAAAACGGGATATTCAAAGCCGATTCAATGCCAATAGTCCAGAAAAACAACACCAACAATAAATAAATGTCAGCGGAAATTGTGAACATCATGCTCACTTTGAGAAACCAAATCAAGATTTATCACTGGGAAACAATGTCGTTTTCCCGTCATAAAGCTACAGATCAACTTGTAGAGAAATTAGATGATGCGATCGATACCTTTGTGGAAGTGTATATTGGAAAGTACGGAAGACCGAACCTCACTGCCAAAACGGGTCGTATTCAATTACGTAATTACAAGGACGAAGAAGCAGCTACTTTGTTGAAAGAAGGAGTTGACTGGATGAGTGAAAAATTACCAAAGTTACTGAAACCAAGCGATACTGATCTTCTGAATATTCGCGACGAGATACTAGCTCATTTAAATAAGACACTTTACTTGTTCACGTTTCACTGACGGATATTACACATTGTATTTCCTGGTTTTGGTGGAGTACAGTATTTGATGATATCAAAATACTTTATTGGTTGGTAAACAGGACTACACCCTCCAGCGTTCAGTATGGGATTGTAGTTGACTGCTATGTTTCCAGGATACTCTACCTTCGTCAACTTTGCTTCTGCTCTTACACGTACTTGATTCGTATGACCTGCTGCGCTATTCATTTGTCTTTGGTGACGATTCTTAATTTCCTTTTAACAGGAACTGAATCTTTTTGTCTTGGTGCCTTACCTTTGAGATCTTCAAAAGTCTGACGCGCCTGTTCTACGGGCAAATCCCGGTAAACCATCTCCAGTTTCAATTTGAGGAGTCTGTCCATACTCTGTTATGGGAACATTTCTTACTGCATTGTGCCACGTAACAGGAGTGAACGGAATCTTCTTTAATTCTTCAGGAGTAGCAGTTCCGTAACTCGCCCATAAGAAGTAGCCGAACGATCCTAAGACTAATACAAGCAGAGTAATATTGAACCACCAAGCAAAAATAGAGTCTCTTACGGTTCTAGCCCAAATAAGGTTATCTTCTATTTTTGTTACGTTGTCTTTTACCAAATGAAACATCTCTACTCAAAGACAAGAAGATAGGATGGCCGCTTTACCTGCAGTCATGGTAGCCACCACTTTCCTAGCAGGAGTGGGGGCGTACTTTATGTCATCAAAGAACGATTTAGAACATGACGGGATACCTACAAGTTCGGGAATCATAAATCGTGGGACCATAGTTAAACTTCGGGACGACTCAAAAGAACTATACAAAAAATCGTGCCTTATGGATCCCGGATACTCGGACAAGGGAACGGTCATTGAACTGGACCCAATCAAAAAGTCAGTAAAAGTCCGTTGTAGAGGCACAAAAGGAGCTATAAGTGAAGAATTTCCTGCTTCGGCCTTGGAAATTTTGTTTTCTACATTTGGAAGTCGGGGCATACCGATTATGGGAGGAATAGCTGTGCCTGGAGCTATTGTGAAAATGAAGAACGTAGTCAAAAAAGCAGGAGCGGAAAAAGCTCTTTCGAATCCGTTCTTTGAAAACACAGGTAAAGTCGTGTCTGTATTGGCCCAAGGAGGCGATCAAGAATTGCTCGTAAAGGTAGAAAGACTAGACAAAGGGCAAAACAAGGAACAGTATTATGCTGCGAGTGAACTTGAATTGGTAAGTAGTCCAGAAGACGCGAATGCCGGGGTAGGAGCTGCTAAAGGTATGATTACGATAGGCACAAACGTCAAACTAAAAGAAAATGTAGTTTTCAAAAACGGAGGAAAACATTTAGCACAATCAGATTTTGAAAAGGTGGGTAAGGTTACAGCAGTTAGAGTAAACGTAAAAGATACATCTAAAGTTGACGTTGTAGTTTCCACCAGAGCAAAAGACAAGAAGTTTATTGGAGAAGATATTTACGACCGCGATGACCTGGAAGTTGTTCCTAAAGACAAGGCGCCAAGAGGAGGTGTAGCAGTGTTTGGAGGTATGGCTGTTGTAGACGTAAAAGTCAAGGTCCGCGAAGAACGTAAATTAAAGGTATCATCTAAACCCCTCGGTAGATCTGCTTTCGGGGACGTAGGAACAGTCACAAAACTGGATCCACAAAGCGCAGACAACTTGAAAGTGTTCGTTACATGTAACGGCTTGAATCCCGAAGAACAAACGGGAGACTGGTATGAGCCTGAAGATTTGGAAATCGCAGAACCAGAAAGCGAAGAAGGTATTCCTATTTTCGGAGGACGAGCAACGGTAGGTGCGTTTGTGGCGGCAACAGAAGAAACCAAGGGACGTAAATGTTTGGGAAAGACGCAATACGGAGATGTGGGTATAATTAAAGGAATAGACCCTAACGGCGAAAACGACTTGAAAATCAATGTGGTATGTGGAAAGGACAAGAACGGAAAGCAGAGCGAGTGGTACATGCCTACGGAACTGAGACTTTACGTTCCAGCAGAAGAAGTAGAAGATTCAAATGTAGGAGACGCAGCTTCAAAGGAAAGTTTGGCAAGAGAAAAGGTGGCTAGATTACAGCTTCAGTTATCGTTGGTTGAGAAGGATATGAAGGCAGTAGACGAGAGCGCAGAAACACTTGACCGAGCTAAAGCGGAATTAGATGCCAAACAGGAAGCGTATACCAAAGTTATGAAAGATGGAACAACAAAACAGAAACGTATAGCCAATGAAGAATTGAATGCGGCAAAACAATGGTATAACGGAGCGAACAGCGCAGCTTTTGCTAAACAAAAGACGGTTGATTATTTAAGAGGAAAGGTATCAAAATCAGACATTAAAGGCGAATACTACTTTAAACTAACTGAAAAGAAAGACGAAATAAAGAAAGAACTAGAATTAGCTAAGACTGAGTTACAAACGGCACAAGTAAATTTAGAACAAGCACGCAAGAGTTCAAAATCGTTCCAGAAGATTGAAGAGGCATACAACTCGGCTAAACGTAACTTGGAATTGGCCAATATCATGAAGGCACAAGTGTACGGTTTGTATTCAGAAATTGAAAAAGAAGGAAGTTGCGATATACAAGCAATCGGTCAAATCAATCAATACAAATTAAATACCAACAGAGTTATTTCTTCATGGAGAAGTATAGTAACAGAAAATGGATTAAAAAATGAACTTAGATACGACATATCAAATTTAAAAAGAATACAAAATTCAGATATGTATCTCTCTATTTTAAAACGTATAAAGACTTATGCGGACAAAATAACAAAATTAGTTATTAATGAGGAAGATAAAAATAAAGAGTTAATACTTAATTACACAAACAAAATAATATATGAAACAAAGTTACAAGAGTATATAGACACAATTAATAACGAAACTGATATATTTGGAGAAGAAACTTACGATAAATTGGACCCAATAGTTCTTGAAGTGTATACTAAAAGAAATGTTTTTGATAATTCAAAAACAAGTCAATTGAAGAGTTATTTGGTAAGTATAGACGAAGAGTTCGAAAAATTAAGAGACATTACACGCGATATTGAAATTGCAGGGTATCTTGGAGATACTCCAATTGAAAGCTTAATTAAAAAATTTACAAGAAACTTAGACACAATTAAAAACGAACAAAAAGGGGCAGAAGAAAAATTAAAAACTGCAATAGAAGCTCACGAACAACAGTTTTTGAAGGAATCGCAATACAGACAGCAAATTTTTATAGCACAGGAAAACTTGAAGAAATTCTTGGAAACAAAATCAAAAGGACCTACGGCTAAAACATTAGATTGCGAACAATCACTTACTAATAAACTTAAAACCAATGAAAAAGATGCTGGTGAAATAACAGAGAAAAGATACTATCAATTAATTGATGCGTTTCAAAAAGAAGGATTTAGTAAAACTGATCTAGATGAATGTATTAGAAACAAAGAAATAAGAACCGTTCGAGATTTTGATAAGGATGAAGAAACCAAACAATTTTTTGAATCACATGTTACAGGAATTGAAAAAGGTACTAAAGAAATCACAAAGGCAGAATATGATAATTTACGTGAAAGTGCAAAAGCTTCAGGTATAAGTAATTTTAGATTCGATAATTACTTTTACGGTCATCATTTTAAGTATGTGAAATCTAATACAAGACACTCTGCAGTCGATGATATTATACCAACTGATACAAAAACAGGAGGAGCAGCAGACGAAGGGGTGAACGATAAGATAAAGGATATTTCAGATGCTTATAACAAATACTCAAAAGCTCGTTTAGAAACTCTTAAGGCAGAAAAGGAAGAAAAAATAGCTAATGGGAAGGTTACATGCTTAACCCAACTCATTAATTCAGGACAAGAGACATTAACTAAATTAACTGAAGATTTGAAGAAACGATGTAAAGTCGTTGAAATGTCGGAAGAATTAAATAACAAGTTTGAAGAACTTATTAATTTACGGAAACAAGCATTTACTGCCGCCCAAATTGCAAAGGATCCTTGCCGCGGAAGAGATTACAATAACATAAAAGATCTGACAGACCAAATCAAAAAGGTTAAAGAAAATCCTACTAAAAAGAGCCTTGAATCATTTTTAAAATATCTTGAAGATTTTAACGAAAACGAAAATGTGGTTCAAATAAACACAAAAATTGAAGAAATAAAGAAGTTTATTGAAGACCTCAAGAAGGTAAATGAAGAAGAAACACCTACCGGTGGTTATAATTATTTCATTGGCGGAGGTAATGTTAATACAGCAGTAGATTATGTTTTGAAAAACATGTCAGAAAATCTTAAAGGACAACGAATTATATTTTCAAACAAAACATATATTACTCCGCCATCTGTAAGAGGTTTAACAAACGAAGAAAAAGCTTTACGAGATAATATTGGTAATGTTGAAACTTCTTATCCAATACTTCTTGAATTTGTAAACAATCTGAATGCCGTGGAAACAACTAACAGTTTAACACCTTACGAACGAACACAAGTATTTACAAAAATATTTGGTAAATCGCCATACCTTGTTGAAATGCCTGGATACTACGTGAACGCTGTAAACTATAGTAAGCATGGAATTGTTCCACCAGCTCAATATGACAAGAATGAAAAGGCTATTCAACCTAGAGTAATGAAACAATCAATAACTACAGAACTAGTACCAAATCCTTTAAAACAAAACCAACTTTTTCCTGGAAACACATCTAATAAACCAAATACTAATTCTAATAAAAAACCAGAATCAAATATTCAAGACGTATTTAATCCGCCGCCCAAACAACAAGAAAACCAACCCAATACAGGGGAAATACAAATACCTGGAACTGTACCAGAAGAAGATAATAACAGAAAAATTCCAGTAGATAGTAATATTGTTACCGATCCAATCAAAAACCCTAATGTAGTTGGAAAATTACATGGAGATTTCGATTCACAATACCAATTAAAAGATAACGCAGAAGCAGAAGATAAAGTTGAAGAAACACCAGCTCCAGCAACAGGCGATGACGGTATAATAGGTACGCTTGGCAAATCAGTTAGCGATCTATTGGGACTTTCTACTCCAGCTCCAGCACCAGCTCCAGCACCAGGAGAACCAACACCAACACCAACAACAACAGAAAACAAAGATGAAGAAAAAGAAGAAAACAAAGTTGAAGAAACACCAACACCAACACCAACAGTAGACGAAAATAAAGAAGTAGTACCACCGGGAACACGAACAGGACCAACGCGAAACCTAAACAATGTAAAAAATGTTCTTGATGCAAGACGTAGATCAAGTAGTACCGGTATAGGGGCGTCAGTAGCAGAAAACAAAGTTAAAAACTTAGAAGCAGACGCAGAAGCAGCAAATCAAGCAGCAACAGACGCTAAATATGAAGCAGACGCAGCAGCAAAAGCTAAAGCTGAAGCAGACGCAGCAGCTAGAAAGGCCGCAGCAGCAGCAAATCAAGCAGCAACAGACGCTAAAAAGGCAACGACAGCACAAACAAATGCTGAAACAGAAGTTAAAAAAGCAACTGACGAAAATGCTAGATTAGAAGCCGAACAAAAGGCTCAGGCAGCAGCTCAAGCAGCAACAGACGCACAAACTAAATCTGACGCAGCAGCTCAAGCAGCAACAGACGCAAAAGCTAACGCTAAAGCAGCAGCCGAAGCTAAAGCTCAAGCAGACGCAGAATCTAGAAAGGCCGCAGCAGCAGCAAAAGATGCCAACCAAAAAGTATTACAAGCTAAAAAGGAACAAAAAGAAGCTGAAGAAAAACAAAACAACGCTAAAAACACAGAAGAAGTAGCTGCATTGAAAGAAGCAACAAAGGGAGCAAATGAAGCAGAACAGGCATTTTGGAAATCATGGGAAGCATTAAAAGAAACAGTAGATGCAGTAATGGAAGTAGATGTAACAAAGGCAACAAACGCAGAAAACGTAGTAAAAGAATTAGGACAAACGGCAGCTAAAGCTGTTGAATCAGTGAAAAACGTAAAACTAGCAGAAGACGCTACAGAATTAACAAAAACCCAACTAAAAGAATACGTAGAAAAGGCTACAAAATCATTAGAAAAGACAGAAGAACTAGTGAAAAAGGTTTCAGAAAACTTAAAAAAGACAAAAGAAAGAGAAACACAACTTTCGAAAAAAGTAAGTGAAACTGAAAATTTAGTTAATTTAGTGTATCAATGCCAGACTTCCGGAGGTGATATTATTTTGAACACGGTTTTTCGTTTAACAAGCGAAGCGGATTCAAAGATACGTGACGTCAAAGAACAAATTGAAGAAGTCGAAACCATAATACGGGAAACTTCAGGATTGAACGATGACGCACAACGTAAAGTCAATAAATTCAGTGACGAGGCAAAAGTGATAGATAAATGCTACAACTCTGAAAAAGAAAGAGCAGAAGCAAGATACAAGGCCGAAAAAGAAAAAGTTGATAAATCATTAGAAGAATTCAAAGCTAAATTATTTGAAGTCAAGCAACAAAACCAACAGAATAATAGCGGCAAACAGAAAAAAGTTGGAGATTTGAGCTTAGATGAATTAAGATCTGAGAAAAAGACACTTACAGAAACTATAAAAGAATTAGAAGATGAAGATAAGAATGAACCACTTAAAGGAGAGAAAAAGGGACAGCTTAACACAGCTAGACAACGATTAAAATCAGTAAATGACAGATTAGAAAAAGAAGATAAAAATAAGAAAACAGGAGGAAAACATAGAGTTACGAGACGACGTCCGAGATATTAATTTTTAGATCATGAAGCAGGGATTTTATGTACTTGTTAGTTGTTGGAGATGTAACGACTGAAACTACATCTTTTTTATTACGTGACGCAAGAAGAAGGCGTATTACTTCGTATTGTTCTTGCGTTTTTAGTTTATCGATTTCTATTGTGATAGGCACGTCTTTGTATATCAAGTGTTCACGTATCAGGTCCATTATTAAATGGAGTCCAGCTTTTGTGAATATGGGTTCTGGTGGAAAGCGCTTAAAATTTGTGGCTCGTTGCGTTCAATGTATACATCTTGCTTTAGAGGAGCGTTGAAGGTGTATGAACCCAAGTTTTCTCCTGTAGCGTTGATACTTACTAAACCAACGTTCAATCGTGAAGCGTCCGACAATACAGATTCGTCCTTGTTGGTTTGGACTCCGTAAGATTCTCCTCCCAAAGCTACACCTGTTCCCTGGGCTCCCGCAGGTCCTGGACGTCCTTCGGCAGTCAATCTCATGAATTCTTGGTAAGGTTCAGTGAAAGCACGGATGTAAGAAGCTACATTGGCGGCCATGTTTCCTCCTGCTCCAAAGTATTCCTTGCCTGTAGTTTCTCGTGCTTGGGTTCTCAATGGTTGTTCTGGGTATACTGCTTGTGCTACTTGTGCTCCAACAGCTGTATTCACACGGTCCATACCGTAAATCGCAAAACGATCAGGTCGGTTCTTGTTGACGTCGGCTTGGATACCTGGAACTGTAACTACGGCCTTACCTGGAACAACTGGTAATTCGTAAGATAATTTAGGTTTGGTTTCAATACGAAGTTCGTCAGTTGTTTTTGGTAAAGCGTAGTCGCGGTATTGGTCTTGTTGGTAACCTCCCTTAGGAATGTTGGTGTATCCGTCGTTACCTCCTGGACCTACTTGTACTTGATCAACTGGGAACACGTTCTTCATGTTTTGGCCGGTAACCATACGTGATTGGTAAAAATCAGATTCTACTTGGTTACCGAATGGTTGACCTGTAGCAGGTTTAGTATCAAAGAACGACTTGGTTTCCTTCTTTTGGAAGTATTCCTTGCCTGCTCCTGTATGGTTGTCAAGAATACCTTCAGTGGCTCCCGAGTACATACTTTGAGTGACCTTGGGACCAAAGAATGGAACTTCGTTGTTGTGTCCCTTGTTAGTGTAATCCGTAGGCAATCCGTCGTTGATGTTCTGCGTAGGTCGTGCCGTGAAATTTTCTACTGTTCTAGGACCAGATTGAGATTCAGAGCTAGGTTCTTGGGTGGCCAAGAGGTATCCTACTGCTCCCAATCCAAGTAAAAGAGCCACTTCAATCATTTATATTTCCAAATGAAAAAAGGACACGTTTCCGTGCGATTCCTTTTTACTTGCCTGATTCTTCTATCATTTTAACTGTTGTTAGAAGCACCAATCTAAGAGATCTTTCACTCATATTATGATATTTTCGCTCATCTACTTCTAAAATTTTCATGAGAAGTTTCAGTTCTTCTATATCTGCATGATGGCAGAATGCTTTAACTGTTTCACTAGTAATTTGTTGTCCTTCCATCTTGCTTGGTCGGCACTCACTTCCTTAACTAAAAAGATTCCGTTTCCGGGTCATTTTTAATTGAAGTACATAGAAGGTTCTTCGGGTGGTAAGTAATTGAATCCAGGTATGTTAAATGGATCGTCGTCCATTACATAGTTTATCCTGTTTGGAGGATCGTTCACTCCAAAACTCACAGTCTTCTCTTGAAGATTATCTGCGAACTTCACCCTCTTTCTAGGAGGAGGTCTGTATTGCTCGATAGGGTCTTCCGGTGAGAATCCCCATGTATCCATAACGTTCACTGATCTTATACATTCGGGTTCTCCTATTTTAGCACCTGTGTGTACGTTGTATAGTAACTTGTATATAGAATACCTGAAATGGTTTCTTACACCGTAAATTCCTTTAGTTCCTTCTAACGTGTTTATCGCAGCCACTTCCATGGTTCGGTAGACAAGTTTGTTCAACAGCTTAATCATATAAGGAAGATCGTTTGAAGTATACACCAAGTATCTGTTTACTTTGAATAATTCTGTGTCTCTATCGTCGTATATAACATAAATGACGTTCATTTTTTACTCCTTACTTGCTTGGATTTTTAGATTCCATTTTCTTGCGTCCCGAAAACGGTTCTACTGGAAACACTCCATAATTCGCAGGTCTGTGTTGTAACCATACCATATGCCGATGTATCTGGTCGGTTTCCGTTGTGTGTTTTGGAGCTGTAATTGGAGCTACCGGTAAATCGTCTTCTCCCGGAACGTACATCTTACGATTGATTGGCGAATCAAGCTGGTAATTCTGCATTTACTCAATGAGACGATAAATTCCAGGCAGACCATCCGGAACGATTGAACGAATTTACCGGCATCGTATTTGTCATTGACTTGAATTTCTGAACCATGGCATCAAATGCGCTCTTATCTGTTCCAGGTAAAGGAAGAGGATACTTGGCATTCGTGTTGTCTACTGGTTTCTGGCCGTAACAGTTCACTCCGAATTTCGTAGCTGGGTCAAAGTATCCTCCGTTGACTCCTGGACGTCCACAGGATGTTTTAGCTACTGCGTCTTGTTGTAAAGTAGCCCAAGTTGATGGTTGAGTTGGGTACAGAGCCATACCTCCTTGCGTCCATCCGTAAGCGCACCATTCGGCTCCCATATTGTATGCCTGTGTCACCTGATCGTATGTAGCTAAATCTGCTCCGTAGGCCGCACATACAGCTGCGGATTCGTCGTAAGTGTAATCGTTTCCTCCTACGTAGAACACTTCAGGTGGTTGAACTGAAGAAGCTGTTGAAATACCAGTTGGTGGAGAAGAGGGTTGAACTGCCAATTCGTAGAATCCTACTTTCAATCCGCCATTTGAAACATCTACTTGGATGAATCCAAGTTTTGTGAGAACAGCGATAGTTCCCAACGCAAGAGTCAAAACGACCAACGAAGCAAGGAAACTTCCTGTAGACACAAACGTTACAACGGTAAGTAATACAAGAGCCACACCTCCAATCATAAGAGTGGTTGGAAGAGATGAACCTGAAATTGTAGTTGTTGTTGAACTAGGGGATCCACTTGCTGCTGCTGGAGGAGGACTTGTTGATGAACGAGAAGATCCATTGTCTGCTGCTGGAGGAGGAGCAGTTCCTGATGAAGGAAATAAATCATTCAATGAAGGTATTGTGAAACCTGGAGGTGGGGCAAACGCCGGTGGTGTTTGAGTGTCTGCTACTGTAGTCGCAGTTCCTACATCTCCGTAAAAAGGAGTTGATGATGTTGTTGTACTGTCCATTAACTGTTCAGGCGATAATAAATCAGTAATCTCATTTTTCCCGAAAGAGGGAACTCTTTAGGCCCGTGTTCGACTACCATTCCATCATCGAATGTGTACCATGATTTCCCCGGAGGCATGTCTCGCCCGTATCCCCACCAATGGAACCCATTGTAGCATGAAACAGATGACAAAGCGTATTTATGTTTGCTGTTAACTGAAAGTATGCTTGTGTAATCTATTGATGAATGCTCGGAGACCATATGAAACATCATGACTTTAGGAAATGAGCCAATAAGTTGTTGTTTCGTACATCCTTTTTTATTACATTTTTCGCAAGTCCAGTCTTCTATTTCGTAAGGAACGACGGTATTCATAATACATTGCGTCATCGGAATTCTGGTCCCATCGGACGAAATAGAAAACTCGGTAACCGAATCTTCTTTGACTTCCCTATGTCTACAATTATTACAAGTAATACTATCTGCTATTTTGAATCTACATAAATCGTTCAAATAAGGCAGCTGATCGCACAAATAAATAAATAATTCATGACTGTCGCCTATACTTTCACCTGCCGGCATCGTATGTGTCTTCACAGACTGGAAGAACTCTTGTAATCCGTCTTTTCCCTGCGAGTTCCAAATTTTATGCAACGAGAAATCAACAGGATTTGAAGAGTCATGTTGATTCGTAGCGTATCGTTCTTGCACTTCGGGAATCCGAAATAATGCTTGTAGGCAAGCGTTCACCCAACAACTTCCACTGAAGTTCCTAAGTCCAAACATCCTATTATTTAATGCTGTATTTTCTTGAAATCCGTTAAAAACGGTTGAGGAGGACCTTCATAAGGAAAAGCATTCTTTAAATCCGGATTGAATTCGTAAGTTGGACTATCTACTTGGTCGGAAGATACCAGTCCGCTTGTTGACGGAACCATAGGAGGAACCATGTTTACATCAGGACCGTAAATTTGAGGATACACTCCGCTCGTTAAACTAGAATTTGATTGAAAACTTACACTAGCGTTTGGGTTTATTCCTCCACTTGGAGGTCCAAAAATAGGAGCTCCTTTGCCTGGACCCATGTTTGTGGGTTGTAATTGCGACGAGTCGTCTGTAGTGCTATAATAGTTACTAGAAGAGTCAGTGGTTGTAGAAGAATCAGTGGTTGTAGAAGAATCAGTGGTTGTAGAAGAATCAGTGGTTGTAGAAGAATCAGGTGCTGTAAAGCCAGGAGGAGGTGAAAAATCTGGCGGATTCTGAGTATCTGCAACGGTCGTTAAAGTTCCTATATCTCCATAAAAAGGAGGAGGGTTTGTTGTGTCGGTAGTAGTTGTAGTGGAATCATCTAAATGTTCCCGAGTTCCAGAGAACCAGTATGCGACTATTCCCGCAACTACAATCACAATAATCAGTGTTTTCCAATTAATCTTCATTGTATTCTTTTACGATTTAATATGCGCCCCGTTCATTATAGATTCAACGGGAGCGGGTGGATTGGCTATTCCCTGTGGATGTTTTTTAGCTTCTTCCCTGAAAGTCTTCAATGTATTCAACAACTGGTTGGTTGTCATGTGTTCCCGTCTCGTGAACCAATAGTAAACAACACACACTAAAACTAAAAGTCCGATGTATTGCCACTTCATTTCTTTGTTAAAGCATAAGAAATGGCAAAGACCCGAAAAAGTCGTCGTTCTCGTCGTCGCACAGTGAAAAAGCATCGCAAAGCTAAACGTGGGGGCGGGCTCGGACAAACTTCTGCCACCTGGCCTCCCGATAATTCTTCATTTGGTAGATTCGTAGGGTCTTCCGTAAACACCGACAATCTCACATTTGAGAAGAAGTAAGTTTGGTAACGATTTTATGAATAGATAAAGCCGATACTCCTGACGATTCAGAAACTGTTTTCATACTTGCCTTGGTTTTCAAGTTCATTACATGAGCAACCACTCCAGCTACAATGGTCTTGGGTGTATGCTCGAACTCGTCCTCTGACTTCTCCGATATTTGCATTAAAAGTTCCATCACTCTGTCCCGCTGGTCGTCGTTCAAGTTCAGTGATGCGCACAACCTCTCTGCTATTCCCAATTCCGTTTGGAGCACAGTGTTTTCTGTAGCCGCAAAGTGGGTTATGGCTTTACATAACGACCGAATATTCACAACGAACAAATTCGCTATTTCCTGATGACTTCGTGGCGCATGATTGTTCCGGCAAGCTACGAATACCGCAGCTCCGATCATCGCGCGTCTCGTTTCCCCCCTAACTTTCTGAGCGTCTTCAAGTTTCTTGTAAAGTCCACACGCATCCAGAACTATGGCTTTAGGTAATCCGGCGTGCGCACACGACATTTGAATAGAATCAAATATACCCATCCATGATCTTTGGGAATTTGAAGACAACGACCAGCAAGATAATCGCTGAATAGATTTCATGTTCGTGTCTTTGGCTGAAATACCTCTAGCTGTCATAATTGAGCCATAAGAAGATTCTGGAAGCAAGTCCGATGTTGTAAATCCTGTACGACATTGGTCTTCTCCTTTTCCTTGCTCGTAATTTCTCCATTCTGCAGTTTCGTCAATCACTTTTTCCATTATGGTTCCGCATCTTTCACATACTTGTTCCCCTTCGTCAATTATAACTGAATGAGTACACTCCATTTTTAGTTTGTTATGCCTTCTCCTTCTTGGTATCCGTTTTTCTTGGACCGAACATCGTTTTCATCAACGACCAGTTTTGTGGGAACACTCTCACGAAATGGGAATTCAAGTATTTATTGTAAAGAAACTTGACTTTGTCTGTCAATCCTTCCAAGAATATGAATACGGCAAGAGCGTAAAACAGACCAGAAATATACGAATCAATTAATTTATCTAATTCTGGATGAACTTCAAAGAACGGTGTGAAGTCGCTGATTATGTGTGTGCTCCAGAACGCTACCAGACCAACAATACTCAATTCAAGCGAAACGTCTCCTAATTGGTAAGACAATGTCTCGTTTTCCCAATCATTGTTGAAATCGTCAAACAAGTGGAACATCATAAACGACAAAAAAGCCCCCAATGCAGTATAAAATATCGCCAAAATTGATATGTTCAGTGAACCTCCTAGAATTTCCATTATTTGTTATCATGTGAAATAAATGTTTGGTCGTAAGGCATAGGTCGGTAATTTGTAACCAGCATCTGTTTGGGCCCGTCTCGTGTTTTTACCGGTTTCATCCATGAAATGAAAAGATACTTTTCGTCCACGACCCATACCCAGTACCCTGCCTTGGCAAACTCTGCCACCAAAAACTCCACTGCCTCTTTCAGTCCAAACAATGGATACCCAAACACGTAACTTGGAACTTCGTAGACTATATACGGAGCATTTGAATGATGCGTCGCGTGCTGCTTGATTTTTGCTTGAATTTGTGCTATGATGGGTGTCATCGCAGCCATACGGTTCGCCCGTCTTTCTTCTTGTTCGTCCCACACATCTCTTGCGCGTAACATCCTACTCTTTTAGGATACAAAATTATAGTAATGTTTCACACACTAGGATTAGGAGGCGGAGGAGTCAAAGGGATTTTACATATTGGAGCTCTTCTTGAACTAAAAAAGCACCAAGAACTTGTTTTTCCGCAAGGAGTTTGGGGAATTTCCGTTGGATCGTTGGTAGCCACGTATATCGCATTCGGGTTACCTATTGACACTCTTAAGAACTTAAATGACTTATTCAGTTTGAAGTCTTTCATTCCGAAACTGGATATCGGAAAACTACATCATTCATTGACTACCAAAGGCGTGTTTTCAATGGACACTTTCGAGAAATCTGTTTGTGACTTTTTTGAAGATCATGGTTTAGATATTAAAACCAAAGTTCTTGGTGACGCACAAATGCCTTTGTTTATCATAGCTTCAAACTTGACTACCGGAAAACCTACCATATTTTCTAAGAATGTTCCTGTTATGGACGCTTTGAAATGTTCGTGCTGTATTCCCGGACTTTTCAGACCACAAATTCTTTACAACCAAATTTACATTGACGGCGACGTGTTCTGTCCTTCTATAGATTACCTTGTTCCCGGTTCAGAAAACGTCCTATGTATCTCTCTTAAAAAAACAGTCACAGATACTGTATTCACACCCAAAAACATTGACTCAATGTCTCCCCTCACTTACATCCACGATATCCACAGTTTACTTGTCAAGAATTTTCACGATCAAGTAAAGCGCGATTGCACCGTGGAGTTGTCTTATCCTAAATTGAGAAGCATGTCTAATATTGAAGAGTTTGACGTTGAAGATATCCTAAAAAGTTCAGGAACTGCCTTGCGTGACTTTCTCCTCTCCAAGGGTCGCCTTTAAAAACTCTTTGAACGTTAATATATCTGGCGTGCCTTTCATTTCGTATAACTTATCCGATGTTTCAAGCTTGAATGTAGGGAAAGCGTTCACGTTGTATAAAGAAGACATGCCTTTATTTGTATCTCCATTGATGTCGTCAAACGTTATGCTGTACCCTCCGTATGTCAATCCTTGATTTTGCACTAATTGTTTGAATGAGGCCCATGGAATTTGAGCTTTTTGGGACCACGGGCACCATGTAGCATAAAAGTACATGAACTTGGCTTGCTTTTCTCCTATTTTATTGTCAGTCAAAGGGGGTGTGCTCGGAATGTATACCGCTCTAGCTCCTGGCAGTATACCTGTAGTCAAATAATAACCTAACACGAAGAAACATACCGCCAACAACGAAACGACAAGTGCAGTGATAATAGCGCTAACTGCCATTCTCTTCCTTTCTAAATGAAGGGTATAAAACTTTAATATCTTCTCGCTGGTCTTTGAAAAATTGACGATACGCTTCTTCAGGTGTAACTTTTGGATCTTTAATCATCGTCCAAGCTATTGTAAACGTCTGTTTTTCTGGCTCAAACTTCTTTGGTGTGATTTTATACCACTTACCTTGATATCTGACGGTACTATACATTGTGTTCTCTTACAACAGCAACATGAAAACCACCATTTCCATGATGGTACGCCTCCTTGTTCGGACCATGATCTGAAATCGTAAACGTTACTCATAGACGTATTACATCGGGAACAAATAGGAACCAAGTTTGTCAAGTCTGTGGGTCCTCCTTTTGATTCAGGAATATCATGACCGCACTGGAAATCAAATACGTTTATGATATTTTTACACCATGGTGTATAACATTTAGATTCAAACACTTTTCCGAATTTGGAAAGCCAAAGCTGTTCCTTTATGGCTCTTGGGATTTTTGCTTTCATATACATTATTATGTATACTTTCGTTGTATTAAAATAAAAGTGGTTTTCAAATTTAGGATATAATATATACAAATGAAGTTGTTTAATCATGCTATTACCGAATTCAAAGATAGTTATGAAGAGTTAGTTGTGGATGTTGTAGACGATAAAAGTGAATGGAAAATTTTGAGAATTGCGTTGCGTTCAGTTCCTGAATGTTACCTTTTAGTTGAAATCAATGCCGATCAAGAACAAGATTCGTTGCGAATGTGTGTTCTTGAACGAGTTCAATTTGGGTATTCATCTACTTCAAGTATAATGAATAGTCTTTCAGATTGTTTTTAAGGGAAACCTACTAAATGAGCCCCAATACCGAAACCGGCACCAGTGCGGGCAGATGAACCTACAGATGGTGCATAGATATCAAGGATGGCAAAGGTGGCTAAGGCAACTAAGGCAATCATTCCAATTTCGGAGAGTTTGAGTCCCTTGCCCGGTAAGAGGTAGGCGGCAATAGCTACAGCCAAACCTTCAAAGGCGTACTTGATTGCACGGGTGACGAGATCGCTCATATCGGGTCCGACAGGTTGGGGTGCTGGTTTCTGTTCGGGCATTTTTATAGTTAGGAACAGAGAAAAAACCATTTTTGTTAAAACAATGAAGGTTAAAGTCCTGGTTGACGAAGACGTCAAACGAAAGTATTCAATTGTGAACCCTGCGCAAATTGAGTTTTACATTTTAGTTTACTTGAACGATCCTGAAGGATGGTCGAAGAAAGGGTACTCATTCTACCCCGTGACCCAGAACCATGATGTGTTAATAAGATTATCTTCCGATGAAACCATACAATCTATTTGCGGTCTGGAATCAGGGTTGTCGTGTGCCGAACTTAAAGGCAAAAACATATGGCTGAACGCTGACAGATGGTTCCACGGTTCTTCTAAGAGCAAACTATCCTTGGACGATTACCGTCAGTATATGGTGTCCCACGAAATGGGCCATATCCTTGGTTACGAACATACAACCTGTCCTTGTCCTGGATGTCGTGCCCCCATCATGATGCAACAGACTAAGGGTATTGGAAAATGTAAACCTAATACTAAAGTCTAACAGTACTTGGAAATATCAAAGTAAAATTCGCCCTTGGGATCGGAACACACAATTTTCTTCTTTTTCTTCGAAAGCAGAAGATTGAACTCTGTTTCGTTGTTGTATAAATACAGGGCGTCAATTTCATGTAATTTCATATACTTCTCTGCTTTCGTCTTAAAAAACTGGTGAACTTCCGAAGCTATATCTGCATCTAAAGGTTGCTCTGTTCTGGAGGCAATGCGTTTCAAGGCAGTTGGTATACTAGTATACGCAATAGCCACAATCGTATGAAACTTATTCGTCTTCATTTCATGTAAGATTCCATGTATAGTTCTTACACCCACACAAGATCCGACATACACTACATTTTTCTTGTGTTCTATCGCTTCTTCCAATAATTCAAATGCCTTTTTAGACTGTTCGGAATGTTCTCCAGGCAACTTATCAGGATCAGCCAGGATATACTCTTCGTCAAACCCTGCTTGATCTAACATTTTCTTGATGTGTGTTGACTTCCCTGTTCCTGGAGCACCGCAAATAAGAATCCCGTATTTCATTATTCTTTATACGCGTATTTATCGCCATAAACAGTTTCCCTCTTGATTCTCACGAACCCTAAATTTTTGTATAACGAAACTGCCGGCTTGTTCTGGGGATCCACATATAAATAAATAGGCAAATCCTTAGGCTTCAAGTGATCTACGATTCCCTGGACTAATCTAGATCCGTACCCTTTTCCTCGTTCTTCTGGAAGCACAAACACGTCCCGAAGAATGTATGATTCGTTGTATTTCTTGACCCAAAGAGACGCCACGATCTTGTTTCCCTCTTTGAGATTTGAAAAGTATTCGCCTGGACTCAGCTCCGCAGGTGGATTAGGGCCTATTAATTTAGATGGGGAATACTGTGACGGAGTACCAATCATTATAAAACCTTGTCAAATAAATCGGGTGTTCCTTTCAGAAAATCTATTCCGAATAAATCGCCTACACCGTGCTGGTAAAACGATCTCCAAAACATAAACACTTCTTTCAGACCAAGTTCGGCTTTCGTATTGAACTCCAGGATAAAAGGTTTGTTTGTTCCCTCTTGAAACATCACATCAGCTCCAAATACTTGGAACCCGTTCTGTGCCTTCCAATCTGGTCTGTAACTATGTTCTTCGGCCAGCAAAGTCTTCATTATATTCACTACTTTCTGATGAGCCGATTTAGTCATTGATTCGTCCCATCCGTCTGGCTTGTCGTCGGGAAACAGAAACAGGTGTCCGTGTTTCATATGCGTATCGTGAATTTCCTTGTCTTCGTAGTTCTCGTTCTTGTAAGGCTTCACAGCTTGAACTAAGAAATATTTATTTGCTAACCATGCCGATCGGATTCCGCGAGAAGAGCAATTGATGAGGAAGTAAACACGTAAATGAAACTTGTGTCCTCGGAAAGTTGCCGGCTGAATGTAATTTTGCAGAACCCATTCCTTGTATTCTGTATTTTTGGAAATCCAGTCTTCTGCTTCTTTCTTCGTATGAACCAACGTAATTCCCATTCCGCGGTACCCTTCTGTAGGTTTCAGAATCTTGAGTGACCGAATGACCGGAACCGTATCGGTGATAGTTTTGGAAGCCGGAACCCAAGGGTAATTTGCGAATCGCTCATATAAACGCGACTTCACCGTCAGAATCTCCTTTGAACGACCTGTAAGCACAGCTAAGAGTTTGACTTTAGGATTAGTTCTCAAAGGAATGATCGTGACTCCCATCTGGATAATTATGTCAGCGTCGTTCGTTTCAACTTTACGCCATGATGAAGGAACGCAAGATTTGAATAAGGCCTGGACTTCAGAGTCTATTTCCTTCGTATGACCGTTAAATCGGTAGGTTACCATATTATATTTATGTTTCGTTATAATTAACAACTTTAACACGTGGACCATACAATAAACAAATGCCTCGTGAAACTCTCCCTGTAACCGACGAAACTGGAATGAAAATTGATTATTTGGAAGAAGATCCAGAAATCCCAACCCAACGTTACTGCATTATCTCTTTTATTTCACCTGAAAAGGTCTTGAAGCAAAAGAGCGAATTCTATAACGAGAAGTTCATTGAATGGCTTGAATACGACTGGAAAATCAAGGGCATGGAACATTTTATTGCCTTTCTTTCCAAGAAATACTCTGTAAAAATTGACGACATGTTCAAAGATTTAGAAGAGTTCAAGAAAGTCCACGACGAAGAAATCAAGAAGACCGACGTCCACGAACAATACCAAGTTTTCTTACTCAAGAAAGAAAAAGATTTGGAAAATGAATTCAACGAAAAAGTTGAGTTCCAAACCAATGTTCGTGGTGTAAAAGTTCGTCGTGTATTTGCTAACTTGGAAGAAACCCAAACTTTTGCTCGTGTAATGCAACGTCGTTACCCCAACGATAACTTATACATCGGTAAAGTCGGTGCCTGGCTTCCTTGGGACCCATCTGAAACTATGATGCCCGAAGTTGAATATGCCGAAAAGGAACTCAACGAAATGATGAGAAAATACAAAGAAAACGAAGTCAACCGTGAAATCTTTTTCGAAGAAGAAAAGGCTCAGCGCATTGAAAACCAAAAGAAGGAAAACGAAGAACGCAGACGTAAGGCACTTGAAGACGCCAAGAAAGATTCAGGTTTAGCTGATATTAACGACGTATCTCGTGCTCTTGAAGACGCAGTACATCCTGCTGAAGGAGCCGTTCGTGATTTATAAACTTAAGAATAATGAGGTTCACACATTTATCTGCTACCCAAGTCAAGGAGTTCCATACTCCTAGAAAGTTAGGTATTAAACCTAAACCTGCCGGAGTATTATGGTTCGCATGCGAAGACGCGTGGAGAACATGGATAAAAGACGAAGTGGGAAACGAGGAATGGTTGAAACAGTATAAATATGAGTACACTGCCGAGCTGGGCGAATCTAAACTTATTGTTCTGAAAACTTACAAGGATATTCAAGAATTCAACACAAAGTTTTCTGGAGACGAGGATTACAATACTATTAATTGGGACCGCGTGAGAAAGGAAACAGGTAAATCTGGTATTTTTGTGAAAAATCCAAGAATATTCAAAGCCAGACAAGATTTCTTGTGGTATTCTAGCTTTGATATTTGTTCCGTTGGAGTTTGGAGTTCAGACGCAATCAGAAGTTTCGTTGGAAAAAAGATTTAATTACTTTCCTTGCTGTTTCACATGAACCCAAGGTGAATTGCTCTTTTTTCTTAATGAATCAGGATTGTATTCGTCTTGGGCCAACATTGTGCTTGAGAACGGTTTGTTGTCAGTCCATAAACTATCATCACATAAATGAAATTCTGGATGATCCGATGCTTTATACCAAAACACCTGATCTTCTAATTTGTTTGATGATACACCGTTACAAATAACTAAACACTCGTAATTTTCCGTGCATTGGTCCATGAACTGACAAAACATTTCAAATGTGGGGAACATACCTGCGTAGTTCTCGTATATTCTTCTGCGGTTACCTAAGATAGTCTCACGCAAAATAAATATAAAGTCTACGTTCGTTCGTAAATTTGGCGTAATACCCAATGGATACTGCATAGTGATAATTGTCATCAAATCGATATGACGACCGTTCATAAATACGTAACGAGTTGATTCTTCTTTGATCCATGACCCGTCATACAAACAATCATCCAAAATCAAGAACGCACGAGGATCTATATGAGAATTACCTCCACTTCTCTTCTTCTCTTCGTTTCTTGCTGTTTTAATACCTAATTGACGCTTAATAACATTCATTACGATGGGAGGTTGGTACTTATCGTGGATTAACTTGGAAGGAACCATGTGCTGAAAGAACTCGTTGGCGACTTCAGTTGCAGAAATAACGGTTCCAATAGGGAAACAACGTTGGGTATTGTAAAGAATATCGCGAACCAAGAAAGATTTTCCTGTATCCTTCTTACCTATAACGACGATCATAGGGGACTTGCGTGAATCAATTTCGCAGCGGTCTTTCAGCATGTCAATATTGAACTTTTTGATATTAAAGTTCATCTTGTCTTGAGTGCGTGAAGTTTTTAGTTTATGTTTAACATGGGAGTATAATATGGTAAAGCGTAAAACTTCTTCATCCAGCGACCTGAGGACAAACTCGGTTGCTCTCTCTTTACAGCGTTACACCGATTTGAAAGCTCTGAAAGCAGATCAGACATGGGGAATCCAACACATCCAGCCTTTTTTTCCTCCAATTGAAAGACTTTTCAAGACCGAGGTCCTTGAATCTCCTAAAGAGTTTGGTTTTAAATTAAACGAAAACATATCTTCTATTATCGCTGCTGACACTGTAAGAACAAACAAAGGCAATACTGTCGAGGTCCACAAGAAAATCACTATGCTTTTAAGCCCTTTTAAATGGATGCAAGGGGACTACGGTACATACTTAGGTCTTCCTACTTCCGAAGAAGAGGCATTTGAAATCCAACGCAAGATCCAAGATTCGCATAACGCAGCTTATGTCGGAGCCCTCTTATCTGTCGTCCTTTCCCAATCTGGAAACCCACACTTCCCTAAAGTTTACGGCGTATACACCGGCATGTCCCAAAAACACACAATCAATATTTCTGACGATTACGGAGATTTATGTGAACGATCATGGTTCAGCCAAAATATCGGTAAGACCTTTGAAATCAAGTTGGCAGATGATCTTCATTTATCTGGAGATTTTCGTCATACTCGTAGAGACCGAAGTTCTTTGCTTATGGGAGAAACTACAGACTTAGGTGACGTACAAGAACTTGAAGGCGTAGAAGTATCTGACGTCCAACCTGCCGAAATGAAAGCTATTATCAACGATGAAGATGAAGAGGATGACGCAGAATCAGACAGTTCTTCGGTTTCTACTTCTTATATTTTTGGTATTCATTCATGCGACTGCGACGATCAAGACGACGAAGACGAAGATGACGAAGACGAACCTTTTGCTTGGGCTTCGTTCTCTAACGTTCCCGTCCAAATCACTGTCATGGAAAAGTGCGAAGGAACTTTCCACGAACTTTGTGCTTCGGATAACAACACTTTAAAACATTTAGCTTGGCTTTCCCAAGTTATTTTTGCTCTTGCGTTCGCACAACGAACCTTCGGGTTCACGCACAACGATTTGCATTCCAATAATGTCATGTACGTTTCAACTAATAAAGAATACTTGTATTACAACTGCGCCGGTCAGATTTATAAAGTTCCCACTTACGGATACCTCATTAAACTCATTGATTTTGAACGTGGTATTGGATCAATCAAACTTATAGGAATGAAAGAACCTAAGTTATTCATGAGCGATCATTTCTGTATTGACGAAGAAGCTGGGGGACAGTACAACTTTGAACCTTGGTACCTTCCAAAATACCCTGAAATCAAACCCAATCCTTCATTTGATTTAGTGAGACTAGCAACTTCTACTTTCTGGGACTTCTTTCCTGAAGGACCAGAGTGTGAAGATTACAAGGAAAACCCCATTTTCAAATTGTATATGAAATGGTTGACTTTAGATGGCGATAACTCAATTTTGTTCGGCAAGGAAAATCCAGTTCACGATAGATACCATGGATTTCATCTGTATAAAGCTATTGCAAGATACTCAAAAAACGCTGTCCCAAAAACCGAAATTTTGGCTTTGAAATCTTTTTACGCAGTTGATTCTGTTCCTGCTGGGGAGGAAGTTGTCCCGGTTGACGTATAAAGTTGTCCCTGTTATACTTTGGTTTTTCCATTGTTATCTTCTGTATTCTTTTTAGCATGATACTTTTCTCTTTTCTTACGAAGTATTTCTTCTTTGTTCTTGTAATAATTTTCCATGTTCTTTTTATCACACTTTTCTTTTTTTGAATAATAATATTCACTCTTTTTCTTTTTTAATTCATCTCCTTTTAATTCTCTATATTTCTTATTGTAATTATGAGTATATTCTATACGTTGTTCTGTCAAAGGACGTTTATATGTTTCTAAATACTTTTCACGAGTTTCTGTTTTTTGTTCTTCTGTAGCGTACGAAAGAATTGTATTTAGGCACTTTTCATCTTTACGTGCTCCGTAAATAAATTCAGATTCTCTTTTATTTAGTTCTTCTTTACATTTACATGGGTAATCTTCTACAAGAGTTATTTTAACTTTATCCCAACCTATCTCGTTTATGTGTTTATACACGCGATAGGATTGTTTTTTTGATGCAAATTTATGACCTCTTAGTCGCGTATCTAGAGGTTGAATAGTTGCTCCATAATAGTAAAAACCATCATTACATTCAAGCTTGTATATTTTAGACTTTCCGTAATCCATTGAATTATTTATTAATAAAGCGTGTAAATTATTGTTTGCCTACGAACATTTAGAAAGTTGGGCGACCAATAAACATATCTTGCACGGCAGGTATTTCCATTGACTTCACTGTATCAGCAACAACATCTGTAGTGGTAGCAAAGACCACTCCAGCTGCTATGATTCCTCCAAATATTGTGATCTTTCCTGCGTCAGTCCATACTATAGGTTCGCTCTTTGAACGGCGTTCTAAGGCGTAGACGATAAAACATACCAAGGCAACTGCGAGTGAAGCAACAACAATCATCATTTATTCGGGTTTCACGGGAAATTTTACAAATTTAGAACGAGAGTATCTTCCGTGGCTTTTCCTTCAATTTCTTTCAATGGATCAACTTCTTCTTCTACTTCAACCTTTTTGACTTCTTCTTTGGGTTTATCCATATCTTCAAATTCAATAGTTGCTTCTTCCTCTCCGATTTCTAAGAGACCTCGTCCGTCGTCTGTTCCTTCGTCTTCTTCATCCTCTTCTTCATCTTCTTCTTCCTCCTTGACTGGTTCTTCGAACACTACTTTTGCTGGAGAAGGTTCAGGAGCTGGGACTGGTAAAGATACGGTTTCGGGAACAACAGGTGTAGGTGTAGCGTACTCGTCGTCGGCGAAATACTTCTTTGCAATTGATTCCCAAGGCAAGAAACTACGAATGACTTGTTCCATACATTCAGTAATTACACGTTCAATGTCTTGGCGATTACGTGCTTGTTGTTCTGATGGAACTCCGACGGTCTTGAAATAGTAAGCCATTTGCCACATTTTACGTGCGGATTGCTTGTACATTTCGTGAATGAACTTGGAAATAGAAGGGCGTTCAAATTCAATTTTGAGTTCAGAAGAGCTTCCGCGGTAATGGAGGGACGCAAACGATTTCATGTATGAAATGAATACTCCCATCAATAAATCGTCTAAGTAATTACATTTGCTTACCTTTACGATACGGTCTACTTCGGTATTCAACGTTTCTTCAGACCATTCGGGGATGCGAGTTAACATGTTCTGAAAAGTTCTCAATACTTGGTCTAATTGGTTATTACGGTCGCACAACTCTTTAGCAGAATCGTAGATGGACCAGAACCCATCTGCTACGGGGCTGACAAGTAAACCAATTAAATGTTCACGTAAATGTGCCTTGGCAAATTCGGTGCTTGACATTTGTAATTTTGGCGAACTATAATATGAACCGAAAAACGCAATCAAAAACGGAATGTTATTTTCTAAAGTAAGAGGACTCAATTAAAGCGACAATAATTGTAACATCAAGCTCAATTATATCAAACAAAATGGACTCAACATCTTACGAAAAACTTTCTAAAATCTTAGCTTCTATGAAGAAGGATTTAGGCAATTTGGAAAAATTTATGGAAGAATTCAACCCTGTACCTGTCAAACATGAAAATGTAGAAGGTGAAAAGGCAATTGAAACTCCTCAAACACCCAAACGACCAGCTAGGGAACTCACAGTTCCCGGTGCTCCTGAACGACCACCTAAGAAGGTAACAAAGAAAGCTAAGAAGACCGAAGACTCAGATGAAAATCTAACTTCTACAGCCCCAGTTGAAAAGGTCGCAAAGAATACTGACAACGGAACCAGAACACTCGGAAGAGATTCCAAACAAAATCCAACTCGTGCAACTATCATTGAACAATTTGGATTAGTAGAAGGTGACGACAAGAAGGCTTTTGAGAAAGCCTTCGACAAGGCCAGAAAGATGGTAGTAAAATACATCAATGAACTGACCGACGAAGAATACGATAACGGAGATGATATCAAGTTTATTATCGCTTGCGCTGAAAAGGTAAACGGTAAGAAGCAGGAAGTTGTCGACATAGTAACATTGACAATTGACGAACTAAGTAAGTTGAAGCTCACAGAAGACACAGAAAAAGGCCCAGGTGTTTACTGGGACAGTGCAAATGGACGCCCTGTAACGGGTCCAGCTCGTGACGTTGAATCTGAAGATTTAGTTGAAGTCAAGCACAATGGTACCGAATATCTCGTAGATGTTGCTACATCTAGAGTATATGATGTTGACGAAAAATTCCTAGGCTTTGCTGGATTCTATCCATTCGACGATGACGCGTTCGAAACCGTCGTATGCAAAGACAAGACTAATTTCGTTACTGATGGCGGATACGTTCTTGGTAAGGTTGTCAGCTAAATTAAAAAATTGGGTTAAGGTGGAAACACCAAACCTGATTTTTTATCCGAAAATCAGATGATAAGCGAAGCTCCAGAAAGGCAATACAAGAACCGGAAACCATCCGAAAGTACACACTGTAGGAACAAGGTACAGGATTCCTCCTGCGTTGTATGCCACTCTAGAACTTGCGATCCAGAAAGTGAGAAATACAGTGGTGAAAATACGACTAACAAACAACCAAACAAATTCAAATGCAGAAGCTCCAGGATTAGATCTGGCAATAGTATTCACTGATGGTGCCGAAAGTTGGAAGTATTTACCGTCTTCTATAGTTTGCGAACTTGGCTCGTCGTTGATTTTTAAGTCTACTTTAAGAACCTTTTGTTTGTTTGGGTTTGGGTCTGGTATGCCTACAGTCGTAGGCGATACTTTCATGTTGATGCTTCCGTTATCCACATAAGTTCTTACTGCACTCGTGACATCTGTAAAGTTCCCGTCATAACCGTATTGCGCTTTCACGATTTTCAACCCCGAAGCTATTCTGGCCGGAGGAGCATCAATATTCAAGGTTTCGTCGTCATTTACCGAAACCGTGTTTTTACTGCCTCCGTTTATACTGTAAGATACAGTCAACGTCTTTATTTGTCCTGGAGCAGGGTCCGTGACCCCTAGTGCTGCTGGACTTACAACTACCGCTATTTTTCCATCGTAAATTTGTGATGTAACCTCGTTTTTTACATCTACAGTGTTATTTCCTGAACCGTATGTAGCGGATTGAATAAGTAACCCTGTCGCCATTATTATTATACAGCAAACGACTTAAGAACTGAAAACAACGTTGGCTATACCTCCGGTGATTCTCAAATAATTGTATGATTCCACAAAAGCTCTGACGTTGTAAGTGTACTGGTTGGTTTGAGCTGTTCCCTTCACTACAACCGTAACTACATCGTTAGGTCCATACAGTAAGTTTCCTTGTGCGTCTCTCTGGTTAGGGTTGACGACAGTTGGGTTTGGCAAGTTCAAGGTTGATTTCAATACACACTGCGTTACAGTTCCCGTGCTTGAGTTTGGAGGAATAGTTGGGGGTTGGATATAAGTGTTTCTTAATACTACTTTGTTAATCATTGATCCATTTACATGACCGCTTGGCTGACCTTTATAATGATCTAATGAGAATGAATAGCTGTATACTCCTGGAATAGTTGTGACGCTCTGTCCTGAATAATGACGGTAATGCTGAATAAGTGAAAAGAACGAAAACGGTTTGGTTCCGAATCTTTCTAGTCCGTCAAACACGATTGTAGATTCAATTAAACTATCTCTTTGCGATACATTTGTAGGTAATGCGTTTCCGGATGTCAGGGAAGCAGTAATTGGATTGTAATTACTTATATCTATTGGAGGTGCGAATGCGTTCGTCCAGTTCGTGTAGTTGTCGTAATCGTTGTTTTGAGCTCTGTCGTTTCTTTGCACTACCCAAACTACTTGAGTACATAAATTACGCATCAAAAGAAGTAAGTCATTGCTTGGTCCATACTGTCCTTCTGAACTTGTAACATCCACTTGATTAATTATGAACGAATGTTCGGTTTTTACTACATGAGCCATTTCTGCGTCACTAAGGAAAATATAGTTTGCTTCGATGTAAGGATTAAGTCTCCATGTCGTTAAATCTGGAATTGTAGGCACAACTGGACTACTGTTGTATACCGGAGGAGAAAGGAACATATTCATCATGAACCGAGGATCGGTAGGGTCTGGAGCTATTCTGGTGTTGAATGTTGTGTTATTAAAAACTCCTTTCACATAATCTCGGTTATCTATCACCGTAAATAGCTGGTACATGTTTTTCAGTTCAACTACAATTTCAACTACTGAATACTGAAGAGCTCCAATTGGTAAAGCTGATCCCACATCTTCACAAAACCAGAAATGTAAAGGAATGTTCAATGATCTGCCGTAAATTGAAGGTTCGGGAGGATTGGACGATGTAGAGTAAATGGAACTTGGATACTGGTTAACTCGGCCGTATGCGTTTGCTGGATCATACATCGCAGGAACGTTTCCTACCATCTGGTCTACCAAGGCCTTTTTGTGTGGATCAAAATTCAAATTCGCGTAAAGTTTCATCCACTCTCCTGTGTGTCTCACTACTTCTTGACCGTTGATGACTATAGCTACATAGTTAATGATATTGTAACCGATGTTATTGATCCATTGGAAATCGTATCCTAATGCAGTAGTGCTTTGATTTATGTTTGTATGCCCTGATTGAATAGGAACTACAGGTGAATAAATATTAGGTAAATCTAAAATTAAATAACAATCGTTCACCAACTGCGCAAACTGTTCTACTTTAGCTCTCAGCGTTAACGTCCCCGACTGAGGAATCTGTAAATTCTTGCTTTGAAACACTAATTGAAAATGTTCCATTGCGAAATCTGTGTGGCGCTTGTAAACAGACCTAAAATGTGTGAACGACGGGTTACCACATACTAGAATATCTTGTGCGCCTTTAGCTACTAATTGCATTAAGCCTCCCATTTCACTTACTTATTATTGAATAGTTTTATGTGTGTAGACTGAACACTTTTGACATCCTGGTATCTTTACTCCAGTAATGGCTGTTGTAGTGCAATTACATAATCTTGTAAGTGTAAGAGTATTTGCGTTGATGTTTGTTCCGTTACTTGTTGCTTGACTTCTCAATATGAAGTCAGCTGTTTGTGATGCTACGTAGTCGGTCCACATAGATGCAGTTCTCACGGTTTTAAGATTACCTCCAACACGAGGAATGAGGAAGGCTGCGTTGTAAGGTAATTGTGGTGGATCTTGTGCAGCTATGTCCACATTGTTATTCAAGTTCGCAGTGACGTAAGTTCTTGCTTGACGTAACTTAAGTAATCTCGTCCAGTCTCCTGCTGACAATCCACGGGTTCCGGTTTGTAAGTTTGCCATTGATGTTCCCGCTCCAGCGTTTGATACTGTTGCCATTTGTAAATCACCTTATAAAAACAATTTAAATAACTACGTCTTGTAAAAACTTTATTGTATTTCCTGAACGAACTCCTATTCTAAACAATCGCTTTTCGTCTCCCCAGGCTCCATAATCAAACACCTCGTTTGTTTGCGTATCAAGTATCATCATGATGCCTTTGATTTCCACGATCTGTAACTTTCGTGTCTTTTTCATTAAATTGCGCTGGTAAGATACATCCTTCTCGTCCAACAAGTAAGAAGGTCGATAAGCAAGATCTTCAGCTGTGACCCCTGAATCAAAGCGCATACACTGGATCACCGGTTGTTCTTTCGAATGTAACTTGCGATGAATTTCGCAATCTACTGCCGCCTGTTTCAGAATACTGGATATGTTCTTTGCAATACGTCCCTTTTGGTAACTCAAGTTGTAAAGCACTTCGTCGGACGTCATGAACGATTCTTGGCCTTCACCTGTTTCGTAGTATTTCGTAGACGTATCGTTTCGTCGGATAGCTACGATGTTTGGAGCCTTGTCTGCGTCCGCCGTTGACGACTGTTCGGGAGTGAATACCGACATGTAAATTTTGACAGTAACGTTTCTGTCTTCTGGAGGTAACTTGTCGTGCGAGTTCAAACGAATAGCGCGGCCTATAACCTGGTCTATACGTCCAGCGTTCCAGTAAGGTTCCAAAATGTATACGTTTCTCACGTTCTTTAAAGTTATACCTTCAGCTGAAGCGCTACTTCCCAACAAAACACACAGTCTACGTTCCTTTATTGAATCTTTCATGGATACCGGAATTTCCTCGTTGAATATATCGAGAATAAGGTTACGTTCCTTGTCGTTTTTACCTGTATACATTCCGTACGCCGGCTTTCCTTTTTCCATTGATGGATCCTCTTTCCATACTCCTCCGTCCTTTATCAATTTATATTCCTGAAACCCGTTGTTATCAAGCACGGCACGCAGAATTCCCAATCCTTCCAACGATTCGTGCTGAGAGTAAATGTACTGGCTGTTCCATTTACCGTCCTTGCCTACATTGTGCTTCAAATCTTTCAGCAATGCCGCCATCTTCGGAGAAAAATGGTCCAATCCTTTTCCTTTCAGAAATCGGTCAGGTTCCTTTCTTAATCTTGCCAAAACTTCAGGTTTGTCCGCTACCGCTGTTTCGTCTTCGGTTTCTGTTTCTATGACTCTCAGTTCTTCAGGAACGGCGTAGTTACACACTAATCTTGAATTCATACGAAACGATCCTAATGTTTCGTTCAACGAAGGCGACCGTTTTCGTCTTGCTTCTCCGTCAATTTCCTTCTTGCGTGCTCCCAAATAAAGAACAAATTGTTCGTTAGACATCGGAATTTTTACCAGAGTCTTGTCTTCGTCTAATCTCTTAGGCAACAATCTCTCGTCTGCTCCCTTGTAATACGAAACCAAACCCTGAATGCGTCTGCCTAACAACAAAGCGTTCTTGACTTTGAATCCTTCAATGAATAGTTTCGTGAACTCGTCGTTCGGAATATCCGTGGGCAAACACTGTAACTCCTGAACCACCATTTTTTCCGGACTTTCCAATTCAATTCCCGAAAACTTTTCTGTGAACTCTCGTCTCCACGTTTCCACCCATTCCTTGATATCCGGTTCCTGCTTGAAATCCTTGTTGTACTTCACCGCTATTCTTTCGCCCTTATCGTTGTATATACTTTCAAAGTAAGGCGGGTTTCTCGTTATCAAAAAGTGACGCTTGACTGAATTGTATTCTATCGTGTCCACATCTTTTTGTTTGCGAAAGAAGGCAGTCATCAATGCCTCGTCCCATGCAAGAGCCGATTTTGTGGGAACAATCACTTGTTCGATTGGACCTCTAAGTAAATTCATCAAGAAGGCTATTTCGTGTGGACTGTTGATGACCGGAGTTCCAGACAAAGCTACGACCTTACAATTCTTTGCCTTCAAAATGTAAGTGTAAATTCTCGTTCTTATATCTCGTTCGTTGGTTACTGATCCAATCAAGTTGTGTACTTCGTCTAAAATAACTACTGACTCGTCAAACATGTGTTCAGAAGGAAGAATACGGTCAATGTTGACGCTGGAAATACCATTATAGTTAATGAACGTGAACCGGCTGTCGATAACGTCTTCAATTTGAGCCTCAATAAGTTTCTGCTGAGCCCTAGTCAAGTTTCGGAAATTAGGATTGGCGTCCTGGACCGTAGTATAGTAAACTCCGTTCTTGTCTAGAAACTCTTCTGAAACACCTAAAGCTTTTGCCTTTTCCCGGTCTTCTTCACTGCGAATACCTTTTTCTTCCCAATGCTGGTCGAAAGCGTACACTGGGTCCCCGCTCTTTCGGATTTCTGAGCGGTAGTTGTCCTGTAACGTAGCCGGAAGCAGGACGTACACTTTCTTGTTTGACATCAATGATTCGGCGACGGCAATTGATGAACGTGTTTTACCTGTTCCCAGGCCGTGGTACACTAACAAACCTCGGTATGGAGTTTCAATCAACAAGTAATCGCGAACCAGTTTTTGGTATGGAGTCAGTTCATTGTTTCGGACTTCTCCGTCTTCTGGTTCATTCTGACGGTATTTCAAGAATTTACGTGTTATTGCGTCCGCGAACGCTTTACGATTTGGAAGGACGTACGCCATTCTCTCACTTATTTTTGGGAACGAAATGATAATGGAAGAAGTTGTGCGCAAAAACCCTAAGTTATGGATGGTAGCTATTTACCTGTTCTTGGTAGCAGGATTTCTTTACTTAAAGCCTGCTATTGCCTTCGGTAAAGACGGAAATGTCCGACCCTTCGGTGTTGGAAAACGTGAATCCACTGTGTTTCCTGTTTGGACTTGGATCATTGGGTTTGCAGTGGTATCTTACCTTTCGGTAGTGTATATCCTGGATTTTGAGTTCTAGGGTTTATACATGTAATAAAACGTATCGGGATTATACACCGCATGGTCTTCCATGAAACTTATCAACTTTGGACTATTTAAGTCAAAAGTAGCTATCGGCTTGTAATTGATTTCCAATTCGTCTCCCTTATGAACTATTACATCCTTGCTTGGTCTTTTCACAAACGGATGTAATGCTATCTCCGGGACTCCGTCTGCGTCTCTGTTATCTTTTGCAAAATGTATATACTTACCGACTTTCCGTGTCTTCCTTGGGTTCTGTTTCAAACTGGTTTTCAGTTCGTCTGCGTCTCTTAAAGCTATACTTATAATTCCAACGATATCGGGATACTTCTCAATCATCGTTTTACTTAAGCATGGATCGTAAGCTTTCAGAGGTCTAGGCATACATCCTTTATCAACCCTGTTACATCTCGTAACGAATCGGCGTCTCGTGTTTTTTGTGTTTCTGTTATACTTTGAAGGTTTCAAGAACCATAACACCTTCACGTCTTTTTTCAGAATAAAGACGGTTACTGTATCCGTTTCAGTGTTCCATTTTTTAAGGGACAGTAATCCCGTAAACGGATCAGGGTAAAAAAACACATTAAAGTTAGGAGTCACGCACCGTGTTCCGTCGTCTAGCCCTACTCCCCTCAAATCGTTTTTTATATTCTTTGTCAGTCGGAACAACAGTGTTCCCTTAGGAATAGTTTTTACTTGAATCTTACTATTCCTGTAAGTCACTTCCTCCATTATTAAATCATAAGTTAAGATGTTTTAGGTGGTGGAGCCGTGTCTTTGGCTTCTGCCTTTTGTTTGTTGTGTAACTGGTCTAACATTTTTGTTTTGAATGCCGTCATTTCGTCAACTGTGGCCACACACGCAGCTGTTTCCCCGTTCATGACTCCCCATATCGTCGCCGGCCAAATAAAAAGCATCATAAGGTACCCCATTCCGAACTTTATTGCCATTTCGTGTTCTATTCCAAACCCCTCAAAGAAATGGATAAACGGGTTTCTCACAAATTCAAAAAATGAACCTAGTGCGAACGATATGGTAGGAAACGATCCCATTATTGCTCCGTTCTGGAACGCGCTTGACACGTTATACTTTCCACACTTCATGAATGTGGCCGCCATAATTATACATCCTCCAACTACCGTGAATCCTCCGAACAACAAGCCAGATTTTATAACGATATCCATCTCTTGCTTATTTACTTATACTTTGATACGTGGCAATCATACGTTCAACTTGTGTTAACAAATTGAGCCTTTCAACGTAGTGCGGCCTTATGACGTTTCTGCATTCAGACAGGGTTTTCCATCCAACTTCCGATATTTCCTTGCTTTGCATATACGTCAACTTCTGCTTGGTGTTGATTGTCTTTGAAGATTTCAGAAGAGCGACAAAGTATATATGTCTATATAGAATATTGTTGGTTCCTCTGAACGTTTCCACGAACTTCAAGTTTTCGTCAATAGTATAAGTATCGTCCGTAATATTCGTTTCTTCCCAGAACTCGCGCTTAGCACATTCTACGTCCGACTCCCCTCTATTTCGGCGTCCCTTTGGAAATCCCCATTCAGGTTCAGGATACCTTGACTTATTCATTTCTATGATTGCCTTGCGATCCAATTGATAATACTTGATCTTTGAAAGCTCATACTCCGCAGAGTGTGTGTCCCTTCCCGGTCCCCATAATTGAGTCCACAACGTATCGAACTCTTCCTCCACGATCTTCTTCTGTTCGGGAACAGTCATGTTCCCAATCAGACTGTTGACGTAATCCATGTCCCCCAACTCGTACTTTCCTCTGATGAATTCCATGTAAGACATAGAATCCTTGCGTTTCACCATAAATATCCCAACCGTCCTGGGATCTACCGGCAACTTAAGAGGCTCGTAAGCTCCTCTAATCAGTAGTATACCACAAGATATTATCGGGTCTTTGCAAGACCTAAACACGTGCCCTTTTCCTCCGCAATTATTGCAATACATTTCCTTTACATTCATTTCACTGTCATATGGTCCGTTTTTTACTTGCGGCGTTTTAACAAATGGGAGGATCTCAAACGAAACAAGCAGCACCGGCAGCACCTAGCTTTGTTGCCCCAGATATAGCAAAGGGACAATTTACAGGAGAATACTTGTCGTCTCTCGCCCAAAAAAACGCTGAGATCGCACAAAAAGCTATTGACGATGCGAACAAAGCAGCAGAAGAAGCCGCTTCTAAATTATGGAGAACACAGGCTTATGTATATACAGCATTGTCAATCGTAGTAATTATTATTTTAATTGTTTTAGGTCTTATCTTTTACGACATATATGCCCGAAACAACGGACTTAGAACTTATATACTTCCCGGAGGAACCCAAAAATTTACTAACCTCGATGGAACTTCGTCAAAAGAAGGATTCGCCGAGTTCTTGGATTCTAGCACTCCAGATACACCCACTCAAAATCCACCTCCTCCTTACTTGTGGAGCTTAGTTTACGGCGAAGGTCTTCTTGCCGGCCCCCAAGATGGTAGTCAACCAGCTACAGTTCCCGCTGCGTCTGCTCCTCTTTCTGGAGCCGATAAGGGCGCTTACGGAATGCAGTGGTGGATGTACGTCAAAGACTGGAGTTACGGCTACGGCCAAGAAAAGGAAGTTGTAGTCCGCAGCGATCCTTCTAATCCTGGAATTTACAATCCTCGCGTCGTTCTTCATCCTACAGACAATACTCTCAAAATTTACGTATCCGTGTTCCCCTCAGATAACTCTTCAGGAACTTCCGAACCCGCTCCATCCACCTCCGCAGGATCTACTGACGACGTATTCATCTGCGAAGTCCCCAATATTCCTCTTCAACGCTGGTTCTCTGTTTCCGTAAGCGTATTCACTAGAAACTTGGATGTTTACATTGATGGTAAATTAGTCAAGTCCTGTTTCTTGTCCGGAGTGCCTAAACCCGCAGCTGGGGACATCAAGATCAATTCTAACGGCGGATTTGCCGGGTTGCTTTGTAACTTCCAACACACCTCTGGAATGCTGAACCCTTCAGACGCAATTGCCTTCTACGCAAAAGACACTACTTGCCGATCTCAAACAGACGCAAGCACTCTTGTTAGTAACGCTACAGGGTACAACGTGAAGTTTGGAGTCTATGACCCAACTGGAAAAACCGTACAAGAATATTCATTCTAACATGTTAACAATGGACGTAGTTACGACAATTATATCAATCATTGTTGCCGTTATAGTGATTGGATTCATATACTACTACTTCAAACGTGCAGCTGTCACAGGTAACAACTACGTTATTGTAGATAATACTTCTGATGGAAAGACACAATTTGATAGCAAGATGTTGCTTCCCTTATCGAACAACGAGGATCCAGGCATGGCTTTCTCTTATGCTTGTTGGGTCCGCATCAACGATTTCGGATACAAATACGGAGCTCCTAAAGTCGTATTCACCAAAGGACCTACCGATTTGACTTCCATGTGTCCCGCTCTGCTTCTTGACGCAAACACGAACTCGTTTATTGTGAAGATGGACACCTTTGGAGGAACTGAAGTTATTCCTGTGAATAACATTCCCGCAAAGAAGTGGATTCATGTAGCTATTGCCGTATCACAATCTGCTATGGATATTTACATCAACGGAACTCTTTACCTCCATCATACATTGGTAAATATTCCGCGTCAAAACAGAGAAACCGTTCATACAGCTGTTAACGGAGGGTTTGACGGTCAAATTGCTGGATTACAATACTTCAGAACCTTGTTGGGTCCTTCTGAAGTATCTAATTTAATGCAAAACACTCCTCAACCAAGTCAGCAAGACATCAACGGCCCCGTTCCTCCTTACTTTGATATGTCTTTCTGGACCGGTCATTAACTTAAATTTTTCAATTGCTGCTTGGCCTTGTCAGCATCTGCTGCCTGTGCTTGAGATTTACTGATTAAATCGTCTACCTTCTTGTCCACACGGTCTACCGAAGCACGTAAACCCTGTGGAGAATTCATGAAATCCTGGATTGCCTTTGTTCTGATTGGTTCAGGCAGTTTCAAAATATCGTCCGGAACATCAGGGTAATTGAGATCGTGCATGTGTTCCATGATGACTTTGTCCTTGTTCATCACCATGTATGCTATCACTGCAACCAAGATGATAACAAACAGAAAAAGGTATATCTTCTTCGGCATTACTTGTTTAATCTAGAGTTTTTAGTGACTTATAATTTGTTTATAGCCGTAGCTAGAGCAGCTAGTGCAGGCGCAGCGCCTGTAATTTGACTAGTTATAGGGTTTCCTAATTGTTGGTTGTTGGCACCTAGACCGTTATAAATACTGTATAAACTTCTCATGTCTCTTTTAAGATTTGTTTTAGCAATTTCTTTGTCAACGTCTGTAGTAGAGCTAGAAGTAGAACCTGTAGCTCCTGTAGCTCCTGTAGCTCCTGTAGAACTAGTTCCACCTACCGGAGAAGAAGAAGACGCAAGGTTACTTCCACTAGATGACCCAGATGCGGATGGAGGTGGGGACATTGTCATAGATGTGCCCTGACCTGCTTGGGGACCTTGGCCCGGTAAGGGATTTTCTACAGACGGATTAGAAGTTAATCCTTCTCTGTTAGAACGAGTCAAGTAGTAGAGAATTCCAGCAACAACAACCGCAAGCAAAATAAACTTCCAATACTTTTGCATCCTTTATATTACTAAGTATATAAATGAGCGCACAAGGCCCCGCAGGATTAACTGGTTACGTTCCTCAATACACCAGAGACGCACAAGATTGGACGCGTTCCATCAAAGAACGTTTGACGTATCTTACGTTGAACTCTTCGTATACCGGAGACAAGAACCCTTCGCCTATTTTCATGAAATACGGCAACGGAATTAGAATGACTTACGATTTTGGACGTTTTGATTTTACTGGTGGTACTGGATGCTCTGGATGTACTGGAAACGCATTTGGAGGAGCTATTCCTTTTCCTTAATTCTTTAACGTCTTCTTCAATGATCTTCTCACCTTCTGTCTTTGCGTCTTGGTTAACTCTGTTGGGTTATAAGTGAAGAAAAGTTCCAAAAATTCACGAGAATTCTTGTCCCCCGATAACTTCTCGTACATTTCAGAATGTTCTACTCGCATATCCACCAATGAAGGTTGTTTGCCTATACACGTCAACGGTGTCAGTATCTTGTATCTTCGTTTGACGTTCTCGTTTGCCAAGTTCACTAAATGCTCGGCCGTACACAAAAATCTCTGTTCGGGAAAAGGGTCTCTGAACTCGTTAGAGGCATACAACGCAGCCAAAAAGAATTGTAGTAATGTCGGAACACTTGCTACGTATAATCCCGAAGGACTTTCGTTGTAACTGTGACACGCTGTTGTTTCGTAAACACGAACCAACAATGATTTGGTTTCTGAATCGTATATGTCCGTGTGTGGGGGCATAAGTTCGCCATAAGCAGGAAAGTCTTTTGATCTGACTCTTTCGTGTCTAGCGAACAACGATCCGAACGAATGAACGACTTCTTCTCTGCGTTCCGGTGTAGCTAAAACATCCAGAGGTAGCATCCATTTTCTTTGGTGTTTAGAACTCTGGATCATGGACGCATTGAATCCTAGTAAAACAGATTTTTCTTTCTTTATCAGTTCCTTGATTTGATTACGCATATCGTCGTCCAAGAACACCGACGATACTTCTGCTTCTTGTTTAGGACATGTCATAGGATGAGCTCGGTTCAATTTTTGTAATCGCTCATACACCTTCTTCCATCGTGATACGTCTCCTTTAGGTCTCGAAAGTTCCAAGTATACGGCCATTCTCAAGTAATTTGGGGGGACGTAGTGTAATCCGTCCTTTTCAATACTGTCTTCCCATAACTTTCGGAAAATAGGTTTATCCATATGAGAAATATCAGCTACTGGGATGTAATCACAGAACACCTTGAACGTTCCTAAATGTACACCAGGCTTCACTTGAACGCTCGTAAACCCCGCGCTTGCTAATCTGTCCGCCAACTTCGCAGAGTGAACTTGCGGTGTTTCAGAAAAGAAGTCGTAGTCGGGTATATCCACCGAAAAATCGTAGAACTGGTCTGCAGGAGGAAGCAGATTATTGATTGCTGTACCCCCATAACACATCACGCGATGCTGGTGGATGAATTCCCTAACTATCTTCATCATGGTTTTCACTGCAGGATTGCTGGCCGCTTCCTTGTCAATTTGTTCCTGCGCTATTTGTGCGACTCTCTCTACGTCCATTACTTTGAAAGTGGTAGAATTTCCTGATTTTCTTTTACCGTCTTAACAAATGACCAAAAGGTCTTCTCGTGAATGTGCGCGAGATCGTAAATCATCAGAAGACATGAAAGATGATTCAAGTAAACCCCCTCCTTCCAAGAAAAAGAGGGACGATGACGATACGTTGTGGATCAAGGACGATACTTTGGACTCATCGTCTGCGAGCGTTGAAGAACCAAGCGAACAGCAACCAATTATTCAAATCATACTCCAGCCTCCTCCTGATGACGAAGATGTTGAATTGGAAGATGAAGACGAAGAAGAGTTTATAGATTTCTTGATGAGCAAATACGCGAATAATGCTCGTCCTACAACACGCTCACAAACTACACGCAAAAAAAGCGAACCTAAACTTCCTCTTCAACTTTCAAAAGCCGAAATGGAATACTTCAAAAAACAACCCACCGACCGAAAAGACAAGCTCCGTATGCTTATGGAAAAAATGACGTCCTTAAGTATTTCCGAAGGCGATATCCCACATAAATTCAAAGTTCTTGAATTACCTGTTTCCGATTACGTTAAGTCCAACGTCATCAAGAAGATCGCCGCCGTAGAAGAGATGGGTAGCGATTCAGGTGAATCTTATAAACTCCGTAACTGGATTGACGCTTTTCTTCGTATTCCGTTCGGGAAAGTCATTCCTCTGCCTGTGACTTTGAGCGACGGACCGCAACGATGTACGGATTTCATGATTGAAGCACGTAAAACTATGGATAAACATATTTACGGAATGAACCCTGCTAAAACCCAAATTCTTCAGATCATCGCCCAGCTCATTGTGAACCCTACATCTGTAGGCAACGTCATTGCCTTACAAGGTCCCATGGGTGTCGGCAAAACCTCTTTAGCCCGTAATGCTATTGCCGAAGTCATGAAACGTCCTTTTGAGTTCTTCTCTTTAGGTGGCGCCTCCGACATCTCGGGCTTCATCGGCCACTCTTACACTTACGAAGGGTCCATGTGGGGAAGAATAGCCGATTCAGTAATGCACGCCCGAAGCATGAATCCCGTCATGTATTTTGACGAACTTGATAAAGTATCTTCCACCCCTCACGGTGAAGAAATCATCAGCATGATGATCCATTTAACCGATCGTTCACAGAACTCCCAGTTCCACGACCGATACTTCTCCGGTGTAGATTTTGATTTGTCCCAATGTCTGTTCGTGTTCTCGTTCAACGACATTGAGAAAGTTCATCCTATTTTGCGCGATCGTATGACCGTCATTAACTGCGAAGGATACAACGAAAAAGATAAAGTCACTATCTTGCGTGATTACATATGGCCACAATTACTTGATCGTTTAAAATTCAATCCTGCAGAAGTTGTGTTGACCGACGGAGCTATTCGCCACATCATCACCGAATACTCTGGAGACGAAAAAGGTGTACGCACACTCATACGCACAGTTGAAGGTATGATGACCCGTTTGAATATGCTGAGGGTCATGCGCGACGAATCAATGAAGACTTACTCGTTCTTCGTGGAATACACCACTCCCTTCGTATTATCCGAACAAACCACCAGAAAGTTGTTGACCGATCTAGGCAAAAAAGAATCTGAAAATTGGCGTCATATGTATAATTGAATAAAAACGGAACAGAATTTGTTTATCCAAAATATTTCAAATACTACTAAAATGCCTAGTGGAATTAAAAGAACGAAAGAACAATTTATACAAATTTCAAGAGAAAAGTTTCCAAATATAAATTTTGGATTTGACGAAGTTGTATGGGTTAATATGGCAACTAAGATAAAAATTTATTGTCCTATCTGTAATGACTATTTTATTACTTTGCCTAGTGTCCATATAAGAAAAGAAAGCATGGGTGGATGTAGAAAATGTGCAGATAATCTTATCTCAAAACAACAACGTTATACACAAAACGAGTGGATTTCTGCTGTTCAAGAAATCCATAACAACTATTATACCTACAATGATGTTAAATATAATGGGTCTAATGAAAAGGTTATAATTACTTGTCCTGAGCATGGAAATTTTAGCCAAAATCCTACAGAACACATGGCTGGGAAAGGATGTGCAAAATGTGGTTATAAAAAGATAGCAGAAACAAAATTTTATAAAGCAGAAGATTTTGAGAGAATTAAAAACGATTTAGCATTAATACATAACCATAAATATAATTACACTAATATATACCGCGATAATGAAGGTCGGTTATTTATTGAAGGTTATTGTAAGAAAAATCATCAGTTAAATCAACGTTTAGATCATCATTTTAAAGGTCATGGATGTGTCTCATGTATTCCGCAATATTCAAAAGCACAAATAGAGTGGTTAAACTTTATGGAAATAACAGAAGGTATTATTGAACATGCTGAAAATGGAGGTGAATATAAAATACCAGATTCTTCTTATACAGTTGATGGTAGAAATGGCAATAAATTATATGAATTCCAAGGAGATTTCTGGCACGGTAATCCTAAAAGGTTTAATCTTGAAGAAATTAATCCAAAAACAGGAACTACTTATAAATATTTATATGAACGAACAAACCGTAAAATAGAATATTTAAAAAATAAAGGATATGATGTTATAGTCATGTGGGAATACGATTGGGAGTTGGGAAAAAATGCGGTTATTAAATTACAGAAAAAATGGCGTTTATACAAACTTTATAATAAAAATTGAAAAAGCCGTTTCCGGCTTTTAGTTTAGTAGTATCTAATATATCCTTTTTGCAAATAGTCTGGAGTGTTTCCAACTCCCTTACTTTCACAACTCAGAAGTATACTTCTGCGATCATCACCATCCCAAATAAGAATGTCTTTGTACTTGTTTACCAACTGTAATACTTTCTCATTTGTCTTCTTGTCAAAGCCGTGATTAAGATAGATCCGTTTAGAACCATTTTTAAGGTCTTCGTCTGTTTGTTCCGTATAGAAGATATAGTTCTTCACTCCGTCTATGTCTAATTGCGTACTAGCGCAGTTTCCACAGCACTTGTAAGCTTTGTAGAACTTCACTCCTATTTTTACAAACTCCCCTTCCATCTTTTCAATCATTTCTTCTATTTTAGTATCACGGTTTTCAAGAAAGTCTTCTTCGCAATCTGATTCGTATGTTTTGCAGGACATTTTAGCGTGTTGGTCTTCTACAATTTACCTAATTTAATTCCGTTTTTGTGTCATGTAAAAAACCGTTTCCGGCAATTTAATCGTTCTTGCTTGCTAAATACGCATCAACTGCTTGTAAAGTGTTTTTGAATGTTTGCATACGCTTTGCACGAATTTCAGGAAGTTTCAGGTCATGGTTCAACCATTCGTTCATTTCTTTATGTATAGCGTGAAAATCCTCGTCAGTTATATTGTTTGTATTCAGTATAGCGAAGAACTCCGAAATAGCTGAATCCCGCATTTCGTTTCCACGATCAATTTGTTCTTGAGTAACAGCTGTTTTTTGTAAGCATCTTGCTTGGCATGATTTCATAAGTGTCTTATTAAGATTTAACTCCATCATATTGTTGTCTGATACTTCATCTTCTTTCGGTTCTTGATTCCGTTTTTCTTTTCCTTCCTGCTTTATGTGCTCCAAGCAGAGATTGTATTCCGGATACGATGTGTAACTACATCCCTTTACTACACATCGTGGCCTTTCTAAAGTTGAAGCATGGATGGTATTACTTTGCTTGTTTCCCATTTGTATGTTGATAAGTTTGTGTATCAAAATCGTTATGAAAAAAAGTGGAAGTTTCCCTCACTTTTTCTTTATTTTAAACTACATTGATACTTGTGTGGACTCAGCTGTAGTTGCTGCTCTTATTGTTGCTGTATTCAATCTGCTTGTTGTTGAATTAATAACATGATACAACCAGAATGAAACACCTACCATAACGATTGTTAAGAATATAATTATAGTCGGATCCACCATTTTAAGTTTACTGGCATGAGTAGTGTAGTGTCTTACCATTCCGTTTTTAGAACTTTTCAATCCGTTTTCCGATCTAAAGTCAAAAACCGTGCATGGCACACAGGAAAACTCTGGTTTTACTTGACTCAAGCTTCTACCGCTCCATTCCACGCAGCACTAAAAGCCCTATACTTGGCGTTTACAAGTTGGTAGGTATAGGAACCAACTTCTTTTCCATTTTCATCTTTTTATATTTAAGTGAATGCGATGAAATGTGGATATTAAAACAGAACCTTCACTAGGGACCCTTCGATCCCCGATACTCATACTTTTAAATTAAAACAATTCGTTTTTCATGCAAAAAGGTCCTTCCAGACGATTTTGGTTTTTTGTTTTGTTTTTATGTTTTTTGATAATTTTTATTTGGTTTTGTGGTTTTATATTTTTTGTTCTGTTTTTGATTTTATTGAGACATCATTCTAGCCATTTCTCGTTCACGGCTTATACGATCATCTTCATCTTCTTCATCTATCAATGAGTTTATCCAATCATCCCATTGAGAGTCAGGAACTCGTAATGAACGCAAGACCCCTCTTGCTCTTTCAATACGTCTATTTACATCAGGTTCCTCGCGTAAAGGAGGAATCAAGTCGCCAAGCTGTTCGTTAAGTGAACGGACTTCAATTCCTTCTAGATACCCGTTCAATACATTGAACAATCTAGTAAGACATCCTTGCTGACACATTCCAATACTATCGGCAGTTTCAGTTCCAAGAATACGAATAAGGTTATCCTTATCGTCGTGATTCTTTATGAATTGCCAAACAGCATCCAAGGTCTTTGGATACGCTGCTTCAATATCGTAAATTGTGCTTGCTTCCACATACTTGTGGAATATAAAGTCGCAAATTTTGCTTTCAAACTTACATTCTGTAAATATTTCCCCAACAGTGTAGTTATAATCTTTTTTCCATTTATATTTATCTGGAACATTGATATGATCGATTATTGTGCGATAGGTTTGAACTACCATGTCAACCACCACTTCTCTATGGACGTTTTGGTTGTCGTCAACGAATTCTTGTAATTCGCGACGTGGTTGTTCTACTCTACCTATTAATCGATTATACAACGTACAAATCCAGTCAAACATTTGTCGGATGTTTCCGTTTGGTATAATGCCAATCTCGGTACATCCATTTTCATAATACTGTATTCTGACTGTGAATTCTTGGATACGATTGTCGTTAATTACTCCGTAATGTACTCCTCTTGCTAAGTGTCCGGCAACTATATTTAATTCTGTAAATAATGTTTTTGAACGGCGTGTTAGCACCAATTTTCTGGTTTTAAGCTGTTGTTCTTCTATGTACGATTTATCCAAATCACTATCTGGGATAGTAGATTGTTTCTCAAACAGTTGTTTCATTTCTAGTTGGTGTCTGTACTTAAATACATGTATGTCTATTTCTGAAGCACCGTTTTCTACCATAGTTTTTCGTTGAAACTTATACTTTGATATAAGTTGTCGTTGTTCGAAAACCTTTGGTCCAGTTCTCTTGTAAGAACTGTAATGAGATTTACATAATTTGTAATCGCTAACAAATTTCTTTGCAATATTCTTGCAAGGACCTTTGCTTACACACACAGCATCACAACATGGTTTGCTTCTTATTTCTAAGAATTCTCTAGTTGTGACTGTTTCATCCGAGTGAGAAAGATGATGTTCATCGTCGTCACTGAATCGTTCATATTCGTAGTCATCACGTAATCTGCTGTTAAGCCCAATGGCTTCAACTAGCTGAAATCCGCGTATTTCTCTTTCATCAGGTTCGCGTTCATAATCCATTTTGTTATGTACTATGACCGCTTAAGTGGATCTACATCATCTTCGCAAAAAACATTTCGTTTTCATTTTACAAGTATGGGTAAACCAAAAAAAGACGCACTTGATGAATTAATAAGTAAAGTCAACTGGAAAGTAGGTAAGTTCAATGTCCTTCCCATCGTTTTTGGAGTTATCATGGCGTCCATTGATATTCTCATGATGTCTACTGCCAAGATGGTGAGCGAAGGCACATTATCTTCTGCTGTTGGTGTTCCCTTAGCAGTTGGATTATACGCTCTTGAACCTCTTGTGTTCCTGAGAGCTCTCCACTTTGAAGGTATGGTCGTAACCAACTTAGTTTGGAACTTGGTAAGTGACGTTATCGTTACCTTACAAGGTGTTCTTGTGTTCGGTGAGTCTATCAAAGGACTTCGTTGGGTCGCATTAGGCACTGCCTTGTTCTCCCTTGGGTTGTTCGCATACACTGACGACAGCTAAAAATGAATTCAGTTTAAGTTAAAGTATACGTCTCAACATGAAAGATGAATATCTTCTTCTTAAGTCGTAAAACCAAACAGTGCGCACGTTGGCACTGCGATAAACACGTAGTTAAAATGATTCTTGAATCAACACAACTTCTGTATAGCGCTCATCATGAACTTGGAGGAACGGAAATAGTTGAGAGAGACGCGCCGATATGTATAACGTCTGGAAACAGAGGATACAAAAAGTCTCACTCCAAACATCCTTCTTCTATTTGGGTTCGTGAAAGTCTAGCTCATTACATGTGGCTCGTATGGCTAGCTAAAGATTTAGTCGAGGAACATATGTACAGATTCAATCCCAAGAATTACCATGCTTCCTTAGTTCATTTGGAATGGTTACAATCAAATCTTCCTCCTCAATTGACCGAAACAAGATGGTTACGCGATCCAACTCCTGCAATGCCCGAAGAATACAAGTGCCCTAATGATTCAATCATTTCTTATCGAAACTTCTACAACGGTTCAAAGAAAGATCGTGGTTTGCTGAAGTACACTAAGCGTCACATGCCGCACATATTTACTATTTGATTAAAATAAATGAACGAAGAAGGAAAGACTTGGGTTTTAAATCTTGTGAAAGAGGTTATGGAGGCAGACTTCAAGAAATGGGAACAAATCTCACCTAAACATGTAGAGAATGCAAGAAAGTGTTTGAAACATTTCAAGTGTATTGCGTGTTTGGATACAAGTCGCGTCTTAGCTGTACGTGATGGATATGTGTACGGAATTTATTACTATGAATACACATGTGCTTTATGCAACAACGGTGCTACAAGTTATATAGATAAACATCACAATTACCAAGATGCTAAAGGGTACAAGGGGAGACAAATACCTTGCAATGATCCTGATAAAAGAAACCAATATTCACATACTGGTAATTTATCAACGATTTATGACTTAGAATTTGAAGCACTTGATAAAGAAATTGAAAAAAGAGAAAAGGCTGGTAAGTAATGAAAACGGAATCTTTTTGATGTAGTTGTATTGAATTAATCAAAATGACAACGCAACAAGTTAAACAATGGTTTTGCAAAGAAGAATCGTTCTGGTGTGATAAATGGGACGAAGATCTCGTTGAAGTGTATACTTATGACGAATACGTAGAAAGACTTAAGAAGAAGTTTGATCTTTCAACTTCTAATGAATATATGTTAGATTATGTGGACTTTCATGAAATGATACTTGACGAGTATAATATCATGAGTCGCAGAATGATAATGGTATATGCTACAAAAGAAGGTAAGTTTGTCGAAATGGAAGATGTAGGAAAAGTGTATCCTGAATGGAAACTTGACGAATACACATTCTATAACAAAGAAGCAGATCTCAGTAAGATATTTATAATCAAAAACTATAACAACAGAGATGAATAATGTAAAAAAGATAACACGCGAAAACGGAATCTTTTTTGCTTTAATTATGAATTTCAATAACCAAGATGAATTCTGAAGTAGAAACAATCTTAAACGAATTACGTGAGAAAAAACGCAAGGAAGATGAAGAAAAAGCTATTCGTGAAAAATATGCTGAAGAGCTTAGAATTAATGCAGAAAATTCGCGAAAGGAGAAGTTAAACAACTTTATCCAATTAAACAAAAACAAATGGGAAGCAGAAGAACGTTTCTGTGAAGAAAATGGTACAGGAATAAGATATAGTTACTTATCATGTCCTGTATGTAATCAATCAATCTATGAACGCAGTATAAGTTGTAAAAATACTAAGATTCCTTATGATATATTTCTCAGTAATCAACTTGGTAACATCAAGTGTCAATCTTGTAAAGATATTATTATTGCAAGAAACAAGTTTTATGAAGAACGTCTTAATGCGGAAGAATCTCGTAAACAAGCTGAAGAAGCTAGAAAACGAGAAGAACAAGTAAAGCGAAACGAGGAAGAACAGAAGAAAAAAATTCAAGAAAAGATTGCTATAGATAACATTAGAATAAAGGAAAATTGTGATAATGCTTATCTTAAACACACATTTACTGGATTTGTATATGGGAAACCTGATTTACAAATGCTTTATTTAGATAAGTCAAATGTATGGCATCACTATGAATATACATGGTATGGAGAAAATTATAAACCTTGCACAAAAGGAATTAATAATGAATTAAAAAACTATTATGCAGAAGGAAAACTTCCTTTTATAACAATATGTCCTGATTGTAATGAACCTATGAAAATAGAATATCGCACAGTTCATGCTGAATGTTCTCACCATATTTACAGCGACTTTACAGAAGTATGTTGTCCAAAAGGACACTACAAGTATGATTCAAAGGAAGGCAAACATTACAAGTGGAAGAAAGATCCTCCAAGACAGCCTTTATTAGATTCATTTGGACGTAACATTGATTTCAGACCAGAAGGTTTAGGAGGTCAATGGGTATTTTGGGATCCTACAGATCCAGAAGGTATTCGTGCTGAAGCAGAAAGACGTAAGAAGCATAATGAAGATATTCACAAGCAAATAGAATTGCTTAAGACAAAGTTATTGCCTGAATAAAAAGTATACCTGTGAAAACGGAAACTTTTTTCTTAGTTGTTTTCAGTTCAACAACACAAAATGTCATCCGCAGAAACTAGACTTATGAATAACTATAACAAGTTGAAACGTAAAGCAGAACAAGCAAAACGTTTATTCAATATACATTATGAATACGAAGAAGCCAACAGAAGATACAGTTTATCTCAATGGCCCGCTAAGCTTCAAGAAATGGAAGTAAAACTTAAGCGTGCTCGTGAAAAGAACGCGAAGACTGAACTTATTATTGAAAGCGATAAAGTGGAGGAAACTTCCAATGTCGTTATCGCTGAAGTAGTTAATAAGGATGATGATAAACCAGTCGTGTTTCGTGATCAAGAACTACGTAATGAACTCTTTGATGAAATACGTTGTAAGGAATACTGTTCATGTATAACTCATGCACTTGGAGTGGATCCGAATAATGAGATGGCCAGAAGGGCAATCACAGCAGTACACAATGAAAAAATTAAAAGTGCTAGTGAAGCTACTCGTGGTATTGAAATATTACAATTAAGACTCAAAGATGCTATACCACCATCTGAAGTAAAAAGACTTGAAGGATTGTGTATTGCCTTTACATACTGTAAAAATATACACCTTGCATTAGTACCGTTTGATGTTAATACATCTATTAAGAAGACAGCATTGAAAAGAGTAATAGGAGAATTAGAAGCCGAAGATGTTTTACTTGCAAAAAAATCTTGTATACTCGGAAACCAAATTACACAACTTTGCTTGGAAGCAAGAAACAAAGAAGTAGTGAAACGTGCCTTAACACAAGTTGTTTTAGACAATACTAATTTATCAAAAGAAGAAATACAAAGTATACTTACATGTGAACCTAAGGTTTGGAAAGTTGGTCTTGACTTATAAAAAGAATACCCGTGAAAACGGAATCTTTTTTACTTATTTTAGGTTATTCATGAATTACTATTCAAGATGGATATGGAATTAGATGAATATATTGCTCCGGTGTTCACACCAAGCGTTGACATCGTTCACTTTGATAACTTTGATATACTTCTTAAACTATGGAAAGATGGAGGTAATGTTGTAAATCTTAATAAGATTACGTTACTAAGTTTGTTCTTCAATAGTTTGCTTCCAGGACTTGAAAAAGTTGAATATGTGAAGCCTAAGACAGTAACAAAGAAAATGATGGCAGATACGATATACAATTTCAATAAATTTCTTGATTTATGTATGCGAGACTGGTTTCATTCTAGCCTTGATAATAAAAACACTTTGCTTCAACGACTAAAAGAACAGTTGCACAAAACAACTATTGTTCCTCATGTTAGATATGTTCTTAAATTGAACAACACTGAACGAAGTAAGTTGTTGAACATGCTAGAGAATGAATACTAGTGAAACTAGTGAAAAAGATCTCGTGAAAACGGAATCTTTTTTTCCATAATTATGTATGTTGAACTTTTGCGATCTCTTACACACATGATCTTACGAACAGGGTAGCTCCTTCTTCCTAAAATAATGATGGTTAGAGAGAATCGACAATTATAAATCACGGAACATACATGTTGGTTAAATCGGGTATGTACGGCTTTGCGCAGGAGGTGGAAATGGCGCAAGGATAATGAAGATAAATACAGGTGACAATGTATTACAATAGTTAGGGTTTGTAGTTTGTAGTTTCAAAGAACGTAGGATGGCTTGTCACAGCTTTCTACGTTTTTTTACTTTCTACGTTTCATAGTTTTACGTTTTGTCTTTCTACTCTTTCTCTTCTTTCCTCTCCCTTTAGCTACAGATGTCGTAGAATATGGGTTTGGAACGTTTTTCACTGGATTTGTTCCTCTCTTCGCCATACCTTCCCAATCCCATACTGTTTGTAGTCCTGGAGACACTTGTGGAGGATGATTAGGAAAAGGTGAAGGTTTGGGTTTGAATTCAGGTGCGGTTGCGCTTAACGGTATATTACCTTATTGCCAATACTTTTATGTTTTAATATTGATGTTACTGTTTTCAATTAAAATGAATTTATTTTTTTGAAAGAAGTGGATGTTATACACAACGGTATGAACTCTGATATTTTAACTGTTTTACAAAAAATTTACGATAATCCTTCTCTTTTGAAGGAGAAAAACTTGGAAAAGAAGCAATTTCTTTCATGTCAAGGAGATCCAGATTCACAAGGAACTGGTAACAATCCTACAGACCAAGAAGCGTGTTTTGCTTTAGAACTTGATAAAGCTGGTATTAAATTTATAAATAAAAAAGATACAATCCCAGAAGATGATGGTTCGTATTATTATTACCAGCCTAATGGCACACAACGTAATGTGGACTTTCTTGTTATAAATGTTAAAGACAAAGTAAAAACAACTACTAGTTTTGATTTGAAACATACAAACGGTAAGACTTTCTACTTTAATGATGGATGGTTTGAAGATAATGTTATTTATATAATTAATTTTACCGTTAAGAAATGTAATAAAGTTTATATTGGATACGGTGAAGAAACCAGAACAGATGAAGAACATCAAGCTATGTTAGAGATGATTGAATTCAAAAAATCTTGGAACAAATCCAAGAAAAATATTGGTAACTTAAAGAAGTGTATTCGTTATGCTAATCAATATTCATGTGATGGGTTTACTAAAGAGTTTTCTGATGAAAAGTTTAATTCACTGAAGATGAGTTTACTGTCGAATTTATTATCGAATTTACTAGTTTCTCAATGAATATTGAGGGAACTGCGTTTCCAATTTGCTTAATAGAGTCGTCTCTGGAACCATGAAAGTGATAATCTTTCGGAAATCCTTGTATTTGACCTGCCTCACGAACTGTTAGACAACGTATATACTTTTTTCCATTTGGTTTTACAAGACCAATGTACAATCTTGGTTGAAACGTGTATGCGCAAATCAAAGTTTTACATGGATTACGTAAATCTAAAACTTCACTATGAAACGGAGAATCACGTTTTCCAAAAGAGATCAATTTTTCTGTATGTTTTAAAACCATGTAAGGATGTGGTGTTCCTGTAGGTTCTACTTCATCTGTAATTTGAACTAAACATTCATCAGGAATTTCTAAGTTTGTTTCAATCGCGCCATCAAGAACAGGTTCTGCTATAGCTTCAAGTCCTACTTTTTCGTTATTGTATTCTGGAAGAACAAATGGAATACTCAATCTGTTTCCTACAATAATCAAACGTTTTCGTGATTGTGGAACTCCACATTTTGACATATCGTATACGTTGAACACAATCGGGTATCTTACCTCTGAAAAGTAGTTTTCAATTACAGAAATAACACTACTTTCTCCATCGTCTGTTTTCTTTGTGAGTAATCCTGCTACGTTTTCTCCAACTATCCATTCTGGTCTTACAATACGAACGACTCGAAGAAATTGATGGAACATTTTGTTTCGCGGATCAGATACATCCTTCTTTCCAGCGTTTGAAAACCCTTGACAAGGAAATCCTGCGAACACCATAAATATCTTGTCGACATAAGGATGAAATTCTTCGTCTGGGATTTTTGTTATATCTCCTTTAACAGATTCGCCTAACCACTTACTATCGGGAAACATTTCTGTATGTGTCTTCACACATGCGCTATTGTTCTCTGAGAATGCTACAACTTTTACTCCAGCTTTTTCCATTCCTAATGTATCTCCGCCTGCTCCAGAAAACAAACTAATCGCTAATCTACCTTCGTGTAGTTGTTGAGTAGCTGGTGGTAATTCCTTAACAAGAGATTCTAAATGAGCAACATAGTCTTTCTTTCTTGAAAACGTTTGGCCAGTTTGAGTGCAGGTGTATTTTGGCATGTTTTTTGTTTATATTACTACCAACTATATTTAAGTTATTCGTTTTCCACCAACCCCCTCCCTTATGCGCACAATTTCCGCTCCCACGGCCCTCATACGGCCCTCACTTGGCCCTTTTGCGCCCCTGTGTTTTTTCGGGGGTGGGTATTTTTCCCTACG
>Ga0214188_100021_pt1 | contig 51166 bp, 43 predicted proteins | sample TroBogEpilimnion_5_FD_153026 | JGI IMG/M metagenome (GOLD analysis project Ga0214188, IMG submission 153026) | Freshwater microbial communities from Trout Bog Lake, WI - 01JUL2008 epilimnion | ecosystem: Environmental > Aquatic > Freshwater > Lake > Epilimnion/Euphotic zone | place: Trout Bog...
TGACAAATCCTTCGCAACCCGTAACTTCCACCAAGTAATTCATAAGAATTCATTGTGTAATAAATTTTTTAATAACTCGTGTCGGTCATTGATAGAGACAGCGCTGAGTCCTACTTTTACGCATCAGAATTCAACGTGCTTTAACTCTCAAGTAGAGATTTAGAGTCCAAAGAGAGGCATACCGTGGCTACACCACAGAATTACCTAGCAGTAATTAAAGTCGTCGGAATTGGTGGCGGCGGAGTTAATGCTGTTAACAGAATGATTGAAGCGGGCCTTAAGGGTGTTGAGTTCATTGCAATTAATACAGATGCACAACAACTTATTATGAGTGATGCAGATGTGAAATTAGATATTGGTCGCAAATCAACTCGCGGTTTAGGTGCGGGTGCTGCGCCAGAAGTTGGTCGTCAAGCAGCCCTTGATCATATGGATGAAATTGAAGAAGTCCTTCGCGGAGCAGATATGGTTTTTGTAACTGCTGGTGAAGGTGGCGGAACAGGAACTGGTGGCGCACCGATCATTGCAAAAATTGCAAAAGATCTAGGAGCGCTCACAGTCGGTGTAGTAACAAAACCGTTTTCATTTGAAGCAAAACACAGAACTGCGCAAGCTGAGGTAGGAATTGAACTGCTGCGCGATGAAGTAGACACACTGATTGTTATTCCAAACGATCGACTCCTTGCTATTTCAGATCGTTCGATCACAGCAGTAGAAGCATTTAGAAGCGCGGATCAAGTATTGCTCTCTGGCGTTCAAGGAATCACAGATTTGATAACCACACCTGGTCTTATCAACTTGGACTTCGCAGATGTGAAGAGCGTTATGGAAGGCGCAGGTTCAGCGCTCATGGGTATTGGTTCTGCTCGCGGTGAAGCTCGCGCTACTCGCGCTGCCGAGCTAGCAATCTCCAGCCCATTGCTTGAGGCATCAATCGATGGAGCTCGCGGTGTGCTTCTTTCAATCGCAGGTGGATCTGACCTTGGATTATTTGAACTGAGTGAAGCAGCAGAACTAGTTGCAAAGTTTGCTCACCCTGATGCAAACATCATCTTTGGAACGGTTATCGATGATGCGTTAGGTGATGAGATCAGGATTACTGTCATCGCTGCAGGTTTCGAAGGTGGGGCACCAAAGCGTGTGGCCATGCCATCTATTGATGCGAGTGTTCTCAATGGAATTGCCAATCCGATTGCCAATAATGATCCAATTGCAGTTGCTCTAGATCTTGGACTTCAAGAAGACACTCAAGAAGTACCAGTTGCCTCAAGGCGCCGGATCACCTTTGAAGAATTGGTGAGTGAAGACGAGATAGACGTTCCTGACTTTATGAAGTAAATGGCGCGTATTTTTTTCACATCTCGAGCAATCGGGGATATGAAAACGCCAGCGGCTCGACAGTCACTTCAAGACAGTCTCTCAATAAAAAGCCTTGTCTTTATGGAGCAAACACATAGCGATGTTGTGCAAGTAGTTGAGAATCCTATGGTCGAACCCTTGGCCGATGCACTCGTTACGTCTACACCAGGGCTGGCGATCGCAGTGCTCGTTGCCGATTGCATCCCATTGCTGCTTTCTAGCGATGATCTCGTTGCCGCCGTTCATGTTGGACGTAAGGGAGTATTGAATAAAATTGCTCTTAAGACTGTAGAGAAAATGAAACAGATGGGAGCAATGAAAATTTCTGGTGTTATTGGCCCCTCTATTTGTGGAACATGCTATGAAGTTTCACCTGAGATGTATGAGCATGTCACGCAAGTTGTCCCTTCGAGTGCAACAAGTAAAGCGCTTCACGCACTTGATCTGAAAGCGGCCCTTATGGATCAGCTCGCCTCTCAGTCAGTTGCTGTAAAAGACTTGGCGCTCTGCACGCTTTGCTCAGTAAATGAAAATGGAAAGAGTGATTACTACTCATATAGAGGCGGGGATGAATTTGCTCGTGGTGCGGGGGCGATTTGCTTGTGAGTGATACACGAAGAGATGAACTGGCCGAGAACTTGGGAAAAATCAAAGCTCGGGTTGCAAATGCTGCCACCCATTCGGGTAGAAAAGTTGAAGAAATCACGCTGGTGGTTGTCACAAAGACTTTTCCCGTGAGCGATGCTCAACTCCTTTATGAGTTGGGGGAGCGCAACTTTGGTGAAAACCGTAACGAAGAGGGCTCTGCTAAAAAAGAGCTTGTTGGCCCAGATGTGATGTGGCATTTCCAAGGTCAGATTCAAAGCAAGAAAATCCGCCACATCGCGCAATGGGCAAACGTTGTTCACTCTTTGGACTCGGTCGTTCATGCTCGAAAATTTGCTGAGATGCCTAAGGCAAAAGACCTCAAGTTTTTTGTTCAAGTAAATCTAGAGCCATCTCGGATTGATCGCGGTGGAGTGAGCGTTGCGGACCTGCCAGATTTCCTGGAAGAGGTTACTGGCATTCAAGGTATCGACGTTATTGGACTCATGACAGTGGCCCCACTGGATATTGCCCCCAAAGAGGTATTTCAAGAAGTTGCTGAAGCCAAGAACTTAGTCCAAAAAAGTTACCCATCAATTACTCAGCTATCCATCGGCATGAGTGGAGACTTTGAAGAAGCGATTGCATGCGGTGCGACACATATACGTATAGGCAGTTCAATCCTCGGATCTAGACCCCCTCAAGCCTAAACTTCTGCCATGGCTAACGTATTTAAAAAGGCAGCAAATTACCTCGGTTTAGCAGAGGACGACGAAGAGTTCACAGCGATCCCAGCGGTCCCTGAAACACGTCGCAGCGTCAGAGCTGTTGCGCAAGCCGCGCCATCTCGACCAACGTTTACCCAAGTTTCGCAACCAGCTCAGCAAGATGCACTGCCAATCATGGATCAAATTTTTACAATCCATCCACGTTTCTATAACGAAGCGCGTGTTGTTGGTGAGCGTTATAGAGAAGGTCAGCCAGTCCTTATGAACTTGACGGATATGGATGAATCAGAACGTAAGCGCCTTGTGGATTTCGCCTCTGGGCTAGTTTTCGGTCATCACGGAAGTATTGAGCGCGTTACTTCAAAGGTATTTTTGTTGACTCCGCCAAATGTTCGGGTGAGCAGTGAAAATAAGACGGCAGCAGCTGAAGCAAGTTTTTTTAACCAAAGCTGATCTCTTTTCACGGGAGTAGTTCATGAGCTCAATTGGAATTATTTTAGGCTGGATACTCCAGGTATTTCTTATTGCACTTTTTGCGCGAGTAATTCTTGATTATGTCCGCATGTTCTCTCCTCAATGGAGACCGCGAGGAATAATTCTTGGGTTAGCCGAAGCAATCTATGGGATGACAGATCCGGTCATGCGAATTGTCAGGCGCTTTATTCCGCCGCTTCGTCTTGGTCCAGTAGCGGTTGATTTATCGTTTATTTTGGTCTTTATCGTTACTCAAATACTTATTTCGCTAGTTCGCTCTCTTTAAGGCCAAGCCTAAAGCGATTTCATTGTTGCCCTGCGCAAGTGCTTTATTTTCGCTCATAGATACAGCGAGAACTTCATCAGAGATTTCCTTGGAGTATTTATTTATTGCTTGAGCAATCTCACTACTACCAGACCACTCCACAACAATTCGATCAGAAATATCAAAGCCTGAATTCTTGCGTTCCTCTTGAATACTGCGGATAACTTCCCGCATTAAACCGGCTTCGATAAGTTCAGGAGTGAGCGCCAAATCAAGAGCAAGACTCTCACCGGAATGGCTAGCAACTGACCAGCCTTCTTTAGGGGTTTCAGTGATGACAAGATCCTCTTCTGAAATTTGGGCGACATTTGTTCCATATGAAATCTCTGCATTGCCTTTGCTTCGAACTTCTCGAACCAAGGCTGTGGCATCAGAATCGGCGACCGCCATAGCGATTGCCTGAACATCTGCGCCATATCTGGCGCCAATGCTTCTAAAGTTCGCTTTGACGGAAACGCTCACTAAGTCTTCATTTTCACTTGCTAACGCTTCGAGTGAAAGCACATTGAGTTCTTCTGCAACGTGTGAACGAATTTCAGCGTCCATTGCTTTCCAGCCCGAGGCAGCAACTAGCGCCCGAGCAAGAGGTTGGCGAATCTTTATCTTCGACTCTGCCCGCGCCGAGCGGCCAAGCTCAACGAGACGGCGGGAGAGTGCGACTGAGGTCGAGAGTTTCTCGTTAATCAAATCAGCATCAAATGTTGGAAATGATGTCAGGTGAACTGATTCGTGCGCCGCTGCCTCACCTGCTCGGATCAAAACTTGCCAGACGTGTTCAGTAATAAAGGGAACCATTGGAGACATAAGCTGAGTCAGCGTTTTAAGGCAAGTAAAGAGAGTTTCAAGTGCTTCGGCTTCGCCACCCCAGAAGCGTCTACGTGAGCGACGAACATACCAATTAGAGAGGTCATCGATAAATGCTGCAAGCAAGCGTCCGGCTTCTTGTGAATCAAAGCCTGCATACGCGCTGTCGACATCTCTGACGAGAGCATTGAGCTCAGAGATGATCCATTTATCCATGGTGACATCTGATTTTTTAGGTGCTGCTGGCATCACAAAATTTGCTGCATGAGCATATAAGGTGAAGAACGAGACCGTGTTCCAGTAAGTAAGTAGCGTCTTTCGCACAACATCAGAGAGGGCGTCATGGCCAACTCGGCGGGCGCTCCATGGAGAACCTGCTGCGAGCATGTACCAACGAACTGCATCTGCTCCATGTTGATCCATGAGCGGAATTGGTTGCAACACATTACCAAGGTGCTTACTCATCTTGCGTCCATCTTTATCCAGAATGTGGCCAAGACAGAGAACGGTTTTATAAGAGCTTTCATCAAAGACAAGCGTTCCTATTGTCATCAGGGTGTAGAACCAGCCGCGCGTCTGGTCAATTGCTTCGCAGATAAAGTCCGCTGGGTAAGAGGATTCAAATTCCTTGGCAGAGCCTTCTTTGTGTGGGTATCCCCACTGAGCAAAGGGCATTGCACCTGAGTCATACCAACAGTCAATAACTTCCGGCACACGATTCATTGTTTGCGAACAAGTTGGACATGGAAAAGTGATGTCATCAACATATGGGCGGTGTGGGTCGGTCTTTGAGAGTTCAGTGCCAGCAAGCGTGGAGAGCTCTGCAAGAGAACCTACACAGTAAAGATGTTCATCAGGGCAGCGCCACAATGGAAGCGGTGTTCCCCAGTAGCGATTTCTGGAAACGGCCCAATCAATGTTGTTCTCAAGCCAGTCGCCGTAGCGACCTGTCTTAATAGTCTCTGGGTGCCAATCTGTTTTAGCATTTTGGGCGATCAACTCATCTTTAATCGCAGTCGTGCGGATATACCAAGATGGTTGCGCGTAATACATAAGCGGTGTGTGGCAACGCCAGCAATGTGGATACGAGTGCTCAAATTGAAGTTGGCGGTAGAGAACGCCACGTGATTTAAGTTCCTTGATCAGAATTTTGTCAGCTTCTTTGAAAAATACTCCGCCTACTAGAGGGGTTTGGGCATTAAATGTTCCATCAGGGGCCATGGGATTAACAACAGGCAGTCCATATTTGCGACAAACAAGTAAGTCGTCAGCACCAAAAGCAGGTGATTGGTGGACTATTCCAGTTCCGTCTTCAGTTGTGACGTAATCAGCAAGAACAACAAAGTGAGATTCAGGAATTTCAATGAGATCAAGTGGGCGCTTATATGTGATCCGCTCAAGATCGCTTCCCAGGAACGAGGCGATAACTTTACGATCCTCGCCTAAAACATGTGCAAGGGGAGCGGCAACGACAAGGCGCTCTACTTTCTCGTCTGTAGTTACTTCACATACTTCGTAAGTAACCTTGGGGTTTACCGCAATTGCAGTATTTGATACCAAAGTCCAAGGTGTTGTTGTCCACACCAAGAAGGAGGCGTTGAGTTCAGCCAGCTTTCCTGATGTCGCTGGAAAGCGAATATAGACAGAAGGATCTTTAACATTTTCATACCCTTGGGCTAATTCGTGATCTGATAAACCGGTTCCGCAACGTGGGCAATAGGGAGCAACTCGGTGGTCTTGAACAAGTAATCCTTTTTTCCAGATTTGTTGTAGTGACCACCACACACTTTCAACATATTCAGGCGACATGGTCCAATAGGCCTCATCGAAATCAACCCAAAAGCCCATGCGACGAGTCATGGATGTGAATTCATCTACATGGCGCTGCACGGATTCGCGGCACTTATCGTTAAATGCAGCGATGCCATACTTTTCAATATCCCCTTTACCTGAGAAACCAAGTTCCTTTTCAACGGCGATTTCAACAGGAAGACCATGGCAGTCCCAACCCGCTTTACGGATTACTTGATGGCCTTTCATTGTTTGGTAACGTGGAAATAAATCCTTAAATACTCGAGCTTCGATGTGGTGAGTTCCAGGTGAACCATTTGCAGTTGGAGGACCCTCATAGAAAGTCCAACGTGGTGCGCCATCACGGGCTGAAACTGACTTTTCAAAAATGTTGTTCTTTTCCCAGAACTTCAAAATGTCCTGCTCTACAGAAGGCAGGTCAATTTGTGGGGCAAGGGTGCGGAAGGATCCGTCAGACTTTTCGGCCACCAGTACCCCTTCACGCTTAGATGAATTAAGAGGGCGAGTCTAGCGCGGCAGAGTTGGTAAAACTGGGGGTTGGGTTCTAGCCTTCTGCCGCAGCATAAAGGGTTCGCCCGCAGGAAAAACTAGAGAAGCGAAAATTTACATGGCAATACTTAAGAAAAAAGCAGCAAAGAAATCACCTGCCAAGAAGGCGACTGCCAAGAAAGTCGCCACGAAAGCACCAGTGAAGAAAAAGAGCGCTGCAAAAAAGGCTCCTGCAAAAAAGGCTCCTGCCAAGAAGGCCGCACCTGCAAAGAAAGTTGCAGGCCGTTCTCCAAATATTGTTAAGCCATCTCTGGCCAAGCGCAAGCCTGGCAAACCGTTTCCTGCAAAGCTCCAGAGCACAACAAAAGGTGACTCAACCACAATCACAGTGACCCCTCGCGAAGTTAATAATGGGCCTGAAGTTGTTGTTGAAGAGCGCCGCCTGGTTATGCCACCACCGCCTCGTCCCACAAAGAGTGGAAAGAAAGTTGCCCCGCTCAAACCCATTAAGGCCGCTCCCGCACCACACGTTGTTGCAGCTGGTGAGAATCCTTGGACCGCTACTGAACTTAAAGCTATGAAGACTGAATTAGGCAAGGAACTTGTTCGCTTGAAATCTGAGCTTGTTGATGCCGAGAGTGAGATGGAAGATCTTATTTTTGCTGCCGGAGTTGGTGCCGGAGATGATCAGGCCGATGCAGGTACCAAAACCTTCGAGCGCGAACACGAAATGTCATTGGTATATAACGCGCGTGACATGGTCATACAGACAGAGCGTGCCATTGAAAGAATTGATACTAAGACTTATGGACGATGCGAAGAATGTGGCAACGCGATTGGTAAGGCACGTCTACAAGTATTCCCTCGCGCAACACTTTGCATGGTCTGTAAGCAGAAAGAAGAACGACGCTGAGCAAACCCAAACCATTTTCACCGAATGCACTTGCGGTTCGGTGGCTTGCAGGGGTTTCACTTATTGTCTTCATCTTTGACGCGGGGAGCAAGGCATTAGCGATCAGGACTCTCTCCTCCGCCCCTATAAAAGTTATTGGCAGCTTCCTTGAGCTTGAACTCACAAGCAACTCAGGGGCCGCATTTAGTTTGGCGACAAGTGCCACGCTCTTTCTCTCTCTTCTTTCACTAGCGGCAATTGTGGGAATCTATTTATTTGCTAGAAGCATCACTTCAAGAGCTTGGGGGATTGCTTTAGGCTTTTTACTCGGCGGAATCTGCGGCAATCTCAGTGATCGAATTTTTAGAAGTCCCTATTGGCTTAAAGGAGCAGTAACCGACTGGATTAAATTGCCTCATTGGCCGGTATTTAATCTTGCAGACACCTCTATTGTTATCTCTGCAGCCACTATCGGCTTGCTCCTTATTAAGAACGTGAAACCGAGGGCATTTGATGACGCTTCCTGAGAGCTTAAAGCGGCAGGAGCGAGTCATCTCTATTCCTGAGGGCCTGAATCAAGAGAGAGTAGATGCAGCTCTTGCACGCATGTTGGGTCTGAGCCGTTCGGTCATAGTTGACCTCATTGAATCCGGAGAAATCAGCAAATCTGGAAAAGTTGTCACTAAATCTGACAAAGTCTCAACGGGTGATGTTCTTGAAATATTGATGCCAGCAGCCAAAGTACCTCCAACTCTTACCGCAACCCCCATTGAAGGATTAGATGTTGTCTTTAATGATGACCACATAATTGTTATTAATAAACCTGCTGGAGTTGCTGCCCATCCAAGTCCTGGATGGCAAGGACCAACAGTTATCGGGGCGATTATTGCTGCCGGCTACAACGTCTCAACTAGTGGGGCTGCCGAGCGACAAGGCGTAGTTCATCGACTTGACGTTGGAACAACTGGGTTGATGGTTGTTGCTAAAGATGAAGCATCCTATGCAAATTTAAAGGATCAGTTTAGAGACAGAGTTGTGAAAAAGGTTTATCACGCGATGGTGCAGGGACATATGGATCCTTCCGAGGGAACGATCGATGCTCCGATCAATCGTCATCCGCGCGAAGATTATCGATTTGCTGTAGTTGCAGATGGCAAACCGAGCATCACGCATTACAAATCACTGGAGTTGTTTCCTGCAGTCTCACTATTGGAGATTGAATTAGAAACTGGGCGCACCCATCAGATTAGGGTTCACTTTTCCGCGCTTCATCACCCGCTTGTTGGTGATCTCACATATGGGGCAGACCACACGATCGCTGAACGACTTGAGATGCACAGGCCATGGCTACACGCACGCCAACTTGCCTTCACGCACCCGATCACAGGGGAGTACCTGTCATTTAATTGCGAGTACCCAAGCGATCTGACACGCTCACTTGCGACCTTAGCCCGAAACAGCCATGGGAATTAATCTCAGTAGTAATCTGCCTAACCGTGTCTGACAATTCCAGTTTCGCCCACCTCCACGTTCACACAGAGTACTCAATGCTCGATGGTGCAGCGCGAGTCGAGGAATTGGTCCAAGAGGTAGCTAGGCAGGGAATGCCCGCAATTGCGATTACAGATCACGGAAATGTTTTTGGCGCTTATGAATTTAATAAGCAAGCCAAGAAAGCCGGCGTTAAACCAATTATTGGAATAGAAGCTTATGTTGCACCTGAGAGCCGTTTTGATAAGAAGCGTGTGAAGTGGGCAGACGGCGGAGAGGACGATGTCTCAGGTGGTGGTGCATATACGCATATGACGATTCTTGCGGAGAACAACACTGGCCTCAGCAATTTATTCAAACTATCGTCACTTGCTTCCCTCGAAGGTTTTTATTACAAGCCCCGCATGGATCGTCAATTACTTTCTCAGTATTCAGAAGGCTTGATTGCAACGACAGGCTGCCCAGGCGGAGAAATTCAAACAAAGATCCGTATGGGTGCATATAAAGATGCATTGACCGCAGCGTCAGAGTTAAGAGACTTATTTGGTAAAGAGAATTTCTATCTAGAAATTATGGACCACGGGATCGATATCGAGAACCGTGTCAAGGCAGATCTTCTCAAATTAGCTAAAGAGCTAGGGCTTCCGTTGCTCGCAACTAATGACCTGCATTACACAAAGCATGAAGATGCTGGTGCGCATGAAGCGCTTTTATGCGTTCAATCAGGATCCACTATTGCCGACCCAAAGAGATTTAAATTTGAAAATAGTGAGTTCTATCTCAAGAGCGCTTCACAAATGCGTCAATTGTTCTCTGATATTCCAGAAGCGTGCGATAACACCCTATTGATTGCTGAGCGTTGCAACATCACTATGCGTGAAAATGAAAACTTACTTCCTAAATTTGAAGTGCCAGATGGACAGACTGAAGATTCATGGCTGCGTTCACTTGCCGAGAAGGGCCTAGTCGAACGAATGGGCGGAACTGTCCCTCCCGAATACAAAGAGCGTTTGAATTATGAACTCGACGTCATGATCAAGATGGGATTCCCTGGTTACTTTTTAGTTGTTTCAGACCTGTGCGCTCATGCTCGTGAAGTAGGCATCCGAGTTGGCCCAGGTCGAGGCTCTGCTGCTGGTTCACTTGTTTCTTATTCACTCGGAATTACCGCCCTTGATCCAATTAAGCATGGTCTTTTGTTTGAGCGCTTCTTGAATCCAGAGCGTATTTCAATGCCAGATATTGATCTTGACTTCGATGAACGACGACGCTCGGAGATGATCGCTTACGCAACAAACAAATATGGCGAAGGCCGAGTTGCCCAGATCATTACCTATAGCAACATTAAATCTAAGCAAGCGCTAAAAGATTCAACTCGGGTACTTGGATACCCATATGCAATTGGTGACAAAATTACCAAAGCTCTACCGCCAACAATAATGGGCAAAGACATAACTCTTTCTGGGATTTTTGATTCTAAGAACGAACGTTTTGGTGAGGCAGGCGAGTTCCGCTCACTTTATGAGAGTGATCCAGATGCTAAGCGAATCGTGGATACGGCAAGAGGTCTTGAAGGCTTGAAAAGACAGTGGGGAGTACATGCAGCTGGCGTGATTTTATGTCGCGAGCCACTCCTTGATGTGATTCCTATTCATCGTAGAGAAGCAGACGGTGCGATCATCACCCAGTTCGACATGGGAGCTTGTGAATCTATTGGACTACTCAAGATGGACTTCTTGGGGCTTCGAAATCTCTCAGTGCTTGATGATTGCTTACTCAATATTAAAGCGAATGCAGGAGAAACCGTTGATCTTTCTACGCTTGCATTGGATGACAAGAAAACCTATGAGCTACTTGGCAAAGGCGAAACACTCGGCGTCTTCCAACTAGATGGTGGGCCGATGCGGGCGCTGCTGCGTCAGATGGCGCCAGACTCGTTTGAAGATATTTCAGCTGTGATTGCCCTCTATCGCCCAGGACCTATGGGAGTGAATGCGCATACTGATTACGCTGATCGAAAAAATAAGCGCAAAGTAGTTGAGCCAATACATCCAGAACTCTCTGAACCCCTCAAGGAAATCTTGGGTGACACTTACGGCCTCATCGTCTATCAAGAACAAGTAATGGCGATCGCGCAAAAAGTTGCTGGCTTTTCCTTAGGACGAGCAGATTTATTACGCAAAGCGATGGGTAAGAAGAATAAGGAAATCCTAGATAAAGAATATGTAAATTTTGAAGCTGGAATGCAAGCAAATGGTTTTGGTACTGGGGCAATCAAAAAGTTATGGGACACCTTGATTCCGTTCTCCGACTATGCATTTAACCGAGCTCACAGTGCTGGGTATGGCCTTGTCTCATATTGGACCGCGTATCTGAAGGCAAATTACCCAACGGAATACATGGCTGCACTTTTGACGAGTGTTCGAGATGATAAAGATAAGAGCGCCCTCTATTTAAGTGAGTGCCGACGTATGGGTATTAAAGTGCTGCCTCCGGATGTCAATGAATCATCTTCTGACTACACCCCACTGGGAGCGGATATTCGCTTTGGCCTTACCGCGATTCGAAATGTGGGAGAGAACGTTGTTGCTTCTATTACGGCTAATAGAGCAAGCAAAGGTCGCTATAACTCATTTGGAGATTTCCTTACTAAGGTTGATCAGAGCGTGTGTAATAAGAAGACAATTGAATCTCTCATCAAAGCTGGTGCTTTTGATTCACTTGGATCCTCACGGCGCGGCTTAATGATGGTTTATTTGGAAGCTCTTGATTCAATTTCAGAGACAAAACGCGCTGAATCCATCGGGCAGTTTGACCTGTTTGGTTCAGCTAATGCTGAAGCACCAACATCTGTTTCTGGTCTTCAGTTGGATATCCCCACTGGGGAATGGGAAAAGCGGATGCTTCTTACTTATGAAAGAGAGATGCTTGGGCTTTATGTCTCAGATCATCCACTGCTTGGAATGGAGCATGTTTTAAGAGCGGCAGTAGATATTCCACTTTCACAATTATCCGATGATTCTGTCGGCCATGATCAAATTGTGACCATTGGAGGTTTAATTACACAAGTACAGAGAAAAGTTTCCAAGCAAGGAAACGCTTGGGCAATAGTTTCAATTGAAGATCTAGAAGGTGCAGCCGATGTTCTCTTCTTTGCAACCACATATGTGAATTACGCAATGAATTTAATTGAGGATCAAGTAGTGACAATTAGAGGCCGCGTTGACAAGCGTGAAGAAGCCCCTCGCATCACAGCGCTAGAAATGTCACTGCCAGATATAACCGGAGCGCCAGCAGGGCCCCTTGTGATCACGATGAGCGCTGCTCGAGTAACGCCGCCGTTGGTTGATCGCATGAAAGAAATTCTGCGATCCCATCCTGGCTCTCGGGAAGTTCACTTAAAATTAGATGATGGGCAAAAAGGGCTTGTGATGAAGATTGATGATGATCTTCGGGTGACTGCCTCGCCAAGTTTGAGCGCAGACTTGAAATCCGTCCTTGGTCCAGACTGTTTGGTCTCTTAGCTTTTATTTGTACCTTCCGGGACTTCCAACGCTTTAGAATGACTCAGTGAATTCCCCTATAGGCCTAGATATCCGCACGGTAGATTTTCGCGGCAAGTCCTTATCTCGTGGGCAATATCGTAAAGCGCTACCCCGAGCAATTATGGATATTGAGACTGCCATGGTCGCTATTGCGCCGATACTTAAGCGAGTTGAAAATGGAAATGAAGAAACCCTTCGTGAACTTGCGGAAGAATTTGAAGGGGTAAAGCCAGCCCACATTCGTGTTACACAAAGTGAATTAGATAAAGCACTAGCAGACCTTGACCCACAAATTCGCGCTGCGCTTGAAACTGCAATCGAGCGAATTAAGAAAGTGCATGGCAGCCAAATTAGACAATCACAAACAACGCAAGTAGTTCCTGGAGCAGAAGTCACACAGCGTTGGATACCAGTTGATCGTGTTGGACTTTACGTTCCTGGAGGGCTCGCCGTTTATCCAAGTTCGGTGATGATGAATGTGATACCCGCCCAGATTGCGCAAGTTGCAAGTATTGCTGTTGCCTCACCTCCGCAAAAAGAATTTAATGGTCTGCCACACCCAACTATTTTGGCAACGTGCGCCCTACTTGGGATTAAAGAAGTGTATGCAGTCGGGGGAGCGCAAGCTGTTGCGATGTTCGCATATGGTGTTGACGGAGTTTGTGAGGCCACAGATCTTGTTACTGGTCCGGGAAATATTTACGTCGCAGCAGCAAAGCGAGCCTTGCGTGGGAAAATTGGCATTGATTCGGAGGCAGGCCCAACCGAGATTGGGATTCTTGCAGATGAGAGCGCTATTGCCGCAGAAGTTGCTGCTGACCTCATCAGCCAAGCAGAGCACGATGTACATGCAGCAGCTGTTCTTGTGACCACCTCTGAAGCACTTGCGCAAAGTGTTCGGGAAGAACTTGGAAAGCGCGTACCAGCGACAAAGCACTCGGTGAGAATTACGACTGCGCTAAACGGAATTCAATCTGCGATTGTTCTTGTTGAGTCTATTCAACAAGGCATAGATGTGGTTAATGCGTTAGCAACTGAGCACTTGGAACTACATGTAACAGATGTAGAAAAAGTTGCACTATCTATTAGAAATGCGGGCGCTGTCTTTCTTGGACGCTTCACCCCTGTGTCACTGGGCGATTATGCAGCTGGCTCAAATCACGTTCTTCCAACGGGTGGATGTGCTTGTCACTCCAGCGGGCTATCTGTTCAAACATTTTTAAAGGGCGTTAATTTCATTTCTTATGATGAGGCATCCTTTAATCAGATTGCCCCGACAGTTATCACTTTGGCAAACGCTGAGGATTTACCTGCACACGGTGAAGCAATGTCAGCACGATTTGAAGGGAAAAGATAATGGCATCTGCCTGGCCATACTGGCTGCCTATTCGTGCCGACCTCTACGGAATCTCTCCATATGGAGCGCCTCAAATTTCTGATGTGGTTGCGCTCAACACAAACGAGAATCCATTTGAACTCCCTAAAACTGTTCAAGATGCGATTGTCTCTCGTATTAGTGAAGTAGTGCACAGCCTAAATCGCTATCCAGATCGTGATGCACAAGCACTTCGCAGCAAACTTGCGGAATATATTTCTAAGACAACTGACACAAATGTCACAAGTGAGAACATCTGGGCGGCTAACGGGAGTAATGAAATCCTCCAAACAATCATGATTGCTTGCGGAGGAGCCGATCACCTTGCAATTGGATTCACTCCTTCTTATTCAGTGCATCCACTCATTGCTCAGCTCACTAGAACTCCTTGGTTTGCCGGAACTCGCGATCAGGATTTTGCCATCGATATGGCTGTTGCCAAGAAGCTCATTCTTGAGAAGAACCCTTCATTGATATTTGTGACAACTCCAAACAATCCTTCTGGCACTTCAACACCCCTTACTCACATCCGTGAGTTGGCAGATCTCGCCGGACAAGTTGGAGCCCTACTTATTGTTGATGAGGCATACGCGGAGTTTTCTCAAGAAGCCTCAGCGGTGGGTCTGATTGCAGATTTCCAGCATGTAGTCGTTGTCAGAACCATGAGTAAAGCATTCGCTTTTGCTGGAACTAGACTCGGTTACCTCGTTGCGCATCCAGCCGTAGTGAACGCGGCGCTTATCGCGCGACTTCCTTATCACCTCAGCTCGATTACACAGGCATCGGCAGAAGTTGCATTAGATCACGCTGAATTGATGCAGGGAGAGATTGCAACAATTATTTCTGAGCGTTCAAGGGTTGCGGAGGCTATTGCTTCAATGGGTTACAAACCTCTCCCTAGCGCAGCAAACTTCATTCTCTTCAGTGGGTTCACAGATGAAGCAAATGCCGTCTGGCAGCGCCTTTTGGATCGGGGTATTTTAATACGAGATATTGGACTCCGTGGATATTTGCGCGTGACTATAGGAACACCGGCTGAAAATGATCAATTTATAGCGGCGCTTCGAGGAATTACGGAATAATCAGCTCTATCACACCACTGCTAGATGAGAGAGAAATAAATGAGTGCTCCACGTATCGCAACAGTTGAACGTAAGACCAAAGAGTCGGAAGTATTGGTCAAACTCAACCTTGATGGCACAGGTGTTATCGATATTCAGACGGGCGTTCCATTTTTTGAGCACATGCTTTCTCAGCTGGGCAAGCACGCCGGATTTGATCTAACAGTGAAGACAACAGGCGATGTTGATGTTGACTCCCACCACACGGTTGAAGACACTTCACTCGCATTTGGTCAAGCACTCAGAGAAGCACTTGGCGATAAGGCAGGCATTCGCCGCTTTGGAGATGCGATGGTTCCACTTGATGAAGTTCTCGTTCAAGCGGCTGTTGATCTATCGGGCCGACCTTATCTAGTACACCGTCAACCTGAGATTGTTGAATTAATTGGCACCTTTGATACGACACTTGGACGCCATATTTGGGAATCTATAGTTGCTGAAGCGCGTATTGCTTTACATATTCGTGTTCTAGAAGGCCGTAACGCTCACCACGTCTTTGAAGCCCAGTTCAAAGCTGTTGCGCGCGCACTACGTGATGCAGTGGCGATTGATGGGCGCGTTACAGGAATTCCCTCAACTAAGGGCACTCTTTGATTGCAATTCTTGACTATGGTTCTGGCAATCTTCGTTCGGCCCAACGTGCTTTTGAACTCACTGGAATCAAGACTGTCATTACATCGGATCCAAAGGCCTGCGCTGATAGCGACGGTCTAGTTGTTCCGGGAGTTGGTGCCTTCGGAGCATGCATGAAGCAGTTAGTAGATGCTGGTGGCAAAGAAATAATCTTGAATCGAGTTTCTGCTGGTAAACCTGTTATTGGAATCTGTGTGGGCTTACAAATACTTTTTGAGCAGGGTACCGAAAAAGGTGGAGCAAGTGGAGTTGGTGTCTTACCCGGGGAGGTAAGCGAACTTAAATCTGAGATCTTGCCTCACATTGGTTGGAATACGGTTTCTGCAGGAAAAGGTTCAAGACTCTTTGAAGGACTAGATGGGGCTTCCTTTTACTTTGTTCATTCATACGCAGCAAAGAAGGGTGTCCCAGATGCTGTGAATAGTTGGACTGAGTATGGAGAGAAGTTTTTGTCTGCGGTCGAGTGGAACTCTGTATGCGCTGTTCAATTTCACCCAGAAAAGAGTGGTGCAAATGGTGCGCGCTTAATCTCGAATTGGGCAAAGACTCTCTGATGAATACTTTAAATAAACTAGAGCTTCTACCTGCCATTGATGTTAAAGATGGTCGCGCTGTCCGACTTGTTCAGGGAGAACTCAGCGCAACTAGTCAGTACGGCTTGCCCATCGAAGTGGCTAAAGAATTTGCTGATGCGGGCGCCGAGTGGATCCACCTCGTTGATTTAGATGCTGCCTTTGGCTTAGGTAACAATGCTGTCCTCCTTGAAGAGGTGATCAAAAGTGTTGATATCAAGGTTGAGTTATCCGGCGGCATTAGAGATGATGAGTCTTTACGTCGCGCACTTGCCACTGGTTGTAAGCGAGTAAACCTTGGCACCGCAGCTCTTGAAAACCCCGATTGGACTGCAAAAGTAATTGCTGAATTCGGCGATCGCATTGCAGTTGGCCTCGATGTTAGAGGTCATACCTTGGCAGCGCGCGGCTGGACAAAAGAAGGTGGAAATCTTTTTGAAACACTAGAGCGCTTAGATCGCGATGGATGCGCAAGATATATCGTGACAGATGTCGCTAAGGATGGAACTCTCACAGGCCCAAATCTTTCTTTGTTGCGTGAAGTCTGCGCCGCAACAAATAAACCAGTAGTGGCAAGTGGTGGAGTTTCAAGTTTGAGAGATTTAGAAGCTATACGTGAGCTCACATCAATTGGTGTGGAAGGGGCGATAGTGGGCAAAGCACTATATGCAGGCGCCTTCACACTTCAGCAAGCACTCAGCGAGGCGAGCAAATGACATTGGCTAAGCGAATCATTCCTTGCCTAGACGTTGCCAACGGGCGAGTTGTTAAGGGCGTAAATTTTCAAAATTTGGTGGATGCCGGAGATCCAGTTGAGCTTGCAAAGCTATACGGAGATGCGGGCGCAGACGAGCTAACCTTTCTAGATATCTCTGCCTCAGTTGAAGAACGTTCAACAACGCTAGAGATGGTGGCTAGGACTGCCGAGCAGGTGTTCATTCCGCTAACGGTAGGTGGCGGTATTCGAAGTGTGAGCGATGTTGACGCGCTTCTTCGTGCTGGCGCTGACAAAGTAAGTATTAACACCGCTGCAATCTCTCGCCCTGAACTCATCAGCGAAATCTCTGACCGTTTTGGTGATCAAGTGCTCGTTCTATCTGTTGATGCACGTCGTGGCGCGACAGCATCTGGATTTGAAGTTACAACACACGGAGGAAGAGAAGGTGTGGGACTTGATGCGCTTGCTTGGATTGATGAGGCAACAGGGCGAGGAGTCGGAGAGATTCTTCTCAACTCAATGGATGCTGACGGAACGCGCGAAGGCTTTGATATTGAGATGATTACAAAAGTTCGAAGCAAAACCAGAGTGCCACTCATTGCGAGCGGGGGAGCAGGAAAGTTAGAAGATTTTGCTCTTGCCCTAGATGCTGGCGCTGACGCACTGCTGGCCGCGAGCGTTTTCCACTTCGGGACTTTCACCATTCATGAGGTGAAAGAGTTTCTAGCAAAAAAGGGATATTCGGTCCGCCTCTAACCGCCTTTAAGGCAGAATACGGCTATGCCAAATCCAACTTCAATACCAACTCAAATAGCTGCAAGACTTGCTGCTGGGGAGCTTGTTGCTGCGATTGCCCAAGATGCCGAGAGTAAAGATGTTCTGATGTTGGCTTGGATGAATCAGCAGGCGCTGGCGCAAACACTTGAAACGGGCAGAGTTACTTACTGGAGCAGAAGCAGAAATGAACTCTGGGAGAAGGGCCTCACCTCCGGCAACACTCAAAAGTTGGTAAGTATTGCATTTGATTGCGATGCTGATGCTATTTTGCTTCAGGTTTATCAAGTAGGAGTGGCATGTCACACAGGTGAGCGAACATGCTTTCACAATCAGATAGACATGCATTTTGAGTAGTCAAATAACATTAGATGAATTTCGTGAATTTGCACGCTCTTACAATGTTATTCCCGTTTCCAGGAAATATTTGGCAGATACGCAGACTCCTCTGACGATCTATCACAAGCTCGCTGGAAACCGTCCAGGAACTTTTCTCTTGGAATCTGCTGACGTCGGCGGGACATGGTCACGGTATTCATTTATCGGCATCCATTCACAATCAACACTCACTGAAATCGATGGGAAGGCAGCATGGATAGGATCAGTGCCATCTGGAGCACCCGTTGGAATAGATCCGCTTGAAGCGCTAAAGATTGCAGCGACACATTTACGTTCACCACATATCCCAGGTCTACCACCACTAACAGGAGGACTTGTTGGCTATGCCGGTTATGACATTGTTCGTAGACTTGAAAAGATCTCAAATATTGCAAGTGCAGAGATAGACCTTCCTGAAATTGCATTCATGCTCACATCTGATTTAGCTGTCTTTGATCACTTCAATGGATCACTTACCTTGATTGCTAACGCAATTAATTGGAATGGAAGCGCCGATGGAGTTGATGAGGCTTACCTCGATGCAAATAAACGACTTGATAAATTGGAAGAAATACTCAAGACCCCAACAGATTCTGACATAAATCGGGAGATCGTGAAAGTTAAACCCGAATATGAGCGCCGAACGACTTCTGAGGAGTTCCAATCACGAGTAGAGAGCATTAAGGAAGAAATTCGAAGTGGAGAGGCATTCCAAGTGGTGCTTTCTCAAAGATTTGTTATGGATGTTCAGGCAGATGCCTTTGATGTCTACCGAGCGTTGCGTGCATCGAACCCCAGCCCTTATATGTATTTATTTAGATTCCATGATGGTTTAGAAGTTGTTGGTTCTAGTCCAGAAGCACTCGTCAAAATTCATGGTGATGAAGTGATGATTCACCCTATTGCGGGGACAAGGCCTAGGTCTGATGATGCAGAGACTGATATTCGACTCGGTGAAGAGTTGATGGCGGATCCAAAGGAGCGAGCCGAGCACCTCATGCTGGTAGATCTTGGTCGCAATGATCTTGGTCGTACATGTAAAGCAGGTTCAGTGGAAGTAATCGAATTTATGAAACTTGAACGTTATTCACATGTAATGCACATTGTTTCGACAGTTACCGGAAAACTTGCTCCTGAATACAAACCAGTTGATGCACTTCTTGCAGTATTTCCAGCCGGAACATTGTCAGGGGCACCTAAACCTCGCGCGATGCAGATCATCGAAGAAAATGAACCGACAAGGCGGGGCATATACGGTGGAACGATTGGCTATTTGGATTTCAGAGGAAACATTGATGCATGTATTGCAATCAGAACAGCCGTTATTAAGAGCGGCAAGGCTTATGTTCAGGCGGGCGCAGGAATTGTTGCCGATTCCGTTGCTGCATCTGAAGATATGGAATGCCAGAATAAAGCTGCAGCGGTGTTAGCTGCTATTGCCTCTGCAAATGAAATGCGAAGCATCTGATGCTTTTAACTAAATTATTTATTGTGGCAACTATTTTTGCACTTGGTTTCTATTTTACTTTTCGCTTGATAAAGCGTGGCTTATCTAAAAAGTATGAACCAAAGGCGCCTACTCCCTGGAACTCACTGACTGAGGGTATAGATCCAACGGCTAGGGATCACAAATGAGTTCAGCACTTGAGTCGATTGTTGCGGGTGTACTAGAAGATGTAGCCGCAAGGCAGATTCCAATTGCTGAAATTAAGAAATTGGCGTCGAAAGCTTCTTTGCCGAGAGATGCTTACGCAGCGCTTAATAAATCTGGAACACAGATAATTGCCGAGATAAAGAGAGCTTCACCCAGCAAAGGGGCGCTTGCTCCAATCCTAGATCCAGTTGCCCTTGCTCAAACTTATGAGAATGCAGGGGCGGCGATAATCAGTGTCCTTACTGAAGAACGAAAGTTTGGTGGGAAGTCTGAAGATTTAGTTTTAGTCAGGGAATCGGTAAAGATTCCAGTTTTGCGGAAAGATTTCATTGTTACGGAGTTCCAAGTATACGAAACGCGTGCGCTAGGAGCCGATCTCATGCTTCTGATCGTTGCCGCACTGAGCGATGCACAGATGAAGGATTACTACAGTTTGGCAACTGACTTAGGTATGAATGTATTGATTGAGGTTCATGACGAGTCTGAAATCGAACGTGCTTTAAAGATTTCTCCGAAAATCATTGGCGTAAATGCACGAAATTTGAAAACACTTGAAATTAATGAGCGTGCATTTGAAGATTTGCTTCCATTGATTCCAAGGGAGATTCTTCGAGTCGCAGAATCTGGTATTTCGACTCGAGAACAGGTGCGTCAGGCTGAAGTGAGTGGCGCAAAGGCAATATTGGTAGGGGAGACTCTTGTTCGTGCTGGAGATCCAGCGGTTGCAATTTCAACTCTCCTCGGCAAATAGGCTGCTGGTACCTTTTACCTATGAGCACCCCTGTCGATTCACAAATTCTTGGCCACTTCGGGCCGTATGGTGGCAGGTTTGTTCCCGAAGCTCTCATTGCTGCATTGGATGAGTTAACACTTGCTCATGAGATGGCTCTGAGTGATCCTGACTTTCAAAAGGAATTGGCAGACCTGCACCGTACTTATACGGGGCGCCCAAGCATCATTACAGAGGCAAAACGTTTTGCTCAACATGCAGGTGGGGCAAGAATTTTATTAAAGCGTGAGGATCTGAACCACACTGGTTCTCACAAGATTAACAACGTTCTTGGACAAGCACTCTTAACAAAGCGAATGGGCAAAAAACGCATCATTGCAGAAACTGGCGCAGGCCAACATGGCGTTGCTGCTGCAACAGCTGCGGCGCTCATGGGCCTGGACTGTGTTGTTTATATGGGCGAGGAAGATACAAAACGGCAATCTCTTAATGTTGCACGAATGAAGCTACTCGGCGCAGAAGTTGTTCCTGTTACCCAAGGAAGTAAAACTCTTAAGGATGCTATCAATGAAGCTATGCGCGACTGGGTTACTAATGTTGAAACAACTCACTATCTTCTAGGCACAGTCGCAGGGCCACATCCATTTCCGACCATGGTGAGAGACTTTCATCGCATCATTGGTGTTGAGGCACGTGAACAATGCCTAGAACTGATTGGTCGTTTACCAGATGCTGTACTTGCGTGTGTAGGAGGAGGATCTAATGCAATTGGAATCTTCCACCCTTTCATTGAAGACAAGAACGTTCGCCTTATCGGATTAGAAGCTGGCGGAAGAGGAATTGAATCTGGATTGCATGCGGCAACAATTTCAGGCGGAACTCCAGGCGTACTCCATGGGACCCGTTCATATGTGTTGCAAGATGACAATGGGCAAACAATCGAGTCACATTCGATTTCAGCAGGCCTGGACTACCCAGGAGTGGGACCAGAGCACGCATACCTTCATGACATTGGTCGCGCCGAATACAGAGCAATCACCGACGATGAAGCCATGTATGCCTTTTCTTTACTTTCTAAGGCTGAAGGAATTATTCCAGCAATTGAAACAGCTCACGCGTTAGCCGGGGCAATGCAGGTAGGAAATGAACTTGGACCAGATGCCGTTTTGCTGATCAATCTTTCTGGGCGCGGAGATAAAGATGTTCAAACCGCTGCTGCATACTTTGGCATCCCGCTGTAAATGAGCACGCCACTCGATAATTTATTCGTTAAAACAAGAAGCGAAAATCGAGCAGCTCTCATTGGTTTTCTACCAGCGGGCTTCCCATCTCAGTCTGCGTCAATTTCCATCCTGACTGCAATGGTTGAGGGGGGATGTGATGCCATTGAAATTGGCTTTCCATACAGCGATCCGGTTATGGATGGCCCAGTAATTCAAGCCGCTTCAGATCAATCGCTTAAGCAAGGAACTGGATCACGCGAAGTTTTTGCAATAGTAAAAGAAATTGCCCCATTAGCTCCAACTGTAGTGATGACATATTGGAACCCTATTGAGCGTTATGGTGTAACCAAGTTTCTCACTTCGATGAATGAAAACGGCGGAAGTGGAGCGATTACGCCAGATTTAACGATCGAAGAATCTTCCCAATGGATGGATGAGACTAAAAAAGCTGATTCCAATCGCATATTTGTAGTTGCTCCAAGCACAAGTGATGAGAGACTAAAAAAGGTTGCCGAGGCCTCGACAGGCTTTATTTATGCTGCGTCTCTCATGGGAGTCACAGGAACACGTACATCAGTCTCAACGAGCGCTCAAACTCTGGTTGATAGAATTCGCAAGGTTACTGACAAGCCGGTTGCTGTTGGTTTGGGCGTTTCGACCCCAGAACAAGCGCATGAAGTAGCGCAGTATGCAGATGGAGTAATTGTCGGTTCAGCTTTCATACGTTTAATTCAGGAATCAAAATCAGAAGAAGAAGGAATTGAGAAAGTGAGAAATCTCGCAAAGGCTCTTGCTGAGGGAGTAAAGCGCTCATGAAGAAGTTTTTCAATCCAACTGTTCAGCCGTGGCTGACACTTCTTGCACGTTTGATTCTCGGAGGCGTCCTGCTTGCTGCTGGTTGGATCAAGGCTATGAAACCGAGTGAGGCTGCGGCTTCAGTTCGAGTTTATGAAGTCTTGCCAGTGAATATCGCAAATACTTTTGGTTACACACTGCCGTGGGTTGAGATCGGAATTGCGCTCCTACTCATTGTTGGAATTTGGTCCAGGTGGACAAGCGTTGCAGCTGGCACTCTGATGCTTCTTTTTGTTATTGCTATCGCTCAGGCTTGGGCAAGAAAGCTACCGATCAACTGCGGTTGCTTCGGAAACGGTGGTATCACTACAGATGGCAAAGTTCATCCCTGGACATATGCAACAGAGATTATTCGAGACATAGGTCTAATTTTGCTCTCAATTTTTATTACTTACTTCCCAGGAGGTAAGTTTGCCCTAGATACTGGAAATGAAAATCATGAGAATGGTGGAGAAAGATAATGGCTGCAAGCAATAAGGGTTCAAGCGGTAAAGGCGATAAGACCACACGTAATCTTGTTGTTGGAATGATTCTTTTGGTTGTTGTTGCAGGCGCTGGCGCCGCTCTTGCCTCTAACCATGCTGTTAAAAACGCATCAAAACCATCTGCCGTTGAAGCTTCTGATGGTGATGGAATCGGATTTAATCCCACTGCTCCAGTAAAAGTTGATTTCTATGAAGATTTTCAATGCCCGCATTGCCGCGACTTTGAAGCAGTCAACAGTGGTTACATCAATAAATTAACTACGGATGGAAAAATTCATGCTGTTTTTCACCCAATGTCATTCATCGGAAACGAGTCAGTTTTGACGGCAGCGGCAGCAGCATGTGCATCTGATCAAGGCAAGTTCCTGCAACTACGTAATGCGATATTCGCAAATCAGGCGACAGAGAACAGCGGCGTTTGGACAAATACAAAGCTGATTGTCATGGGTGCAACCCTTGGAATATCCTCAAAGAAATATGCTGAATGTATTAATAGTGGCCAGTATTTGAACTGGACTAAAAATGTTGAGGATTATGCTGGAAAGGCAAATATCAATTCGACTCCGACAGTCTTGATTAACGGTAAGCCGATTGCGCAGAATACATATTTGAATGCAACTGCATTTCAAGCTGCATTTGTTGCCGCCGGCGTTAAGTAAGAGTTGTTTCACAGTTTTATCCCGACCCCATCAAGCTCTTCGGTGGGGCTGGGAGGAGTCACCATTCATTACTACGCACTATGCATCTTGCTGGCAATTGCTGTAGCCATTTGGATTGGAAAAGTTCGGTATGTACGAGCAGGTGGTATTGGGAGTGAAATTTATGATCTTGCAATTTATGTAGTCCCTGCTGGAATTATTGGCGGTCGTTTTTACCACGTCATCACAACACCAGAACTATATTTTGGACGCCGAGGAAATATTCTCGCTGCCTTCAAGATTTGGCAAGGTGGAATGGGTATCTGGGGAGCTATAGCCCTTGGTGTGCTCGTTGGATATTTATATTTCAAGGCAAAACCGCGATCACAAAGTTATTTAGTAGCACTTGATGCATTGGCGCCAGGAATCGTTTTAGCCCAGGGGATCGGTAGGTGGGGAAATTGGTTTAACGCAGAGTTGTTTGGGAAACCGACAACTCTTCCCTGGGGGTTAGAAATTCCTATGGGCAATCGCCCTATTGGATTTGAAAATTTTTCTACGTTTCATCCTACATTTCTCTACGAATCACTTTGGTGCTTGTTGATTGCCCTATTCATTCTCTATCTACCCTGGGTACGAGCCCTAAAAGACGGGAACCAATTTTTACTTTATGTGTTTCTTTATTGCATAGGGCGTCTATGGGTCGAATCTATACGGATCGATGAAGCTCATCACATATTTGGACTTCGGCTCAATATGTGGGTGGCTAGCATTTGTGTCATCACTTCTGGGGGATGGCTATACGCGACGCAGAAACGCGAAGCGAGTGGCCCTGCAGAGAGTGAAATTCCTAGGTAGAATCCCCGCATGCCTTTAGAACATGTCTATGAGCGAAACGTTCATCACAAGTCCCATAAATCTGGGTGGTTACGAGCTGCAGTTCTTGGAGCAAATGATGGGCTAGTTTCTAATGCATCTTTATTGATTGGCATTGCTGCTGCTGGACGAGTCAACTTACTTACCCTGACTGGTATTGCCGGAATTGCGGCTGGCTCAATGTCAATGGCGGTTGGTGAATATATTTCAGTTCAATCACAGTCTGATATTGAAGAATCAGATAGAAAAATGGAAATTGAACATCTAGCAATCGATCCCGAAGGCGAATTAGAAGAACTTGCGCAGATCTATGTGGAGCGAGGATTGCCTCATGACTTAGCTCGACAAGTTGCTGAAAAATTTACTGAGAAGAATGCTCTTGAGGCGCATCTTCGTGATGAACTTGGACATTTTGAAATGCATAAGGCAAGACCACTTCAGGCTGCGATTGCCTCAGCGCTTTCATTTGCCATCGGAGGGGCAATCCCACTTCTCGGTGCACTTATGCCGACTACCAGCGGCAAAGTTGGGATGATCATCTTGTTCACCCTTATTGGGCTCGTCGGCACGGGGGCAACAAGTTCAAAGCTCGCGGGCTCACCTCTCGTCCGAACTGTGCTTCGAGTATTCATCGGTGGCTCACTCGGCATGCTGATCACCGCGGGAATTGGCTCTCTAGTTCATATCTAAGCCAGGATAAATCCCTAAATTGATTCCGCCAATATGGCATTGGCTTGATACGCTTTCTCACTGCTCACGGTGGGGAACATCCCAGTCTTGAGTTCATCGTTAGGCCATCGAAGTCCTGACCGTCCTGCATAGTTTTCATAGGAGCGATCATGGGCTTATTTTCTACTGTGCCATCTGCACAAGGGTTGTACAACCCTGCCAATGAGCATGATGCATGTGGCGTTGCAATGGTCGCAACTCTCAATAAGAAGCCAACCCATGAAGTTGTCTCACAAGGTTTAACCGCGCTTCGCAATCTTGAACATCGCGGTGCGTCAGGAGCAGAACCAGACAGTGGTGATGGCGCTGGAATCCTCATTCGCATTCCTGATGAGTTCTACCGAAGCGTCGTCGAATTCACGCTTCCTGAAGTTGGCCACTACGCAACAGGCATAGCTTTTATTGATGCATCTTTTACAGATCAATCTGCTATTCAAAAATTTGCTGACGAAGAGAATGTAAAAATTCTCGGATGGCGTGAGTTGCCAATAAATGACTCATCTTTGGGCAAGACTGCCCTGTCAGTTATGCCACGATTTGTTCAAATCTTTATAGCTGGAGAACAGAACGAAGCAGATCTTGCTCTCGACCGTTTAGCTTTTTGCTTCCGTAAGCGCGTAGAGCATGCATTGCCAATTTACTTTCCTTCCTTGTCATCACGGACAATTGTTTATAAAGGCATGTTAACCACTGGCCAGTTAGAGGAATTTTTCCCTGACTTGTCCAATGAATTAGTGAAGTCACCACTAGCCGTTGTTCACTCACGTTTTTCAACTAATACGTTCCCTTCCTGGCCTCTCGCGCACCCATATCGATTCATAGCCCACAACGGAGAAATTAACACTGTTCGCGGCAACCGTAACTGGATGCGTGCTCGTGAAGCATTGCTTTCCAGTCCTTTGATTCCAGGAGATATCACAAGGCTTTTCCCTATTGTTGCTGCCAACGGAAGTGACTCAGCTTCATTTGATGAGGTTCTTGAACTTCTCTATCTCACAGGACGTTCATTGCCACATTCAATATTGATGATGATTCCTGAGGCATGGGAAAACCACGCGACAATGTCACAGGAGCGTAAAGACTTTTACGAGTTCCATTCATCAATGATGGAGCCATGGGACGGGCCAGCATGTGTCACATTTACTGATGGAAATCAGGTTGGAGCTGTTCTCGATCGTAACGGACTACGCCCATCACGATTCTGGGTAACAAATGATGGATTAGTTGTTCTTGCTTCCGAGGTTGGTGTACTAGACATTCCTCAAGAAAACGTAATCCGCAAAGGCCGTTTACAACCAGGGCGCATGTTCTTGGTTGATATTGAAGAAGGCCGGATCATCGAAGATGATGAAATCAAGGATTCACTTGCTAAGGCTGAGCCTTATGGAAAGTGGTTACGTGACGGAATTGTGAAACTATCTGATCTTCCTGCACGCGAGCACATTATTTATCCTCACTCATCTGTCATACGTCGCCAGAGAGCATTTGGATATACCGAAGAGGAATTGCGCATAATTATTACTCCAATGGCTAAAAATGGCGCCGAGCCACTTGGCTCAATGGGTACTGACGCACCAATTGCCGCTCTTTCGGCAAAGCCACGTTTGCTCTTTGATTATTTTGCGCAACTCTTTGCTCAGGTAACTAATCCGCCACTTGATGCTATCCGCGAGGAGATGGTCACAAGCCTTGGCCTAACAATTGGGGCTGAGAGCAACTTGCTCAATCCTGGTCCTGAGTCATGTCGCCAAATTGCACTTGATTTCCCGGTTATTGATAATGATGAACTAGCAAAAATTATTAACGTTAATGCTGACGAAGAACATCCGAACTTCACAAGCCATGTCGTGCGAGGACTTTTCTCAGTATTGGGTGGGGGAGAGGCTCTTCGCACACGCATCGAGGAGATTCGCGCCGAAGTATCCGCAGCTATTAAAGATGGTGCTCGAATCATTGTTCTTTCAGATCGCGACGGAGATTCAGAAGAGGCCCCTATTCCTTCTCTCTTACTCACATCAGCAGTTCATCATCATTTAATTCGCGAGAAGACACGGACCCAAATCTCACTCATCGTTGAGAGCGGGGAAGTTCGCGAGGTGCACCATGTTGCTCTTCTCATCGGTTTTGGAGCATCTGCAGTTAACCCATACCTTGCTATGGAAAGTGCTGAAGACTTAGTTCGCCAAGGTGTTATTACAGGCGTGACTCCGGAGAAAGCAGTTGCCAACCTCATTAAGTCACTGGGCAAAGGCGTGCTTAAGGTTATGTCCAAGATGGGCATCTCAACAATTGCTTCCTATCACGGCGCACAAGTATTTGAAGCGATTGGGCTTTCAAGTGCTGTTGTAGATGAATACTTCTCAGGTCTCACCTCTCGTTTAGGTGGAGTTTCTCTTGATACCTTGGCTGAAGAGACAATCAAGCGTCATCACATTGCATATCCACCTGGCGGAGAAGTACCAGGAACAAAGAAGCTTCCTATTGGTGGGGAATATCAGTGGCGTCGTGACGGTGAACCACACTTATTTAATCCTGAGACTGTCTTTAAACTTCAGCACGCTACACGCAACAAGCGTTATGACATCTTCAAGCAATACACATCTTTGATCGACAATCAGTCAAAGAACTTGATGACTCTGCGCGGCCTCTTCACATTTAAAGAGGGCGTAAGACCTGCGATCTCGATTGATGAAGTAGAGAGTGCTTCTTCAATTATTAAGCGATTTGCAACAGGTGCCATGTCCTATGGCTCGATTTCAAGTGAGGCCCATGAAACTTTAGCAATTGCGATGAACCGCATCGGTGGAAAATCAAATACTGGTGAAGGCGGAGAAGATCCAGCTCGCTACAAAGCAATGCCAAATGGTGATTCAAAGCGTTCATCAATCAAACAGGTTGCCAGTGGACGATTTGGTGTGACGAGCGAGTACCTAGTGAACTCAGATGATATTCAGATCAAGATGGCACAGGGCGCAAAACCAGGTGAAGGTGGACAGCTACCAGGTAACAAGGTTTATCCATGGATTGCACAGGTTCGCTATTCAACTCCTGGTGTTGGACTGATTTCACCTCCTCCACATCACGATATCTATTCAATTGAAGATTTAGCACAGCTCATTCATGATTTAAAGAATGCCAATAAGAATGCGCGCGTTCACGTAAAGCTTGTTGCAGAAGTAGGTGTTGGAACGGTTGCTGCTGGTGTTTCAAAAGCACACGCAGATGTTGTTCTTATTTCTGGTCATGATGGTGGAACGGGTGCATCTCCACTTACATCACTGAAGCATGCTGGAGCGCCGTGGGAGCTCGGCCTTGCTGAAACCCAACAGACCCTTATGCTCAATGGGTTGCGAGATCGCATTGTTGTTCAAGTGGATGGCCAAATGAAGACAGGCCGTGATGTTGTTATTGCGGCGCTACTTGGAGCTGAAGAATTCGGTTTTGCTACTGCTCCGCTGGTTGTTTCTGGTTGCATCATGATGCGCGTGTGTCATCTAGATACATGCCCAGTAGGAATTGCCTCGCAAAACCCTGAACTGCGTAAGCGATTCTCAGGTAAGCCTGAGTTCGTTGAAACTTTCTTTGAATATATTGCAGAAGAAGTTCGAGAATTGCTGGCAAAACTTGGCTTTAGATCAATTGATGAAGCTGTTGGTCAAGTGGAAATTCTAGATACTAAAGATGCTATTCAGCATTGGAAGGCAAGCGGACTCGATCTTGCCCCACTTCTTAAGGCCCCTTTGTTTGCTGGCGATCGTAAGAACACTGATATTCAAAACCATGGTCTTGATGCTGCTCTTGATAATGAATTGATCAAGCTCTCTGCGGCGGCTCTTGAGAAAGGCGAGCCTGTTCGTCTAGAAATTCCAGTGCGTAATGTGAATCGCACAGTTGGAACAATGCTCGGAGCAGAGATCACTCGTAAGTATGGTGGCGCGGGATTGCCTGAGAACACAATTGATATTTCATTCCATGGCTCAGCTGGCCAGTCGTTAGGAGCATTTATTCCAAAGGGATTAACACTGCGTCTATATGGTGATACCAATGACTACGTTGGCAAGGGATTGTCAGGTGGCCGCGTCATTGTTCGTCCAGACGAGAAGGCGACATTTGATTCACAGAAAAATGTTATTGCTGGAAACGTAATAGGTTACGGTTCAACGAGCGGTGAAATTTTCATTCGCGGAGTCGTTGGAGAGCGTTTCTGTGTCCGAAACTCTGGCGCAATTGCCGTAGTTGAAGGCGTTGGCGATCATGGCTGTGAATACATGACGGGCGGTGTTGCCATCGTTCTTGGTGCCACGGGGCGTAACTTTGGCGCAGGAATGTCTGGCGGGGTGGCATTTGTTCTCGATTTAGATCCGCGTCTTGTGAACCCTGAGATGGTTGACGTTCTAGAGATGACTGAAGCCAGGTCAAAACAAGCTCTTGAAATCATTTCCAAGTTCCACGCGGAAACTGGGTCTGTAGTTGCTCATGAACTCATATCCGATTGGAAGAATCAATCAAAGCGTGTCTCAATGGTGATGCCACGCGATTATGCAAAGGTGCTTGCCGCAATGGAAAGAGCGGAACGCGAAGGCACAAATGTGGATGAAGCAGTAATGGAGGCAACACGTGGCTGATCCAAAGGGTTTTCTTACAACAGAGCGTCAAAATCCAACTCGGCGTCTAGTCGATGTTCGCATCAAAGACTGGAAAGAAGTTTATGAAGAGCAAGATTTTGGTGCGCTTCAAAAGCAAGCTGGTCGCTGCATGGATTGCGGAATTCCTTTCTGTCATCAAGGGTGCCCACTAGGCAACCTCATCCCAGAGTGGAATGACTTAATTTGGCGTGGAGAGCGATCAGAAGCAATTGATCGCTTACATGCAACTAATAATTTTCCAGAATTCACTGGTCGGCTTTGCCCTGCACCATGTGAAAGTGCATGCGTAGTTGCTATCAATGATGATGCAGTAACAATTAAGCAAGTAGAACTGCGAACAATTGAAGAGGCTTTTGGTAATGGATTAGTAAAGCCACTTCCACCGGATCGCCTCACCGGCAAGACAGTTGCCGTTATCGGGTCAGGCCCCGCCGGCTTAGCTGCTGCTCAACAACTCACTCGGGCTGGCCACACTGTTGCAGTTTATGAACGGGCGCCTCGCATTGGCGGTCTCATGCGTTATGGAATTCCAGAATTTAAAATGGAGAAATCAATCGTTGACCGGCGCATAGCCCAGATGGAAGCTGAAGGAACTCGCTTCCGTGCAGGAGTGAATGTTGGTGTTGACATCACAGGCGATGAACTACGTTCTAAATATGATGCAATAGTTCTTGCAGTCGGAGCAACAAATTGGCGCGATATTAATGTTCCAGGACGAGAGTTCAAGGGAATCTATCAAGCAATGGAGTATTTGCCATGGGGCAACAAACAAGGCCTTGGTGAATTACCTGGTGAGCCTCCAATTAATGCCGCAGGTAAACACGTCATCATTCTTGGTGGCGGCGATACCGGCGCAGATTGCTTAGGAACTGCAATTCGTCAGGGCGCAGCAAGCATTACTCAACTCGAAATTATGCCAAGACCAACAGAGGAACGTCCTTCAAGTCAGCCATGGCCGACTTACCCAATGATCTATCGTGTGAGCAGCGCGCACGAAGAAGGTGGAGAGCGCCTCTATGCACTTTCAACAGAGGAATTTCTGGGTGACAAAGATGGAAATCTTCGTGCAATTAAGACTGTGGAAACAGAATTTATTAATGGTAAGTTTGAAAAGGTCGAGGGAAGCGAAAAGGAAATACCAGCAGATCTAGTCTTTCTTGCAATGGGCTTCCTTGGGCCAGAGAAGAATGAATTGATTACCCAGCTAGAGGTTGAACTCGACGAACGAAGCAATATTAAGCGTGATGAAAAATTTGCTTCATCAGTTGAGGGAGTCTTTGTATGCGGTGATGCGGGACGTGGTCAATCACTGATCGTTTGGGCAATTGCAGAAGGCAGAAGTGCTGCGGCTGCAGTAGATGAATTCTTGGCGGGGGAGACGCAATTACCATCTCCTATTGAGCCAACTTCGCGTTCACTCATGGTTTAACAGACCAACTCGATTAGCCGATAGACTTACCCTCATGCGTAGAGCGAAAATTGTTTGCACCATGGGTCCTGCCGTTGAATCTTCAGAGAAGGTGACCGAACTGATCCAGGCTGGAATGAATATGGCCAGATTGAACCTTTCTCATGGTGGTTATGACGAGCATCAGAGCCGTCTAGATAGCGTGCGCGCTGCAGCAGCAAAATCAGGAAGACCCGTGGCTATCTTGGTAGATCTACAGGGACCAAAGATTCGTCTTGCACGATTCAAAAATGGACCTCATGAATTAGCTCGTGGGGATATTTTTACAATTACAACTGATGAGGTTGAAGGAACTAAAGAACTTTGTGGAACTACCTATAAAGGTTTACCTGGGGACTGTAAGCCAGGAGACCGCATCCTGATCGATGACGGAAAAGTTTCGGTCGAGGTAGTTGAAGTAAAAGGCAATAATGTCATTACAAAGGTTACTCAGCCTGGATTCGTAAGCAATAACAAGGGGATTAATCTTCCGGGCGTCGCAGTTTCTGTTCCAGCCTTATCTGAAAAAGACATGGATGATTTACGTTGGGGACTTCGAGCCGGGGCAGATTTTATTGCACTCTCTTTTGTACGAAATGCAGCTGATATTAAAGATGTTCATAAAATCATGGATGAAGAGGGAATCCGCCGTCCAGTCATAGCAAAGATCGAGAAGCCACAAGCAGTGGATAATCTAGAAGAGATCGTGAATGCATTTGATGGCATCATGGTCGCGCGTGGCGATCTTGGCGTTGAAATGCCGATTGAGGAAGTGCCTATTGTTCAAAAGCGCTGCATCACTCTTGCTAGAGCTGCAGCTAAACCAGTCATCGTCGCAACACAGATGCTTGATTCTATGATCAACAATTCAACACCTACGAGAGCCGAAGCAACTGACTGTGCTAATGCTGTCCTTGATGGTGCAGACGCTCTTATGCTTTCAGGTGAAACAAGTGTTGGTGCCTTTGCAATTGAAGCTGTAACCACAATGGGTCGAATTATTGAACGCACTGAAGAGGCAATGCTTGATCAGATCGCGCCTTTGCGCCACATCCCAAATACAAAAGGTGGTGCAATTACAAAAGCTGCTACTGAAGTGGGCGAGATTGTTGGAGCAAAGTACTTGGTGGCGTTCACTCAGAGTGGTGACTCTGCCCGTCGAATTTCAAGATTACGTTCACGTCTTCCAATCCTTGCACTTACACCAGAAATTGAAGTTTATAACCAGCTATCACTGTCTTGGGGTGTTGAATCATTAATTGCTCCAACAGTTAAAGCAACAGATGAAATGGTGAAGCAAGTAGATTCAATATTGATTGACTCCAAGCGGGTGACGAAAGGCGATCTTGTTGTCATTGTCGCTGGTTCTCCTCCAGGAATTCCTGGTTCGACAAACGCCTTGCGTGTTCACAAAGTTGGAGATGCGATCAATGGCGTTGCCCCTGCATACCGAAGCTAATTTTGCGCTGAATGTGAACGATTACCCTAGGTCCAAGCGCGCAGTTATAATTTCACGCGCTAGTTCGTACTAGTTCTACGTAAAGCCTCGGTACTCCAACGGTAGAGAGGGCGGACTCAAAATCCGCACAGTGTCGGTTCAAATCCGACTCGAGGCACATGATGAACACAGAAGTAAACTCAACTGCGCCCGTCAGAATTTTGGTTGCAGAAGATGAGGCAATCATTCGTCTTGATCTTGTTGAGATGCTGACGGAGGCTGGGTATGTTGTTGTTGCCCAGGCAACTAATGGTGTTGAAGCTATTTCACTAGCCCGAGAGCACAAACCTGATTTGGCAATTCTTGACGTGAAGATGCCCGAACTTGATGGAATATCTGCTGCCGAGAGGATTATTGAAATCGCGCCGGTACTTATGCTCACTGCATTTAGTCAAAAAGATCTTGTTGAGCGTGCCCGTGATGCAGGAGCCATGGCATATGTTGTTAAGCCTTTTAGTATTTCAGATTTAGTTCCTGCAATTGAAATTGCGGTAAGTCGTCATCGCCAACTTGTCGCGCTGCAACAAGAAGTAGGGGATCTCCACGAAAGACTTGAGACACGCAAAGTTATTGATCGTGCAAAAGGAATTCTTATGGCGACACTCAAGCTTTCTGAGCCCGATGCCTTTAGTTGGATCCAACGAACTGCAATGGACCGACGTATGTCCATGAAGGATGTTGCCCTAGCGGTCATCTCACCTGATGCAGTTCCTGAATCACCTAACCGCTAGTCGTTCTCACCTACGAGTAACTGTTACCAATTCGTAACAAACTTGGATCGATTCACGCTCAGAGGGTTCGGCCTAGAGGTTGAATTGTCCACAACCCTCCCACTAACCTTGCTCATCCCCGATTTGGGGAAGTTATGTGATGACGCGTTTTACATAACTAATATCGAAAGGTACATATGAATCTCACATCAAAGCGCGCATTCGCTGCTGTTGCAGCTGCTGCCCTAGTAATTGGGTCAGTAGCAACAACTTCAGCTCATGCTGCGAATTACAAGGTATATATTGGTTATCAAGGTCCACTTACCGGAGATAACAAGCAAACAGGTCTCGATGAGATCGATGGCGTAATTTATGCGCTTGCAAAGTACAACGCTGCGCACCCAGCAGCTCAAGTTGGCCTAAAGCGAATTGATGACCAAGGCTCAGGCCCAGGCGCATCAGTTGTTGCTCCAGGAACCGCTAAGGACAAGTCAATCGTAGCAATCGTTGGACCTGCATTCTCAGGCGCATCAGTTGCTTCCTTCCCTTACTACCGTGCAGCAGGGCTACCAATGGTTTCTCCTTCAGCTACACGTGTGACATTGACTGATCCAACTGTTACATCAGATTTCGGCGGCCCTTTCTTCCACCGAATTCCCTCTAAGGATGACAAGCAGGGTCCAGCTCTTGCTCACTATGCTGTTAAGGGTGTAACTGCTCCTGTTGTTTACTCAGTAAATGATCAAAGCTCATACGGAACCGGACTAGACAAGTATGTTCAACTCGCACTGAAGGCAGCTTCAGGTGTAACAATCGCCGGAGATGACGCAGTGGATGGAACAAACACAACACTTGACTTCTCAGCTACGATCTCAAAGATCAAAGCGGGTAAGGCAAACGTTGTTATCTACTCTGGCTACTATGCACAAGCTGCAGGGTTTGTTAAGCAACTCCGCAACGCTGGATACCAAGGCGTTTTCGCTTCTGGTGACGGAACATACGATCCTGGATTTATCGATGGTGCAGGAACTGCAGCAGAAGGTGCTCGCCTGACTGCTTCTTCAGCTGTTTTCCAAGATGCAGGCCCAGCTGCTACTGCTGACTTTAAAAAGGTCACTGGTCACACACCTGGCACATATGCAACAGAAGACTTCGATGCTGCAAATGTGATTCTGACTTGTATCTCAAAGGGCAATACAACACGCCCTAAGATTCAAAGCTGCATCAATGCTGGTTCATTTAAGGGCTTGATGGGTAACACCATTAAGTTCGATGCAAATGGCGACGTTTCAGGAACTGGCTTCATCAACAGCTTCGTTGTATCAGCTGGCGACATCAAATCTACAGGGCAGGTTAAGTAACCTCCTCGTAGGCTAGATCTACGCTAAAAAGTTCATGTGAGGGGCCCTTCGCAATAGCGCGAAGGGCTTCTCTCATGTAAGTTTCACTCATTGTTCATCTTTGGTCACATCTTCAAAGTACGAGGAGGTTGAAGTGCATACGCTCATAAGCCAGTTTTGGCAGTTGACCTTTTCGGGTGCAGTACAAGGTTTCATCTATGTTTTGATTTCTCTTGGCTACACAATGGTTTATGGAGTTCTTCGCATGATTAACTTCGCGAACTCTGAGATTTTCATGGTTGGCACTTTTGCGACTGTTGTTGTCACGCGTGATTTTCTTGGTCACCCCGCGAATGGTAAGGACCTACACGGTTTGACCCTCATTTATACGATGTTGCTTTGCCTTATAGCTTCAATGTTAGCCTCGGGAGTAACGGCCATGTTGGTTGAACTTTTTGCATACCGCCGCCTCCGCTCTCGCGGCACCAATCGACTTGCACCTCTAATTTCAGCGATCGGAATATCAATTGTTCTCAGCGAGTCTGTAAGTTTAATGACTCAAGGTCGTGCCGTAATCGCACCAGAAGTTCTTCACAAGAGTTCATTAGTAACAATTTTGGGAGCGAACATTCGTGTGGATCAGCTCCTCGTCGTGATTGTTGCGCCAGTGATGTTCTTCTCGCTTCAGCGTTTTGTTAACCACACTCGTCTCGGTAAAGGCATACGCGCCGTATCAATGAACGAAGAAACAGCAAAGCTGATGGGAATTAACATCAACAGAGTAATATCCATTACATTTCTAATTGGCGGTCTTATGACTGGAGCAGCGGCATTTTTCTTTGAAACGGTCTATGAAGCTACTAAATTTAATATCGGATTCAACATAGGAATCGCAGCCTTTACGGCCGCCGTGCTCGGAGGTATTGGAAATATTCGCGGCGCCTTTGTCGGAGGTCTTGCATTGGGTCTCATTGAAACGTATGCATCAGCAGTCCTTGGATCGCAATGGAAAGCGATCACAGTGTTTCTAGTCTTAATTGTTGTCTTGCTCTTCCGTCCTAATGGCCTGTTCGGCGAAGCCGTCCAGCAGACAAGGGTGTGATTTAGTCATGATAAATCTTCGTGATAAAGGTGCAGATGCTTGGGCCAAGTGGGATCGACCAAGAAGAGTTGTCTTTGTTCTTGCAGCTATTTCGGTTGTAGCCTCCCTGCCATTTGCAGGCAATTTTTCAATATCAAATATTTTAAATACTCCAATCAGTTCTTACGCCGATGTTTTGGTCTATCCAGTCGGAATGTTTGTTTTGATGGCTCTTGGTCTAAATATTGTTGTAGGAAAGAGCGGGATGCTCGACCTTGGGTATGTTGCGTTCTTTGCTATTGGGGCATATTCGATGGGTATTTTGGGAACTCATACGCATCTGAATACCTGGGAGATTTTGCCAATCGGCATGGCACTAGCGATGATTGCCGGAGTACTACTTGGAATTCCAACACTTCGACTTCGTGGTGACTACCTTGCAATTGTCACTATGGGATTTGGCGAAATCGTGCGCATTACTGCGTTGAACACCAATAAAATTGGTGGACCAAACGGTATTGCCAATGTGCCCAACCCGCCTTCCGTTTTAGGGCTCCACTTCAACATTACTACTCCCAATTCATTTTTCTGGCTTGTTCTCACATTGATCCTGCTGACAATTTGGATGATTCGTCGTTTATCCGTTCGACGACCTGGCAGGGCATGGGAAGCAATTCGTCAAGATGAAGATGCAGCTGAACTTATGGGTGTACCAACACTGAAATATAAAATTTGGGCATTCGTACTCGGCGCAGGCGTGGGTGGTGCTGCAGGAGTTGTTTACGCATCTAAGACGCTTTTTATTTCACCAGAAGCGTTCACCTTCAACATATCAGTTCTCATTCTTTCATGTGTTGTTTTTGGTGGAATTGGAAATATTTGGGGTGTAGTACTAGGAGGAGTATTCCTTGCTTATCTGCCTGAGCGCATTCGCTTCATCACAAACGCAAGGCAGTTAGTTTTCGGTTTAACGCTTGTTATTATTATGAATTTCCGCCCTGATGGCATTCTTCCTCGCAAAAAGCGTGAAAAAGTTTTAGCTTTAAAGGATAGTTCAGGAGAAAAGAATGTCTGAAAAAATACTTGAACTAAAAGGGTTAACCAAGAACTTCGGTGGCGTTGTTGCGCTTAACGAAGTTAACCTGCATGTCAACAAGCAAGAAATCCTTGCGTTGATTGGTCCTAATGGAGCTGGTAAGACAACTGTATTCAACATGATCACTGGTGTTTATCAACCAACTGCTGGCGAGATTACGTTCAACGGTGAATCAATCGTAGGAAAGAAGCGCTTTGAGATTACCCAGGGTGGAATTGCACGGACATTTCAGAACATCCGTCTTTGGGGAGACATGACCGCGGTTGAAAATATTCTTACGGCGACGGATGTGCATAGCAAGGTTGGCTTGGTCGGCTCACTTTTTGGCTCTATCCGTTCTAGAAAGACAGAAAAAGCAGCGCGGGAAAAAGCGCATGAAATTCTTGAGTTTATTGGAATTGATGAGTACGGGGACAGGCTCGCAAAGAATTTGCCATACGGCGTTCAACGCAGACTAGAAATCGCTAGGGCAATGGGTACCGGAGCCGAACTCTTGTTACTCGATGAGCCGGCAGCTGGTTTTAACCCCGCCGAAAAAGTTGAACTTGGGAACACTATTAAAAAGATTCGCGATGCTGGCTACACAGTCCTCCTAATCGAACACGATATGTCATTGATCATGGGTATCTCAGATCGAGTCGCCGTATTGGACTTTGGAGTAAAGATTGCTGATGATCTTCCATCGGTTGTTCAAAATGACCCAAAGGTCATTGAAGCATATTTAGGAGTGCCTACAGATGCGTCTTGAAATTAAAGATCTCCATGTGTTTTATGGAAAGATTGAAGCAATTAAGGGTATTAGCGTCGTGGTTAATCAGGGCGAGATTGTTACGCTCATCGGAGCTAACGGCGCCGGTAAGACCACAACTCTTAAAACTATTTCTGGATTACGTCCTGTTACATCGGGCCAGATTATTTTTGACGGTCAGGACATTTCACAAATGTCACCTCATGAGCGCGTCCAAATTGGTATCTCACAAGCACCTGAAGGGCGAGGAATTTTCCCAGGCATGACCGTGGGCGAGAACTTAGAAATCGGAAAATATTTCCGTAAAACTCGTGAGGCAGAAATGAGTGAAGATATGGAAAAAGTCTTCCATCTTTTCCCTCGTCTCAAAGAGCGCTTGAAGCAAGCTGGGGGAACTCTTTCTGGTGGAGAGCAGCAGATGCTCGCCATCGGCCGGGCTCTCATGGCTCGTCCGAAAGTTCTCTTGCTAGATGAACCCTCTATGGGACTGGCTCCGATGATGATTCAAAATATCTTCAACATCATTACGGAGATCAATAAAACAGGAACAACAATTCTCCTTGTAGAGCAAAATGCTCAGCAAGCTCTGCAGCGTGCCAATAGGGCCTATGTTTTGGAGACAGGCAAGGTGGTTAAAGAGGCAAAGGCCAGTGACCTACTTAACGATCCCGCAGTCCGCGCGGCATATCTTGGAACTGGCGCCGACTCTCACTAAGAAAAAGATTGCCTACATTAATTTGGCAATTATCTCTGCAAGTTCTCTTGGGGCGCTTAAGAATGGCGAATGATCGCTATTCATCCTGATTTGCTCACTTGCCCGAGCTGACATTGCTTCTTGCCCAAAGACCGGTATTGCATTGTCTTGTTCACAAATAATGTAGGTAGAGGGAATATCTTTCCAGCCGACCTTAGTGATTGGCTGGTTAAAGGCAGGCAAACTTTGGGTGCGCAGAGCGGCAACGGCTTCAGAGGTAATTTCCGGTGAGCACTTATTGTAGAAAATATTCTCAGGCGTATCTGCTGTCAATCGAGACTTATCGGCAGCAACATTCCACCATGCAGGATCCACACTGCCACATGCCGCATAGAGCGTCTCGCCCTCATCGAGCATAAATGCTGTGAGAAAAATTAGACGCTGAACCTTCTTTGAACCAGCTGATGCTTGTGTGATTGCAAGCCCACCATAAGAGTGCCCTAAGACGACACAGTTGCCGTCTACAGATTCTATTGCTGAGCGAACAATTTCTGCGTCTCCATACATGTCGCCTAATTCTGTACCTGCAGAACCAACGCTGAGTAATTCAACTGTCTTACTTGTTATGCCCATTTTTTCTAGTTCGTTCTGTAATCGAGCAAATCCTGCTCCGTTGTGCCAAGCGCCATGAACAAGAATTAAAGTTGGTTTCATTCCTTTTCCTCCAAAATAAGACTTGTAATTCGGGCAGTGCAAGAACGCTGACCTTTTTCATTCGTTATAGCAATGTCGTAAGTTGCAAGTGTTCGGCCCAATGAGACCGGAGTAGCAACTCCGGTGATCTTCCCGCTGATTGCTGCCTTGTGATGTGTCACATTAATGTCAACGCCAACAGTGAGTCTTCCTGGACCTGCGTGCAGCCAAGCACCGATTGAGCCAAGTAATTCGGCCAGTACGCAGTTTGCTCCTCCGTGGAGTCTTCCAAATGCTTGGGTGTTGCCTTCAACAGGCATTGTGCCAACGATTCGCTGTGGCGTTGCCTCGAGTATCTCGATACCCATCTTCTTATCTAAAGCACCCAAACCACGCTCTTGGAGTAATTTCATGTAATCAGTCATACCCCGATCTTAACCTCGGAAGGTGTGCCTCACCATAGAATCACCTCAATGAAACGCTTGCTGCTCATTGATGGCCACTCGATGGCTTATCGGGCATTTCACGCGTTGCCTGTAGAGAATTTTCAGAGTAGCAAAGGCCAACCAACAAACGCTATTTATGGATTTGCCTCCATGATCGTAAATTTGATTGCCTCAGAATCACCGACCCATATCGCAGTTGCCTTTGACGTTTCACGCAAGACGTTTCGAGCTGAACTATTCCCTGAATATAAAGCAACAAGATCTGCCACCCCTGATGAGTTCCGCTCCCAGATGAGTTACCTCTATGAGCTTGTGAGCGCCATGAAGATTCAACGCTTTGCGATCGAGGGATTTGAAGCTGATGACATTCTCGCGACATTATCGACTGAGGCAGAGAAGGAAGGGTTTGAAGTTTTGATCTGCAGTGGCGATCGTGATTCATTCCAACTCGTCACTAAGAACATCACAGTGCTCTATCCAAAAAAAGGTGTTACGGAGATGAACAGAATGACGCCGGCCGCGGTTGAAGAAAAGTATGGGCTTACTCCCAAGCAGTATCCAGACTTTGCTGCTCTACGGGGAGACCCAAGTGACAACCTGCCCTCTGTTCCTGGGGTTGGGGAGAAGACAGCAACCAAGTGGATTCAAGATTTTGGAAGTTTGCAAAAACTTGTAGAGGGAGCTGAGCAAATACCTGGCAAGGTGGGGGAATCCTTAAGAGCTCACATTGATTCGATCACTTTAAATCGTGAACTGACTCAACTGAAACACGATGTTCTACTCGATGCCTCTATTAAGGATCTTGCTTGGACCGGCCCAGACATGAAAGCCGTTGATGTTCTTCTGGATGAGCTAGAAATTAAAGCTTTAAAAAACAAGATTCATGCCCTTGTTGGGGATGAGCCAGCATCTTTAATTGAAACAAAATCTCAATTAGATATCCCCGTTGCCTCCATCACGAGTACCGAGTTAAGGAAGAAATTGGAAAAGCGTGCAACGCCAATAGCGCTCTATGCCGAGAATGGTTTCGGAAGTAATGAGTGGGCTATTGCGTTATCACCAGATGAGGTCTATCTATCTACCGATCCTGCTGAGAATTGGTTGCTGGAATCCTCGATTCCAAAATGGGTGCATGGGGCTAAAGCTTTACTGCGAGGACGGGAAATAAAGGAAATTGAATTTGATACTGAGCTAGCTGCGTATCTCATAAATCCAGGCGGTCGAAACTTAGAACTCAGTGATCTATCTGAACGTTTTCTAAGTGTTTCGGTAAGCGCAAATGGCGATGACCTCTTCGCAGGGATAAATGCCTCACTTGCTGGTGTAATTATGAAGCTTGTGCCTGTCCTGAGAGAGCAAATTAAGGAACACGAACTTGCTCGGTTACTTGATGACTTGGAAATGCCAACAACCTTTGAGTTGGCAGACCTAGAACGAGTTGGCATCGCCGTAGACCTCAAGAAGCTTGAGTCGCTTAAGTCTCACTTTCATAAGGAGGTAGAGAGTGAAACCAAAGCAGCTCATAAGTCATCTGGCCATGAATTTAATGTCGCTTCTCCAAAGCAACTCCAAGTAGTTCTCTTTGATGAACTTAATTTGCCAAAGACCAAGAAAATTAAGACTGGATTCACAACAGATGCCGAAAGTTTGCAGGCACTCTTTGAAAAAACAGGGCACCCCCTTCTAAATAATTTATTGCGAATTCGCGAGACGAGTAAGTTATTAACAACGGTCGAGGGCCTTCTTTCAGCGGTAGATTCAGATGGACGGATTCATACGACATTCCAGCAAACAATCACCGCAACTGGCAGGCTTTCATCCACTGATCCCAACCTTCAAAATATTCCGGTACGCACAGAAGAGGGACGCAGAATCCGAGATTGCTTTGTTGCACAGACCCCTTACAAGCAACTACTTACAGCGGACTACAGCCAAATTGAAATGCGCATCATGGCTCATCTATCGAAGGATGTGGGGCTAACAGCAGCTTTCAAGAGCGGTGAGGATCTTCACAGCACTGTTGCGGCTCAAGTCTTTGGAGTAGATGCAAGCAAAGTTGATCCAGAGATGCGTAGGCAAATTAAGGCCATGTCATATGGTTTGGCATACGGACTGTCCGCATATGGACTTGCTCAGCAACTCAATCTTTCTCCTGGAGAAGCGCAAGCACTGATGTATCAATACTTCGAACGATTTGGTGGGATTCAAGATTATTTGAAGAGTGTTGTGATTGAGGCAAGAGCGAAAGGCTATACCGAAACAATTCTTGGAAGGCGCCGCTACCTCCCAGATTTAAATAGCGATAATAGACAAAGGCGAGAGGTTGCCGAGCGAATGGCGCTGAATGCACCAATTCAAGGTTCTGCTGCAGACATCATCAAAGTAGCAATGCTTAAAGTAGTTCAAGGAATAAAGTCAGAAGGCCTCAAGTCAAGATTGCTTCTACAAGTACACGATGAGCTCATCTTTGAAATATTTCCCGGAGAAGAGAAGCGACTCGAAACTTTAGTGTGTAAAGAGATGGAAGGGGCAGTCGAACTTTCACTTCCACTTGCTGTAAATGTCGGTATTGGAGCTAGTTGGGATTTAGCTGCTCACTGAAGAGTAGCCAGGCTTTAATCGACTACGACCTATGTGAATCAATGTAAGTCCTAGTCCAAACATCACGGTTGTGATAAAAAAAGCTGCATGGGGTGATTGGTGTTCTGAGATATACCCACCAAAAGATTGACCAACTGCCGTGAAGCTTCCTTCTATTGTCCATATCCAACCCAGAGCAGTTACAGCGCTTCCTGGAGGCCTAATGAATTCCAACATCTCCAAGTAAAAAACTTGCTCGGCTCCGCTTATAAATCCAAATAGCGAAGAAGCTAAAAGAAGTGACCAGCCAGGATTAGAGAAGATAAATGGGATAGTTGCGAGGAACCAGAAAACATAAGTGACTCTAAATCCACGAACGGGCAGGATGTGTTTTCCAAGCATTCCTGCCATCAAACTGCCAAGGATGGAAAGCGTTGCGCCAACGCCAAACGCTAGACCGGCGAAGCGTGGCATATTGTGAAGAGAAGAAATCGCAGGGATGCCAATTTGGTTTGTGCCTGTTCCAAATCCGATGAGTACAGCTTCTGCAATGAGTAATTGCATTCCAGGAGAGCGAAAGAGGCTAGGTGAACCCTCTTCTTTTTTATCTGGTTTCCACTTCTTGGTGAATTCCAGTAAAGATAGTGATATCCCTCCCGATAAACAGAAAAAAGATGTAGCAATAAGTGCTGACGATGGATGGCTCGAAAGGGAGAGCGTTGTTGCAAATACGGGGCCGAGAATTACTCCTATATTCAGTGATGCGGTATCAATTGCCACTGTTGCCCTGTATTGCTCTTCTGGGACAGCAGTTTTCCACATTGGCCGAACAGATAAATTAATTGGTGGAGCAGTTAGTCCAAGTACGCCTGCTGCGATAATCAAAAGTGCCGCGCCATGACATACATCAACAGCCAATAACATAAGTGCATATCCGGGGACAAAAAAACGTAGTGCACGCATATTTCCAATTCGAGCTATAACAGAAGCACGAATTCCTGTACTAGCAGATGCACAAATTCCATTTACGCCGGCCGCAATTCCAGCCAATGCTATGGAGTGGGTGTCGTCATGAACTTTGAAATAGAGATCTAGGCCGACCATTCCATAGGCCAGTCGAGCGGGAAATGCAGCCATAATCATGTGACGAGCCCGCTTATTGCGGAGCACATCCAAATAAGCACGCATGATCTGGACTCTAGCAGCGAGTTTGACCCTCAATAAGAGGTTAAGTACATTTAGCTCTTCAACACGTCCCTGTCCCTACTACTTTCTATCCCTACGGAGCCCCTTGAGTACTCAACACGCAATTAACGATATTGGTTCAGCAGAAGATTTCCTTGCCGCAATTGAAGGCACAATTAAAAATTTCAACGATGGAGATCTGGTCTCTGGAATTGTTGTTCAGATAGACCGAGAAGAAGTTCTGCTTGATATCGGATACAAGACCGAGGGTGTTATTCCTTCTCGTGAGCTTTCAATTCGTCACGACATCGATCCTTCAGAGCTCGTCAAGGTTGGCGATCGCATTGAAGCTCTAGTGATGCAGAAGGAAGATAAAGAAGGTCGTTTGATTCTCTCTAAGAAGCGCGCACAGTACGAACGCGCATGGGGAGATATCGAAGGAAAGAAGGAGCGCGACGAGGTTGTTGTAGGTATGGTTATTGAAGTTGTTAAGGGTGGCTTGATCGTAGATATCGGTCTTCGTGGCTTCTTGCCAGCATCTCTCGTTGAGATGCGTCGAGTTCGTGACCTCACTCCTTATATTGGCCAGGAAGTTGAATGCCGAATTATTGAATTAGATAAGAACCGCAATAACGTAGTTCTTTCTCGTCGTGCCTATTTGGAGCAGACTCAATCTGCATCACGCACAACATTCCTCAACCAGCTCACAAAGGGTCAAGTACGTTCCGGTGTTGTTTCATCGATCGTTAACTTTGGTGCTTTCGTTGATCTTGGTGGGGTTGACGGACTTGTTCACGTCTCTGAGCTTTCTTGGAAGCACATTGATCATCCAAGTGAAGTCGTTGAAGTTGGAGATGAAGTAACCGTTGAAGTACTAGAAGTTGATTTCGAGCGTGAGCGCGTTTCACTGTCTCTGAAGGCAACACAGGAAGATCCATGGCAAGCATTTGCTCGCACTCACACAATCAATCAGGTTGTTCCAGGTGAAGTAACAAAGCTGGTTCCTTTTGGTGCATTTATCCGCGTCTTTGAAGGAATTGAAGGCCTTGTTCACATTTCAGAGTTGGCTGAGCGCCACGTTGAAATTCCAGAGCAAGTTGTGCAAGTTGGCGATGAGTTATTTGTAAAGATTATTGATATTGATCTCGAGCGCCGTCGTATTTCCCTTTCACTCAAGCAAGCAAATGAAGGTCATGAAGTTGAGATTGAGGCTTTCGATCCAACTCAATATGGAATGCCAGCTCGCTATGACGCGCAAGGTAACTTCATTTACCCAGAAGGTTTTGACTCTGACACACAAGAATGGAGTCCTGGCTACGAAGCTCAACGTGAAGAGTGGGAGCGTCAGTATGCAGAAGCTCAATCACGTTTCATGGCCCACAAGAAGCAAAAGTCAGAAGCAAAGGCTGCAGATGCTGCCGCTACTCCCGTAGAGGCTCCAGTAGAAACTTTGACCGAAGCCTAAAACCTAGAGTTAAAGGCCCTGACTTCGGTCGGGGCCTTTTCCATTTCTACCGGCAATCTGCCCGGCTGCGAATACATCCAGCAACTAGGTAGGCTTGCGAGTGTGTTACTTGTTGCATTGACTGGTGGAATTGGCTCAGGCAAATCTCTTGCAGCCGAGTATTTTGCTGAACTCGGAGCTCAAGTTTTAGATTTTGATCAGTTAGCTCGAGATGTCATTGAGCGGGGTACTGAAGGCTTTGATGAAGTACTCACTCGTTTTGGAGACGAAGTCCTCTCCCAAGGGGTTATCGACCGCAGTAAATTAGCCCAGATTGTTTTTAGCGACTCTGACGCGCGCCTAGATTTGGAAGCCATTGTGCATCCAAGAATTCGTGAAGAATTTGATCTAGTCGTTAGTGGCTTACAGAGCGGCTCAATCCTGATCAGCCAAATTCCACTTTTAGTCGAGTCTAAAAATGAATACCCATTTGAATTTGTGATCACAGTCAGCGCTTCAGAAGAACTCCGCAGAGCTCGCCTACTTGAACGGGGAATGAAGGATTTACAGATCACCAAACGTCTTGAGGCGCAAAGCACCGACCAAGCACGTGAGGCTATTGCCGATGCGGTTATTCACAATACGGGGGATAAGGATCATCTTCTTCGGCAGGTAGAGAACTTGTACGAAGACCGCCTGTATCCGATGAGATTTGGAAAATCGGGCGAGTGATGCGTCCAATTACAGATCTTCAGCGCAAAGTTAATGCTTTTGAAGTAATTAGCGATTACGTTCCATCAGGTGATCAGCCAACTGCAATCGCAGAACTCGCGAGCCGCATTCAATCTGGGGAGCAAGATGTTGTTCTCCTAGGAGCAACTGGAACTGGTAAATCGGCGACGACTGCTTGGCTCATCGAGAAGTTGCAAAGGCCAACTCTTGTACTTGCGCCAAATAAGACACTCGCGGCCCAGCTCGCAAATGAGTTTAGAGAGCTGTTACCAAACAATGCTGTTGAGTATTTTGTCTCTTATTATGACTACTACCAACCTGAGGCCTATGTTCCTCAGTCAGATACCTTTATTGAAAAGGATAGCTCGGTCAACGATGAAGTTGAACGTCTTCGTCACTCTGCCACTAATTCACTTCTCACACGTCGTGATGTGATTGTTGTTGCCACGGTCTCATGTATTTACGGCCTTGGAACTCCGCAAGAATATGTAGATCGCATGATTCGTCTTCGCGTGGGTGAATCCATCGAGCGAAATCAACTGTTACGTAAATTTGTTGATATTCAATATAAGCGTAATGACATGGCATTTGAGCGAGGCACGTTTCGGGTTCGGGGCGACACGATTGAGATCATTCCGATGTACGAGGAACTAGCAATCCGCATTGAGATGTTTGGGGATGAAATTGAAAAAATAATGACTCTTCATCCTCTGACAGGTGAGATTGTCAATGAAGAGAGTGAGATGTATATCTTCCCTGCTAGCCACTATTCGGCTGGGCAAGAGACCATGAATAGAGCGATCGCGGCTATCCAGTCAGAGATGGAAGATTCAGTCGCGCAATTCGAGCGTTCAGGAAAATTGCTAGAAGCACAGCGGCTTCGCATGCGTACCACCTTTGATATTGAAATGATGCAGCAACTTGGTTTTTGCTCCGGAATTGAAAACTATTCGCGCCATATTGATGGTCGAGCAGCAGGTTCCCCTCCAAACTGTCTCCTTGATTATTTCCCTGAGGATTTCTTGGTAGTCATTGATGAATCTCACGTAAGCGTTCCGCAAATTGGGGCTATGCACGAGGGAGACGCAGCAAGAAAAAGAACTCTTGTTGAACATGGCTTCCGGCTTCCTAGCGCGTTAGATAACAGACCCCTTAGATTTGATGAGTTTCTTACTCGTAAAGGACAGACTGTTTATCTTTCTGCAACACCTGGGAAATATGAGATGGAGAAGGTGCAAGGAGATGTTGTTGAGCAAGTAATTCGTCCAACTGGTCTTATTGATCCTGCAATCATCGTCAAACCAGTCAAAGGTCAGATTGATGATCTTGTAGGTGAGATTCGCATTCGGGCAGAACGCAACGAAAGAGTTCTCGTCACAACTTTGACAAAGAAAATGTCGGAAGATTTAACTGACTACCTTCTTGGTCTTGGTATCAAAGTGAGATATCTCCACTCCGAAGTTGATACTTTGCGCCGCGTTGAGCTTCTGCGTGAACTTCGATCTGGTGAATATGACGTACTTATTGGCATCAACCTTCTGCGTGAAGGATTGGATCTTCCAGAGGTCTCACTCGTGGCAATTTTGGATGCTGATAAAGAAGGCTTCTTGCGTTCAGCCACATCATTGATTCAAACAATCGGACGTGCTGCCCGAAATGTTTCTGGTGAAGTTCATATGTATGCCGACAACATGACAAAGGCCATGACCCAAGCAATTGATGAGACTAATAGGCGACGCAACAAGCAAATTGCTTACAACAAAGAAAAGGGTATTGACCCGCAGCCATTGCGCAAAAAGATTGCGGACATCACAGATCTGATTACAAAGGAGGCTTTGGATACTGAATCCCTAAGCGCCCAAAGTAAGCACAGCAAGATTAAGTCAGGCGGAGCCCCTTCCCTAGGCGTTCGAAAAGGGGAGAAGGTCTCTTTGCCAAGACAAGAGCTTCTAGCACTCATAGAATCTCTCACCGAGCAGATGAAGATGTCTGCTGCTGAATTACATTTCGAACTAGCGGCGCGCCTTCGTGATGAACTCAGAGAGTTGAAAAAAGAGCTACGAGGAATGGAGGAGGCTGGAACATGAGTACAGATCGCCTCATCATTCGTGGAGCACGTGAGCACAACCTAAAGGATGTTTCTCTAGATCTCCCTCGTAATGCTTTGATAGTTTTCACAGGCCTTTCCGGCTCTGGTAAATCATCGCTTGCCTTCGACACAATTTTCGCAGAAGGACAACGCAGATATGTTGAGTCCCTTTCAGCCTACGCACGACAATTTCTGGGCCAAATGGATAAGCCCGATGTTGATTTCATCGAAGGTTTATCGCCCGCAGTTTCTATTGATCAAAAATCAACCAATAGAAATCCCCGTTCAACCGTAGGAACGATCACGGAAGTCTATGACTATCTTCGCCTGCTTTTTGCTCGTGCAGGTAGACCGCATTGCCCTAACTGTGGCAAGCCCATCGCAAGACAAACACCTCAAAACATTGTTGATCAAATTCTCGAGTTAGAAGAAGGTTCTCGTTTTCAAGTACTTGCTCCAGTTGTGCGAGAGAGAAAGGGTGAGTTCGTTGATCTCTTCAATGATTTCACAACTCAAGGTTTCTCCCGAGCAAGGGTTGATGGCGTTGTATATGCGCTTAATGAAGTCCCGAAACTTAAAAAGCAAGAAAAGCATTCAATTGAGGTAGTAGTTGATCGACTCGCTGTGAAAAAAGAGTCCAAGTCACGGATTACCGACTCGATAGAAACCGCTCTGAAGTTGGCAAACGGGTTGGTTGTGTTGGACTTTGTTGATCTGAAAGCGACAGACCCTCTGAGAGAGAAAGTATTTTCTGAGCACATGGCCTGCCATGACTGTGGACTATCTTTCGAAGAGATGGAGCCTCGCTCATTTTCTTTTAACTCCCCATTTGGAGCTTGCCCAGATTGCACAGGCATTGGCACAAGGCTTGAGGTTGATGAGGAGTTGGTAGTTCCGGATGACTCACTCTCACTCAACGATGGAGCAATTGCGCCATGGTCTGGCGGACATTCTGCCGAATACTTCAATCGCCTCCTAGTCGGTCTTGCGGAAGACATGAAGTTCTCCATGAACGTCCCATGGAAGAAGCTCTCGGTTAAGGCAAAACAAGCAGTTCTTCATGGGTCAGATTATGAAGTACATGTGAAATACAAAAATCGTTATGGAAGAGTTCGAAACTATTCCACTGGCTTTGAGGGTGTTATTGGATTTATCCAGCGTAAGCACTCTGAAACCGATTCTGACTTTAGCCGTGAGAAGTATGAAGCTTATATGCGAGAAACCCCTTGCCCTGTATGTAAAGGAGCGAGACTGAAGCCAGAAGTGCTTTCAGTAACACTTGGCGGCAAAAATATTTGGGAGATTTGCGAACTCTCAATTGCTGACTGCGCTGTGTTTCTAAAGAAAATCTCTCTCAACGCCCGCGAGAAGAAGATCGCAGATCGCGTTTTGAAAGAGGTACATGCCCGGCTTGGATTCTTGCTAGATGTCGGTCTTGATTACCTCTCCTTAGAGCGTCCCGCCGCAACCCTGTCAGGTGGAGAAGCGCAACGAATTCGCCTTGCCACACAAATTGGGTCAGGACTTACCGGCGTCCTCTACGTCTTAGATGAGCCAAGTATTGGATTGCATCAAAGAGATAACCGCAGGTTGATTGACACTCTTATACGTCTTCGAGATTTGGGCAACACTCTTATCGTTGTTGAGCATGATGAAGACACAATTCGGGTCGCGGATTGGATTGTAGATATCGGCCCAGGTGCTGGTGAACATGGAGGAAAAGTCGTCTCCTCTGGGGATTACGCCGCACTTATAAACGCTCCCGAATCCATTACAGGTGACTACCTTTCAGGGCGTAAGTCAATCCCTATCCCCAAAAAGCGTCGCACCTCTGACGCCAAAAAAGTACTTGTTATCAAGGAAGCTAAAGAGAACAATCTAAAAAATATTGATGTTTCCTTCCCGCTCGGAGTTTTTACAGCCGTTACGGGTGTAAGTGGTTCAGGAAAGTCAACATTGGTGAATGACATTTTGTATTCGGTATTGGCGAATAAGCTCAACGGAGCGCGAATTGTTCCAGGGCGGCACAGGACAATCGCCGGTATTGATCAGTTAGACAAAGTAGTACACGTCGATCAGTCACCAATTGGAAGAACTCCTAGATCAAACCCTGCAACGTACACAGGTGTATTCGACAAGGTCCGAGCATTGTTTGCAGAGACTGCAGAAGCAAAAATTAGAGGCTATCAACAAGGACGTTTCTCATTTAACGTGAAGGGTGGTCGCTGCGAAAACTGCTCTGGTGATGGAACTATTACAATCGAGATGAATTTCCTTCCAGATGTGTATGTTCCTTGTGAAGTGTGTCATGGAGCTAGGTATAACCGAGAGACTCTTGAAGTTCGCTACAAAGCAAAGACGATTGCCGAAGTTCTCGATATGCCCATCGAAGAAGCGTCGAAGTTCTTTGAATCGGTTCCGGCAATCGCCCGTTATCTCACGACGCTCAATGATGTCGGCCTTGGTTATGTCAGATTAGGCCAATCAGCACCAACGCTATCTGGCGGCGAGGCACAGCGTGTGAAGTTAGCAACGGAGCTTCAACGTCGATCTACGGGGCGCACGATCTATGTTTTAGATGAACCGACAACAGGACTTCACTTTGAAGATGTCAGAAAACTTCTCATTGTTCTCAACCGACTTGTTGATACTGGCAATACAGTAATTGTCATTGAGCATAATTTAGATGTCATTAAGTCTGCTGACTGGGTCATTGATATGGGACCAGAGGGTGGTGCTGGTGGGGGAACAGTTATCACAGAGGGCACGCCAGAAGTCGTCGCTAAAGATGTGAAGAGCTACACAGGAAAATTCTTGGCAGAAGTATTGAAGTAGTTGAGAAGCAATGAGCAATCCAGCTGATTATCGTCCTTCGAATATTCCTTCCGATCCAGGGGTTTACCGATTTTTTGATAAGAATGACAAAGTAATTTATGTTGGCAAAGCCAAAAATCTAAAGAACCGCCTCTCTTCGTATTTTGGAAGTAATCTCGCCACAAAAACATATCGCATGGTTCACACGGCAGTTCGCGTTGATTGGACAATCGTAGGTAGTGAAATTGAGGCGCTTGCACTTGAATTCACTTGGATCAAATCGGAAAATCCTCAATTTAATGTTCAGTTTAAAGATGACAAGACATACCCTTATTTAGCAGTCTCACTAGTCGAAGATTTCCCACGTCTTTATGTCACCCGGTCTAAGCACACAAAAGGTAATAGATATTTTGGTCCCTTCACCCGTACATGGGCGCTTCGTGGGACGGTCGATGTCTTACAGAAGATATTTCCGATCCGTGCCTGCAACCAATCCAATTTCAATCGCGCTGTAGCCACTAAACGCCAATGCCTCCTTGGAGATATCGGTAAGTGTTCGGCTCCTTGTGTTGAGTGGATTAGCAAAGAAGAGCACACCGCGTTAGCTAAAAACCTTGTTGCCTACCTTGATCAGAACCCAACTGATATAAGTGAGTCC
>Ga0214188_100031_pt1 | contig 42871 bp, 41 predicted proteins | sample TroBogEpilimnion_5_FD_153026 | JGI IMG/M metagenome (GOLD analysis project Ga0214188, IMG submission 153026) | Freshwater microbial communities from Trout Bog Lake, WI - 01JUL2008 epilimnion | ecosystem: Environmental > Aquatic > Freshwater > Lake > Epilimnion/Euphotic zone | place: Trout Bog...
CGAGTGCTGCAGATACCAGCACCAGCGCCCCACCAATGAGCTGAGTGAGTTTAAATGACTCATTTAAAAGCCAGATTCCCAGGATGGTTGCCACAACCGGAGTTATGTATGTAACTGTGCTTGCAACAACACTGCCCGCAGCTCTCACGACCTTATAATTCCAAATGTAGGCAAATCCCGTTCCTATTCCTCCAAGAATGAGCATTCCCCAGATGGATTTACTATTCCACGAGCTATGAGTGATTCCAACACTGAGCACAATCGGTGCAAGCATTACTACTGAGCAGGTTACTTGAGCAGCAGCAAGAGAAGGTCCAGGGTAATCAAGAGTAGCTACATAACGCTTGGCATAAGGCATCGAAATTCCATAGCCAACCGTTGCGCATAGAAGAGCAATAATGCCTTTCCAATCGCTACTACTTAAACCAGTTAATGCCCCTGTGACAAGAACTATTCCTATAAAACCAATCACAACACCAATCCCTTGATTGATATTGATCTTCTGCTCTCTAAAGCCAATGCTCACAACGAGCACGGTCATAAGTGGCGTTGTTGCATTCATCAAACCTGCCATCACACTACTCACGTGAGTTTCTGCATAAGCAAAGAGAAATCCAGGACCAGCATTAAGAAAAAGCGCCACGACTGCTAAATGACCCCAGTGAGCAAGCTTGTTTGGAAGAGGAGTCTTGGTTACTAAGCAATAAATAATGAGCGTTACTGCGCCAATGAAACCTCGCATGAAGGCAACTCCAACAGATGTCAGGGTAACTAGCCCCCACTTAATGAAGAGAAATGAAGCTCCCCAAGTAATTCCAAGGATAATAAAAGCAGGAAGCCATGAAGTGCTGGAGGGTTTTGTCTTCACTTATTATTGAAATCTTGTTGGGCCGCTTCCAAGCCTTTTTCAATGAGTGTTTCAACAACTTGAGCCCCTCTAGCGACAAGGTCTTCCACATCTTTTTTCTCAGTCGATGTGAATGGCTTAAGAACAAAATCAGCGGGATCTCCTGGGCCAACAGGGCGGCCAATTCCCATTCTTACGCGGTAATAGTCAGGTCCAGAAAAATGTGTGGTGATGTCTTTAAGACCGTTATGGCCATTATCTCCGCCACCAAGCTTCACGCGAATTGTGTTGAAAGGAATATCTAACTCATCATGAATAACAATGAGATTTTCTGGGCCAACCTTATAAAAATCAGCCAATGCCTTGCATGGTGCGCCAGATTCATTCATATAGAGCTGTGATTTAGCGAGAGTGACCCCTTGCCCAGCAACGCGAATATCTGCGATCTGAGTACGGGATTTATGTGTTGAAAATTTAGAATTTGCGGCCATGTAATCAATGACCATCTGCCCAATATTGTGGCGAGTCTTGGCGTATTGATCGCCGGGGTTTCCGAGTCCGAAAACTAACCAGCGATCAGCCATGAAAAAAGACTACTTCTTATCTGATGATTCTTTCGCAGCATCGCCGTCAGCAGCAGGAGCATCTGTTGCACCTTCAGCACCTTCAGCAGCAGCAACGACTGGTGTTTCTTCAACAACCGCTGAACGCTCAGACAAGTGAACAACACCCATATCTGGATCAGAAACGAGAGTTACGCCATCTGGAAGTACAACATCCTTGGCATAACGGCTCTGACCGACTGCAAGACCAGCGAGATCCAATGTAAGGAACTGTGGAATAGATGTTGCTTCAACTTCAACAGCAATTGTGTTGTTAACGTGCTCAAGAATTCCATCTTTATCAAACTCACCAGTTGTGTGAACTGGAATGTCTACTGTTACGCGCTCACCACGGCGAACGATAACCAAATCAATGTGCTCAAGAACTCCAGTCAATGCATTTTTAGTAATTGACTTTGGAAGTGTGAGCTCTGTCTTTCCTTCAAATACGACGTCAAGGAGAACGTTAGAAGACTTCAGCGCTGTTCCAAGTTCACGTGCAGGAAGCGCAACGTGTTGTGGATTCTCACCGTGACCGTAAATCACTGCAGGAACAAGACCAGCCTTGCGATCACGACGTGATGCACCTTTACCAAAGTTGGTGCGCTTGGCGCCGTTGATTGTTATCTCGGCCATTTAATTTGCTCCTTCAGGTTCTCTGCTCTTATAAAACGGACACATCACGTTCCAAGAGAGAACCCGTCGATTACGGATATTTCTATCCCTCGCCGGAACGAAGCGCTAGGTTAGCGAATCCGGGGGCAGATTTACAAATTGAGAGTTTGGGCTTTAGGAGTGGCCGTCAAAGAGGCTTGTGACTGAGCCATCTTCAAAGACTTCCCGAATGGCCCGGCCAAGTAGCGGAGCGATCGAGAGCACGGTCAAACGGTCAAATTTAGCTTCCTCAGGGATTGGCAGAGTATTTGTAACAATCACTTCACTGACTCGAGAATTCTTCAAACGCTCTACCGCAGGACCAGAGAGGACCGCGTGAGTTGCGGCAACAATTACTTCCTTTGCGCCATCTTCAAAGAGTGCGTCTACTGCCTTAGTAATCGTTCCTGCTGTATCGATCATGTCATCGATCACTACGCAGGTCATTCCCTTTACATCACCAACCACACGTCCTGTAATCGATTCATTTGGAATGCGTGGATCACGTGTTTTGTGAATGAAAGCGATAGGAACCCCGCCCAACATATCTGACCAACGCTCAGCTACCCGCACGCGTCCTGAGTCAGGTGAGACGATAGTGAGTCTTGATCGATCAACCTTGCTGCCGACGTAGTTTGTAAGAAGAGGCAATGCAAACAAGTGATCTACTGGGCCATCAAAGAAACCTTGAATTTGTGAGGTGTGAAGATCCACAACCATTAAACGATCAGCACCTGCTGTCTTAAAGAGATCTGCCATAAGGCGAGCTGAGATTGGCTCGCGTCCTCTGTGCTTTTTATCTTGACGTGCATAACCATAGAAAGGTGCAACTACTGTGATGCGCTTGGCGGATGCACGCTTGAGAGCATCAACCATGATGAGTTGCTCCATGATTTGCTTGTTCACGGGAGCGGCGTGGCTTTGAATTACGAATGCATCTGAACCACGAACTGATTCTTCAAATCGAACAAATATTTCACCATTAGCAAAGTCATATGCTGATGTTGGTGTGATTGGAATGCCAAGTTCTGCAGCGACATCTTCGGCGAGTTCTGGATATCCGCGGCCTGTAAAAATCCTTAACCGCTTCTCAGAGCTCAGTCGAAGTTCGCTCACTGGCTATTCCTCCTTCGCAGACTTTACGTCTTGTGCTCCGGCCTTTTCCGCCGATGTGGCCGAAGAGGTTCCTTTACGTTTTCTCAGTACCCACCCTAGGACATTTCTCTGCTTTGCCCTAGCAACTCCGATGGAGCCGGCAGGCACGTCTTCAGTAATAACAGAGCCAGCGGCGGTATATGCCCCGTCGCCTACGGTGACTGGTGCTACCAACATGGTGTCACTTCCAATACGAACATCATTTCCCACAGTGGTGTGATGTTTTTCAACACCGTCATAGTTTACAAAAATTGTGGCGGCCCCGATGTTAGTTCCTGTGCCTATCGTTGCATCGCCTACATAGGACAGATGTGGGACTTTAGAACCCTCACCAAGCTTCACATTCTTGGTCTCAACATAAGCGCCGACTTTCGTGTTTGCGGACAAGATGCTTCCGGGACGTAGGTAACTAAATGGACCAACAACAGATGTCTCGCCAATCTCTGAATCTGCTGCCCAAGACTCAAGAACGCTCGCCTTCTGTCCAACCTTCACATTGTGAAGAGTGGTGCGAGGGCCAATAAACGCTCCGCTAGCAATATGTGTTGCACCTGAAATAGCGCACCCTGGATAAATCGTCACATCTGGATCGATCGCAACACCAAAATCAATCCATGTTGTTGTGGGATCAATAATGCTCACGCCAGCTCGCATGAAGCCATCATTAATGCGATCACGCATGATTGCGGCGCATTCGGCAAGCTGAGAGCGATCGTTAATACCTAAAGTCTCGGTGTAATCATTCGACAAGATTCCAGCAACACTAGATCCACCACCTTTAATCAGCGCGATGACATCTGTGAGATAGAGCTCGCCTTGAGCATTGCTGCTCTTAAGTCCTGTAATGGCGCTCTTGAGAGAGGCGATATCAAAGAGATAGACGCCGGTATTGATCTCATCGATGCCTTTTTCTTCTGCGCTTGCATCGCGTTCTTCAACAATATGCACAAGCTCACCGCTATCGGCGCGCACGATCCGGCCATAGCCAAATGGATCAGGCAAGATTGCGGTCAATACAGATGCGCGCGATTCATAAGCAGCATGTGCATCGATAAATTCTTTGAGAGTTTCGGCGCGAAGAAGTGGTGTATCGCCAGCCAGGATTAAGACGCTTCCTTTATCTGGCGCACCTTCTAGGGCTAGTTGAACGGCGTGGCCCGTTCCATTGCGCTCTGATTGGAAAACTGTTGTGGCTTTTGGAGCAACATCCTTCACATGCGCTTCAACTGCCTCACGCGCTGAGCCAACAACTACGCGAAGTTCTTTGGCGCTAAGTGGTTCTACTGCGCCCAATACGTGATCGATGATTGAGCGGCCTGCAATGTTATGAAGAACTTTTGGTGTGGAAGATTTCATCCGAGTTCCTTCACCAGCAGCGAGCACAATGACGAGATCTAGTGTCATTACTACCCCCTTCATCTCTGGCGGATATTTGCTCCGCCACCAGGTATCGATCCTGGACCCTGGGCTTCAAAGGCCCATGTGCTAGCCACTACACAATGGCGGAACCTGAATTGTCCCTTATGTCAGAGTGTTTCTACAACTCGCGCCCCGTGAGTAGGCCCGCCCGCGCGAATTACCCCTGCGACTACGCCACTTGCGCTGAGTGCAACTGTTAAATCCAATGCTCTCTCATCATCTTCAACCAAAAATGCAACTGTTGGTCCAGATCCAGAGACAATGCTTCCAAGAGCTCCGTAATCATTTCCAACATCAAGAGCTAAACGAAGCGCAGGTCGAAGTGAACATGCAGCTGGCTGCAAATCATTGGAGAGCGCTTGACCCAGCGCAACGGCATCTCCTGCGCGAAGTGCCTGAAGCATTTGATCACTCACCTGCGGCCTTGCAATATCTAATCCAGTCCGCAATCGATCTGACTCTGCATATACAGCTTGAGTTGATAGTCCTTGAGCAGACATAGCAAGTACCCACTGATAACTTCCACGAGCAAGCACCGGGGTGATCTCATCTCCACGGCCTCGACCAATTGCAATGCCTCCAGTAATTGAGAAAGGAACATCGCTACCGAGCTCAGCAGCAATCTTCTCCATTCCGTCCCGAGAGAGCCCAAGTTCAAATAAAGAATCCATAGCAACAATCACTCCTGCTGCGTCAGCGCTACCGCCAGCCATTCCTCCCGCAACTGGAATCTCCTTTTTGATGTGGATCGAAAGATCAGAATCCAAATCATGTTTATCAATCATGAGTTGGGCTGCCATATATGCCAAATTTGTTGAATCAACGGGAACTCCGGCAGAAGTTGGGCCGGAAAGTGTGAGAACAATTCCTGTTCCAGGTTCACCAAACTTCACTGTTACATCGTCGTAAAGTGAGATTGCTTGAAAAACTGTTGTTACCTCATGAAATCCATCTGCGCCCAGGGGGCCAACGGAGAGCTGCAGGTTTACCTTTGCAGGCACCCGCACGACAACACCATTGAGCTTCATATGGCTAGCGTATTGGCAATCTTCATAAAGTCAGCAAGAAGTAAGACCTCACCGCGAACTGTGGGATCGATTCCAGCAGAAGTAATTGATTCACTAGCGTTTCCAGCAAAAAGTTCACCGAGAGCGCTTCGAAGCATCTTGCGGCGCTGGGCAAAAGCAGCGTCGATCACAGCAAAGGTTTGGAGTCTGGACTTTTCATCTCCAGCTGGTGCGTGACGGATGAACTTCACGAGTGATGAATCAACATTTGGTACTGGCCAAAAAATAGAGCGGCCAACTGTTCCAGCTGAGGAGAGATCGGCCCACCACGTTGCTTTCACGGACGGAGATCCGTAATTCTTACTACCCGGCTTTGCGATCAAACGATCTGCCACTTCACTTTGCACCATCACAACACCGCGCTGGATAGAGGGAAACTTTTCAAGAAAGTGTAGAAGCACTGGAACTGAAATGTTATAGGGCAAATTTGCCACTAAAACTGTGGGTTCTTTTGGTAGTGACTCTGTCGTCATCGCATCTTCATTTATTACGTTCAAGCGCGCTATATCAAAATCATGAGCTGCGGCAGTATTTGCTAGTTCACCTGCAAGCCTGTCATCTATTTCAATGGCAATAACTTCTTTGGCTACTTCAAGCAGCGCAAGGGTTAAAGAACCGATTCCTGGACCAATTTCTAGCGCAACATCATTGCTGCTGACATCTGCTGCCTTAACAATCCTTCGGCATGTATTGGCATCAACAACAAAGTTCTGACCTAATTTCTTTGTGGGCTTCACACCGATGCGCTCGGCAATCTCGCGTATCTCTGCTGCGCCTAGTAGGGCTGCCACTAGTCAAAGCTTCCAAAGACTCGAAGTGCATTCTCTGTGACAACATCACAAAGATAATCAACGCTCTCATCTCTCACATCAGCGATAAAGCGAATGATGTTAGGAATCTGAGCAGATGTATTGAGCAACCCTCTATGGGGCATCGGAGCCAGAAAAGGTGAATCGGTCTCAACGAGTAGTAGATGTGGCGGTACTAGTTTTACTGCCTCACGAAGAGCAGGAGCGTTCTTAAACGTCACAGTTCCTGCAAAGGAGAGCACATAGCCAGCGTCAATACATTCAACTGCCATATGCGCGTCACCTGAATAGCAGTGAAAGATTGTTGTGGCAGGCGCGCCCACTTCAAGCAAAGTATCCAGTACGGCTCTGTGAGCATCACGGTCATGGATAACAAGCGCTTTGTTTACCTCTTTAGCAAGTGCGATATGCCTCTTAAAAGAATAGAGCTGCCTATCTTGTAAGGCAGGTTCTGTGCGGAAAAAATCTAAGCCGGTTTCACCAATTGCCCTTACGCGGGGGTGTTTTGCGAGCTCTTCAATGACCTTTAAATCAGCTTCTAAGTCATCAACAACCGGCGCTTCATTTGGGTGCAGGGCAACCGCTGCTAAAACTTTGCCGGGAAAACTCTCTGCGCACTTAACTCCCCATGCAGATTGTTCTGCTGAATAACCCACTTGCATGATGCGATCAACACCGACACTTGCACAGAGTTCTAATAGATCAGCGATCGCTTTGGAATCTGGCTCTGATTCTGTAACCAATTCCATATGTGCATGGGCATCGATACATCTGCGGGTGAGCGGCGCCGGTATTGGTGCATCGGCACGTTCTTTATCTAACGTGTGACGATCAGCCATCTATTCTGACTTTTCTTCCAAACGTGGAAAGAGGACTGCGCCCTTTGTGACACGTGAGCCAGTAGGCAATTGTCCCCATGTTGCAACAGATGAAATCTTTTGCGAAGCGATATCTCCCATAGACGCTTGGGCACCGAGTGCTTCCCACAATTTCTGTGTCGTCTCAGGCATTACTGGATGCAGCAAAACGGCAAGTGCGCGAACACTCTCTGCAGTGTTATATAAAACTTTATTAAGGTCGGCAGTGTTGGCAGGATCTTTTGCCATTGCCCATGGTTCTTTCTCAGTTACATATCCATTGACTCTCTTGCAATACTCCATGATCGCGCCAATTCCGCCCTGGAAATCTAGCGCGCAAATTGCTTCATCGGCTTTGCTAGAGGCCGAAGCTAGCGCCGAAGCAAGACCTTGGTCTTCTGCCACTGCAGGGATAACTCCCTCACAGTACTTTTCAATCATTGCAATCAAGCGAGAAGCTAAATTACCGAAGTCGTTTGCTAGCTCAGATGTGTAGCGAGCTGACATATCTTCCCAAGAGAACGATCCATCGCTACCAAAGGGAATGGCGCGCAAGAAGTAATAGCGGAATGCATCTACGCCAAAGTGATCGGTGATTTCAGATGGAGCAATTCCAGTGAGCTTTGATTTACTCATTTTTTCTCCGCCAACAAGGAGCCAACCATGAGCAAACACTTTTCGAGGAACTGGTAGGCCAGCGGCCATAAGCATGGCAGGCCAGATCACGGCGTGGAAGCGCAAAATATCTTTACCAACTAAATGCACATCAGCAGGCCATGTCTTGGCAAATTTCTTACCGCCAGCGCTGGCAGGATCATCGCCTAAACCAACTGCTGTTGCGTAATTGAGAAGTGCGTCAAACCAGACATAAATAACTTGATCGGTATCCCAAGGAACTGGAATGCCCCAATCAAATGTTGAGCGAGAGATAGAAAGATCACGCACGCCACCTTCAAGGAAGGCAACAACTTCATTACGAGCACTCTCCGGTTGGCAGGCATCTGGATTCTCTTTGTAATGCTTGAGCAATTGTGGAATGAAAGCACTGAGCTTAAAGAACCAGTTATCTTCAGAGAGCATCTTGACCGGTTTGCCATGCACCTTGCACTTACCGTCATCTAAATCACCAGGTAACTTAAATTCTTCACACCCTACGCAATAAGGCCCCTCGAATTTTCCGGCGTAAATATGACCGTTATCTTTAAGTAGTTGCATAAACTTCTGCACTCGCTCCATATGGCGAGGTTCTGTTGTACGAATAAAGTCATCGTTGGCAATATTTAAAGCGCGCCAGTTTGGCTTCCACTTATCTTCAACCAGCTTGTCACACCACTCTTGGGGTGAGACATTATTTTCGTTTGCTGTGTTTAATACCTTTTCGCCATGCTCATCTGTGCCTGTGAGAAACCAAACTTCCTCTCCGCGCTGTCTATGCCAGCGGGTGAGAACATCTCCTGCAACAGTTGTATAGGCGTGACCGATATGAGGGGCATCATTCACATAATAAATAGGCGTCGTTAAGTAGAACGCCTTGGAATCTGCTCCTGAACTCATCCTCAGATCTTATCTGCACTCTTATGAGCAACGAGCGCATCAAATACCTGGCGCTTAGGCAGATCCAACTGCTTTGCAACGATGCCTATCGCATCCTTGCGAGACATGCCTGCACTTTCTCGCTCTAGAACCAAATTCACCAATTCATCTCCGCTGTAACTCTTCGTGCTGGCATCAAAGCCGTGTAGAACGATCGTGATCTCACCCAAAATCTCTCGGTCGGTACTCCATGCGAGTAGCTCTCCTAAGGTTCCTCGAATTGTCTCTTCGTATGTCTTTGTCATCTCTCGGCAGATTGCGCCCAAGCGATTTACTCCAAATACTTCGCAAGCATCGACAAGTGATTCCTTTAATCGGTGAGGCGCTTCAAAGAAGATAATCGTGCGCTCTTCTTCAGCTAAATCTTCAAACCAAGCTTTGCGGGTACCCGAGGTGCGCGGAGTAAAACCTTCAAAACAGAAACGATCTGTAGGCGCTCCAGATAAGAGAAGCGCAGTCACGGGCGCAGATGGCCCTGGCAAAACTTTTATCTCAATATTCTTTTCAATGGCTGCTCTTATTAAGCGATATCCAGGATCACTAACTCCGGGCGCTCCCGCATCCGTGATAACTAAGAGATCTTCACCTGACTCCAAAATTTCTGTCAGCTGATCTAAACGTTCGCTTTCATTTCCTTCAAAGTATGAGATTACTCTGCCTGTATAAACGATTCCTAGGTCATGTGCCAGACGAGTGAGCTTTCTGGAATCTTCTGCGGCAATAAATTTTGCGCTTGTAATGACCTCGCGTAAGCGCGTTGTTGCATCACCTGGATTTCCCAGGGGGGCGCAGGCGAGTATGAGCATTGGCTAATTCTCGCAGGCTTTAGGCTTTGGTAGTGACCAAACTTCATGAGCGCTTAACCGTAGGTGGCCTTGCTCTTGTCGCTTTGATCTTTAGGCTCTGGCACTTGCAGTACCCAAAGGGCTTTGTCTTTGATGAGGTCTACTACGCACAAAATGCGAATTCACTTCTGCATCATGGCGTTGAGATAGATGGCAAGACTCATCTTGCTCAATTTATTGTTCACCCACCTATCGGAAAGTGGATGATCGCAGCAGGGATAAAACTTCTCGGTTATCATGAATTTGGCTGGCGCATTGCAGCGGCCCTCATTGGCACGGCATCTATCGTGCTTGTTTATTATGTAGCAAAAGAGTTATTTCATAACTACTTCTTGAGTCTGACTGCTGCAATTTTGATGTGCGCTGATGGTTTGAACCTTGTCATGTCTAGGACAGCTCTACTCGATATCTTCCTCATGTTTTTTATCTTGCTCGGTTTTTATTTTCTTCTCAGGGGCGCTCATACTCTTGTCGGAATTTCACTTGGCCTGGCTGCGGCAACAAAGTGGAATGGCGTCTACTACATTGCAGCTTACCTCCTCTATGTCCTTTATATCGATTACAAAAATAATCGGATCAAAGAGATTGCACCTCTACGTTTTGCTCAATACGCACTTCTTCCCGCCTTTGTTTACATAGCGAGCTGGGTCGGCTGGTTTTCTAACTCATCAGGGTATGACAGAAATTGGGCTAAGACACATAGCGGTGGTTTCTTTGACTTTATTCCTAGCGCAATTCGCTCGTGGTGGCACTACCACTCAGAGATTCTTAACTTTCATACACACTTAGTAACTCCGCATGGCTACTCAGCTAATCCGTGGAGTTGGCTTGTCATGGGACGGCCAACATCGTTTTTCTACCAAACGCCACTTGGTTGCGGAGCAAAAACGTGTTCGCAGGAAGTACTTGCACTTGGTACGCCTCTTCTCTGGTGGGCAGGCGTCATTGCCATCGCAATAACATTTGGTTACTGGATTACTCGTACAGAGCGCACAAGTATTTTGCTTTTGCTAAGTCTTGGCGCGGGCTACTTGCCATGGTTTGCCTGGCAAAAGCGGACGGTATTTACTTTCTATGCAATCGCTTTTGAACCCTTCATAATTCTGATTATTGTCTTTGTTTTATCAAAGTTTCTTGAACCAGATGAAGGTGGAAATATTCCAAAGATACGCAGCTATGCGACTTATGGATTTATTGCCCTGATTGTCTTAAATTTCCTCTATTTCTTCCCGCTCTTCACGGGCGGAATCATTTCTTATAGCCACTGGTCAAGCTTGATGTGGCTGCCTTCTTGGATCTAATTATTCGTTAGATGCAATATCCCGCTTTTGCGCCGCTTGCTCTGCAAGCTCTTGATCAAAGAGTTCATCCCTTGTTGCAACTTCCAATACTTGCTGACGCTCTTGCTCTGCGCTCCAATGTCCTGGAACTGTAAGGTCAATAATTCTCTTTGGTGTGAATGCTTTCGGAGCAGTTGCATATGTTGGTTTAGGAACTGCAACTGGTGACCAACCACCCTGTGTTGCTGAGCGATCTTTTGGAATAACTGTGATGCCTGCCGTGTCAGGTCTATCGGCAAGTGGAATCCAATGTTCAGGAGATGACTCAGGAATTTCATGGCCGAGTGAAATTCGAACAGTTGGATCAAGATTAATTTCAGTGGTCGTAATTGTTTGAAGCGCCCGCAGTCTCTTGACTTTCAGCTGAGCTGCGACAACTTGGCGCCTGACATTAATTAAATAAATTGCAAAAGCTGTTGTCGGAATTAAAAGTATTGATGTAGTAATTACTCCTGTAACTACCGCGCCTGCTGTTGAAGCAAATGCAATAAAAAGTATTCCAAAAATTACTCGCCTTACTAGCAAGGTTTTTCTTCTTTTATCAGGATCAATTGGCTCTGGAATATTAGGAGTTGAAGCAACAACCTTCATTGCACTTTTATATCTCTCAGTAGCCCGGCCTGTTGATGCGTCATGGTGGGTCAACCAGCGCGGGAGAAAGTAAGCACCCCACATGCCTAGGATGATGAGATAGATAAGACCCGACGCCATGGAATGTAACGATAAACGTAGTCAGGGGTAAAAACGTGGATTTGGGCGCTATGTCCTAATTTAAATTTTTAGGGTTTTCGGCAACGAAGGTCAGGTGATCTCGCCAATCTCCATCGATATGCAAGAAGCGTTCACGAACTCCCTCGAATTTATAGCCACTTTTTTCAGCTACTTTTTTGGATGCCAGATTCTCTGGCCTCATGCTGATCTCGATACGGTGCAAGAGCAATTCATTGAATCCAAATTGGGTCAGGGTTTTTACGGCCCGCGTTGCATAGCCCCGATTGGCATAGCGCTGATCAATCCAATAACCGATATGGGCTCCCCTATAGGCACCAAAAACAATTCCTCCCATAGTGATCTGCCCAATAAATTTATTTTTTCCCTCTTCGCGGATCCATATTGCAAGAGCGAGCTGGCGCAGTTCTTTTCCTTCGCGGTTGTAGTGACGAACCATCTGGGCAAATGTTGGAAGAGGTCCTTCACTATCAACCTTTGGACGTGTTGCCTCCCATGGACCAAGCCATTCGTTATTTATACGACGAACATCAGACCATCTCTTTTGATCTCGGCGCCTAATCGGCTGCAGCGTAAGTTCGCCATCAGTGATTTTTACCGGCCATCTTACGTCCATGAATAAATACTAGTTAAATAAATTCTAATTACTACGGTCTAGAACCATTATTTCCACACTCTCTCCTTTAAGAGCGCCAGGAGAATCAGCATGAATGGCGATCAGGGCTTGGGCATCGGAGAGCGTAAAGAGTTCAGCCTGGTCAGAAAGTGGCGTGACACTACTTCCACTTGAATCACTTTCTACAGTGGCTCGAACAAATGAAGTAACTCCAATTGCCGATTGAACATCTGCTGTTATTTTGGCTTTCATGGTTGGGCGGAAGATATTTGAAACTCCAAGCATTTTTCTGATCATGGGGCGAACAAATACCTCACAAGACAAAAATGCGGCGATTGGCTCTCCCGGCAATGTAATAACGGGCACCTTGTCTGGTCCGATAGTTCCAAAGCTATGACTCGATGTTCCTTCAATGCCGGGTGTAACACTGGTGATGTCGCCTAGTTCTCGAAGTACAGATTCGATCAAATCAAATGAGCCATCACGGCTCTCTCCACTAATAACAATCAGATCTGCTCTCACTAATTGGTCTTCAATGACATCCTTGAGTTGCGCATGGTTTTCAGGAATAGCGTGAACACGATAACCCACTGCCCCAGCTTCTTTCACTGCAGTTGAAAGCATCCATGAATTAGTCTCAAATTCATCCTGTTCAGTTTCAAGTTTTTGACCTGGTTCAACGAGGTCATCACCTGCTGAAATAACTACTACACGTGGATGTGGCTGTGTTGGCAAGCTCGCTAAACCAATTGATGCTGCTAAGCCAATTTGAGTAGAGCGAATACGAGAACCTTTGCGAAGCACTAGACGCTCTCCTGCATAAATATCTTCAGCAAGTGTTGCGCCATGAGCATCTAGCAAGGGCATATCGAAAGGAGTAAGCGGAGATGAGATCTCAAGAAGTTGAGCGAGCATCTCTTTCACGCTGATCACCGATAAATTCGCTTCTAAATCCACAACCAAACCCTACTTCTTCCCTAAGGTAATCCCATGGAAGCAGAGCAGAAGAGAGAGCTGCGCTTAGAATTTCGAAAAGAACGTGAGCAGAGTTACATCCCCAGCACATGGCTGCATATTGCTAACTGCGCTGAGATTCAAAGAGCTCACGTAATTGCTTCATACATCTCTTATGACTTAGAGCCAGAGACCACAGATCTCAATCTGACATTAATAAATAGCGGCAAGAGGGTTCTTCTGCCCAGAGTTGCTGCCGATAATGGACTTGAATGGATTGAGTGGAATGGCGCCAGCAGTATTTTAGAAAAGCGCGGAAAAATCATGGAGCCAGTGGGACCAGCGATCAGTGATCTATCGATCATTGATGTAGCGATAGTGCCTGCACTCGCAGTTGATCGCGCGGGTAATCGTTTGGGACAAGGTGGCGGCTCTTATGACCGCGCACTATCAGAGCTCTCTGCATTTAATCTATGGAGCGTTGCGATGATCTACGGTCATGAATTAGTCAGTGAAAACCTTCCGCATGAGGCACACGATAAGAAAGTAAGCGCCGCCGCTACTCCTACGATCATTGTTCGTTTCTAGCGCTCATCCCTGCGGTTGAGCTCAGCCAAATACTTGTTGTATTTAGATAATTCGTCTTCCTCGCCCATTGCAGCTGCCCGATCTGAAGCACGATCAGTACGTTTAGATTCTCTGGTGTCATCTTTTACCCATTGAATAAACGTTGCAATAAGCGCAATCAAAATAGGAATCTCTCCCATAGCCCAACCCAGCGCCCCACCTGTGTGCTGATCGGTTAAGAGATTTGTAATCCACGGAGTGTGAAGAGAGGTGAAATATCCCCCATCAATCAGAGTTGATGTAGAGAGCAAAGTAATTGAGAAGAATGCATGAATGCTCATCGCAGCAAAGAGAATAATGATCCTCACGATATGTGGAATTTTGCGAGGGTTTGGATCTATTCCGATAATGACATAAAAGAACAGGTAGCCCGCAAGTAAAAAGTGTAGATCCATAAATAGATGTCCACTATGGCTTTTCATCAGTGAGCCAAAAAGTGGAGTCAAATACAGCGCAAAGAGAGAGCCATCAAAAATTGCCAGAGCAACAATTGGGTTAGTCAAAATCGTCATATATCTAGAGTGAATTAGAGCGATGAGTGTTCCCCTGATTCCTCGCTCATTTTCTGTGCGACCTTGCGGAAGAGTACGAAGCGCCAAAGTAATAGGAGCGCTCAGCACAAAACCAATTGGAGCAATCATTCCCAAAACCATGTGCGCAACCATGTGGTAAGAAAATGCAAAGTGCGCGTACACACCTAAACCACCGCTCGTTGCAAAATCAACACCTGCAACACCTAGAGCAAATGCCACTGTGCGCCCCACTGGCCATTTATCACCACGTTTGCTGAGTACAAGTACGCCTTTCACATATAGCGCTGTCATAAGAAGCAGTACTCCAATAATCGTTGCATCTGGCACATATGCACTAAGTACTCTCCATAAATTTGGAGCATCTGGCATTGAAATGCCAGTAATAGAAAGTACTTGATCACTTTCTAGCTTCAGGCCGGCCTGTGAAATGGGCGGGGCGGTGGTGGAGAGCAAGCCGCCAATGCAAACTGTTTCAATCATGATGAGAGATTCATTGACAAGAAGTCTAAATAATTGCTGGGAACCAGTGAGCTTATTCCTAATATATTTACGATGCTTACTTCCGATAAATACAAGTACGACAAAAAGCGCGATCTTAACGCCCACCAAAACTCCAAAAAGTGAATTCCAAGCTGATAGAAAGTTCAATCTGGTCCATGCACTTATTACCCCACTGGCACCCACAATAATCGCACACCACAGAGCCAGTGAACTAAACCGAGTAACTGATCGTTCGCGCTCATGTGGGGCAATTGCTATTAACCCAATAACGCCACCAACCCAGAGTGAAACAAAGAGCACATGGAAAATGAGCGCACCTATAGCAAGTCCGTGGTTTCCCGCGCTACTTGCATGTGAGTGGAAGATAGGGATGATCAGGGCAAGGAGTGTGAAAAGTAGTGCTAAATAAATTCCGCCAACCTTTTTCACTCTTCCCAATGAAATGAGCACAATAAAGCCCATCAATATTTGAAAGAGGAAATCACGTCCTAGTGAAGTTTGGAACATAAACGATCGAAGCACGCTTGCATTAAATGCATCAAGGAATCCAAGACCCAACAAGTTTGCGACTTCCGTAAATATTCCTCCGAATACAGTCACAAACCAGACCAGAGTTACAAAGCGAGCAAGATTTCGAAGGCGTATACCTTCAGCAGTCAGAACTCCCTTTACCTCTGTGACAAGAAATCCTGCAGCATAGAGAAGTCCAATCGCAAGAATGATCGCAACCAGATTCAAATCTTTCACGATAGGAATAAGAGTCCCTACGAAAGAATTTGACGTTAATACATGCCCATGACTTACTTGTTCAGTTAAAAAGTGATGTTGAATCAATGGAGTTACTTGCTGCTGCGCTTAGCCACACGCGTAGGTGCAGCCTTTGGCTTACGTGATTTCTTTGAGTCATTCCAAATGAGCCGTGCATACCAAATCAAGAACAAACCGACGAGGATGCCTGCCACAAGCAAAATGAGGACGAAAAGGTTTGCAGAAGAGTTTGATGCGGCTGGCTTTGAAGCCAAAGTTTGAATGGGCGTTGGCGCAGCTGAGGTGCTCGGCGATGAAATAGAAGGAGGACCATTAAACAAGAATGTGAATGAGCCGGTAAGTGGTGCGTCTGTCGCACTGAGCAGTGTGTAATTCACTGTGTAAATTCCACTTGCATTAAGTGGCTTAACTCCAATAACTGCTGTGGTGTCACTAATCGTGAGCGAACCATCATCTACTTGTTTACCAGTTGGATCAGTTACTGAAATGCTATTTCCATCAGTAAGAAGCGCCACAGCTGACGTAACCGAAACAGCGTTAGGGGCAACGCTTAGGACAGCGCCAACTGCTGGGGAAGTTGAAACGAGTGAATTTGCTAGAGCGCTTGGCATGAAGCCAATCTGTGACAAAGCTGCAATCGCTACTGCTGCAATTCCCATTCTCACACGCACGAACTCACTCCCTCATCTCCTCGATTAGAGCTAATCCTCTCACTTCTTTACACTTACTCCTATGCCAACCTATGAATACGCCTGCTCGGCTTGTGGCCATGAGTTTGAGGCAGTTCAGTCCTTCTCTGACGCAGCGATCACCGAATGCCCAGAATGTAAGGGTGAGGTTCGTAAGGTTTATTCAAATGTGGGAGTAGTTTTCAAGGGCTCAGGTTTCTATAAAACTGATTCGCGCACTGCAAAAACTACTACCCCAAAAACTGAGACTCCAAAACCTGCGGCTGCCCCCGCTCCAAAACCTACAAAAAGTGAATAATTAAAATCTATTCGTGATGTGGCGGTTTATCCGCAGCAATTTGAGCATCGCGATCCTTTGCGGCTTGTATTTCAGCAGCATCTTCCTGCGATTCCTCAGCAGTCTTACTCGGTATGAACTCGCTCATGGCATGAGTCTACCTGCAATAGAATTCTCTTATGGATCTCATCGTTAGCCTGCAATGCAAAGATCAGCCAGGCATCGTGCACTCCATGACTACTGCAGTCTTGGCTTGCGCTGGCAACATTATTGAGAACCAACAATTTACAGATACTGCTACGGGCATTTTTGTCATGCGCACGAGGTTTGAAACCTCAAGCTCTCTTGCAGATGCAAGTAAAGCAATTGCCGATGGACTCTCCCATCTGAGCCCAACTCTTCACATTCGCCAAACCTCCACCAATAAACGGGCTCTCGTGCTTGTGACAAAAGAAAGCCACTGCCTGCGCGATCTTCTTTATCTTCAAGAGCTGGGGGAGCTTCCTATTGAAATCCCAGCAGTTCTTTCAAACCATGAAGATTTACGTTCTTTGGTTGAATCACATGGTCTTCCATTTATCTATCTTGGAGAAGATAAAAAAGCCGCCGAGTCGAAGATCCTTGAGCTTGTAAAATCTGAGGCCATTGATTTTGTAGTACTCGCCCGTTACATGCAGATCCTGTCGCCAGAATTCTGTCAAAAGATGAATGGCGCAATTATTAACATCCACCATTCCTTTTTGCCAGGTTTTAAAGGGGCTAAGCCTTATCACCAAGCGCATGAGCGCGGTGTGAAGATTATCGGGGCAACAGCGCACTTTGTTACTTCAGATCTTGATGAAGGTCCCATCATTGAACAAGATGTCGCTCACGTTACCCACAGCGCAACTCCTGATGATCTGATTGCTATTGGACGCGATATTGAGCGCCGAGTTCTTTCACGAGCTGTTAAATTGTTTGCACAAGACCGCATATTTATTGTTGGACAGCGCACCGTAATTCTTTAACACTATTTTGTGTCCCAGGCCGGAGTTGAACCGGCGACCTACCGCTTAGGAGGCGGTTGCTCTATCCACTGAGCTACTGAGACTTGTTGGGTTAATTAGCCAATAGTCAGAGTAGTAGCTGTTGCAGCCACTGGGATAGAACTTAACCCTTGCCTTGCAGGGCCTTGAAGAAGTTTTCCGTTTAAAGCAAAGACAGAGCCATGGGCAGGACATACCCACTTATTTCCATCTTCCATTAATCCTGCGCCATTGTGAGGACACACAAGGCTTAGGGCAGAAAATCCTTTAACTCCAGCAGCAGTACGAACAATTCCAAGTTGTGAACCATCATTGAGATTAAGAATCACTGCTCCGCCGACTTTTGCTAATACTTTATTTGCAGCAAGTGTGACTTGAATCTTTCCATTTTTAAGTTGAGTGATGCCGGCAGCGGCTTGCGCTGCTTCTGGAAGAAAATCAACGCCAAGGCCTAATGAGAGCGCTAGCACTCCACACAGCGCACTGCGACGAGAAATATTTGTATCTTTCACTCATCAATCCTTCCGTTAGCCTCAAGTAATGGCCATAGGCACAGAGCGAGGATACCTAAAACTACGCCTAATCGCGATCTCGATCTTGCTCCTTCACCTTGGAGTTCGCTTAGTGTTTAAGAATCCATCACCATTTGCAGACCTGATCCTCTTTAATACTGTGGCATTTTTGGCTGCAGCCGTTGCATTCTCCGCACCTTTATTTAATGACCAACTTGCGGTAATTGCCTTGGGGTGGGCATTTGTTATTTGGGGTGTGGGCTCATCTATCTCAACATGGAATTCATTTTATGCATTTCAAATATGGCCTGCTGCATCTGAAATTACTTACTCGCTCTTCTACCCGCTCGTGCTTTTTGCACTTCTACGAGCTTTGACTTCCCGCAATAAACCCAGCGCACTTGAGCTACTTGATATCGTCATTATTACCTTTGGTATGTCTAGCCTTATCGCATCATTTTTTCTTAAAACTGCCATGCTCCACTTTGTTGGAAGTCAAGCAACTGTGTTTCTCTCAATTCTCTATCCCGTTGGAGATGTTGTTCTCCTTGCTATCGCAGTTGTGATTGTTGTACTCCAAGTAAAAGTACTTCGATCATTCCTTTTTCTTCTTGGAATTGCGATCTTCACTGCAACCGATCTTATTTTTCTGTGGAAATCTGCCACTACGGGTTATGCATTTGCTTCACTTATTGATGATGGCTGGCTGCTAGGTCTGCTGATCATGGCTGAAGCGCTCTGGCATAGGGGTGGTGAGGCTCAAATGAGCGATCGGATTACCTCCATTGCCGCCACTATCGCTTTAATCTTTAGTTCAACAGTACTTATAACAGCTGCAGTCCAACGCGGCTTTTTTCCAGCATTTGCACTTATTCCGGCCATAATCACAATTGCCCTTGCATTTATCAGAATGGGTATTGCGCTGCGCGAAGCACGCAGCGCATCACAAGATCGAGAGTTAGCGCGTATTGATGAACTCACAGGACTCGCCAATAGGCGGCGATTTCTTGCAGAGATCGACGCACTTACACCTCTTGATGGAACGCTGCTTCTTATGGATCTTGATGGTTTTAAATCAGTGAATGACACATTGGGACACAGCGTTGGTGACGAGCTACTGCAACATATTGCAGTGAGGTTCTCTCGCGTTGTTCCCGCAGACGCTCTCCTTGCCCGCTTGGGCGGTGATGAATTTGGTGTGATTGTTCATGGGGGAGCGCAAGCTGGCTTAGATATCGCACTCGCGTTGCGTTCATCTCTGAGTTACCCCTTCCATATTGGCACATCTAGCATCAGCGTTGATGTGAGTATCGGGCGAGTGATTAATGACGGAAAAGCAGATCTGATGCGAAGGGCTGATATTGCTATGTATCAGGCAAAGAATTCTGGTGGCGGTGTTGCTCTCTGGAAATCTGAAGAACTTATTTAGTCTGGCTTAATCTCTTCTAGTCTGGCGAGTGACTCAAGACGCTCGAGTGCATGATCAACAATTCGCTGTGAATAATCGTGTAAATATCCATCTAATACGTTCCATGGTTCATGGATATCTGGAGCAGATAAATGCGCTAGCTCAGGAACATATTTGCGAATGTAATCACCATTCTCATCAAAACGCTTTCCCTGCTCAATCGGATTAAAGACACGGTAGTAAGGAGATGCATCCGTGCCACACCCTGCAGTCCATTGCCATCCATGTGCGTTTGATGCCACATCAAAATCAACAAGATGTTCCATAAAGAAATCAGCGCCATGTTGCCATTCAATATGTAGATCTTTTACTAAAAATGAAGCAACAACCATACGGGTGCGATTGTGCATCCAGCCTTCATGCAAGAGCTGACGCATGGCAGCATCGACAAATGGATAGCCAGTCTTGCCTTCCTTCCAAGCATCGAGCTTCTTCCCCGGCTTGTCATAACGCATCTTGGCAAAACGCTCTGCGTAGTAATCGGATTCGGTATGTGGGTTGTGATGGAGAATGTCTGCATAAAACTCTCTCCAGGCAATTTCTTTTTGAAAGGTTTCATGGGCTTTAGTCCCATTAAGTTCAGCAAGAAGCGTACGAGGATGAATCTCTCCCCACTTTAGATGCGCGCTCATTTTGCTGGTGCCATCTATTCCAGCAAGATTCCTACCAACATCATAAGTATCTAGCGCGGTCTTCTTAAAGTATTTCCACCTTTCAAGTGCAGATTTTTCTCCAGCAGGAGTAATTACTGCGCCCTCTGGTAATTTCCACGTAGGAAAGTTGCGATCACTTTCCTGTGGTTGAACTGCTGCAATATTTTTTGGTGTTACTGCAGGTTCTCTCCACCCGTGCATGACCCAGCCTTTATAGAATGGTGTGTACACGCGGTAGTTCGTTCCGTCTGGCTTGCGAACTCGCCCTGGGGCAACAGCGTAAGGACTACCAGTTCTCGTTAATTCAATTCCAGCTTTTTCAATTCGAGCATCTCGCGCAACGCCATACGGCTCATACTCCTGGGAGATGTGAACCTCTGTGGCTCCGTAGCGTTTCTTGAGATCGCTCAGAACTTCTACTTGATCTCCCACCATCACGTGTAATTTATTTCCAAGTGACTCATCAAGACTGTGAAGTGAGGCGGCTAAATAGGCAAGCCTTTTAGTTCCAGTTTGGGAGATGAGTTTTTCATCCAAAATAAATACCGGAACAATCTCATCGCTTGCTTCAATTGCTGCAAGAAGCGCCGGATTATCAGCAAGGCGCAGATCTCGGCGAAACCAGAAGATTGCTCGCCTTGTCATGGCAGTAGTTAATCAGTCGTTAATCAGTTGTGTAACTGATGGACAGACTCATCCCAGCCTTTAACTTCATTTGGCTTTCGTGGACCAGGTCCGATGTAGCGAGCGGATGGGCGAATCAAACGACCCGTGCGCTTTTGTTCAAGAATATGAGCTGACCAACCCGCTGTACGGGCTGCTGTAAACATTGAAGTAAATAGCGGCGCTGGAATTTGCGCAAAATCTAGAACAATCGCTGCCCAGAATTCAACGTTTGTTTCTAGTACGCGCTCTGGATGGCGTTCATGTAATTCAGCGAGCGCAGCTTGCTCAAGTGCGAGCGCAACGTCATAACGTGGTGCGCCAAGTTCTTTTGCTGTGCGGCGAAGTGTGCGAGCGCGTGGATCTTCAGCGCGATAAACACGGTGACCAAATCCCATAAGGCGCTCACCGCGATCTAAAATTCCTTTGACATATGCTCTTGCATCGCCAGACTTCTCAACGCCTTCAATCATGCTCAATACGCGCGCAGGTGCTCCGCCGTGAAGCGGTCCTGACATTGCGCCAATCGCACCTGACATCGAAGCGGCAACATCTGCTCCAGTTGATGCAATAACGCGAGCAGTAAAGGTCGATGCATTCATTCCATGTTCTGCAGCAGATACAAAGTAAGCATCGATGGCGCGCACATGTTTTGGATCAGGCTCTCCGCGCCAACGAATCATCATCCGCTCGACAACGGTATGCGCCTTATCAACTTCAGATTGAGGAACCATTGGTTGCCATGTTCCACGAGCAGATTGAGCAACATAGGAAAGCACCATGACAGATGCGCGCGCAAGATTGCTACGTGCTTCATCATCTGAAATATCTAAAAGTGGTTTAAAGCCCCATGCAGGAGCGAGCATTGCAATTGCTGATTGCACATCTACGCGCACATCACCTGAGTGAACAGGAAGCGGGAATGGTTCTGCCGGTGGTAAACCTGGATTAAATTCGTCATCAACGAGCAGGCCCCATACATTTCCGAAAGTAACTCGGCCAACTAAATCTTCAATATCAACACCGCGGTATCGAAGCGCGCTGCCTTCTTTGTCGGGTTCTGCAATTGTTGATTCAAATGCAATAACACCCTCAAGGCCGGGCTTGAAATCTTCGCTCACGTGCAGATCCTCCATCAGTTGATGCTCGTATTCTCCCCCGCTCTGGGCTTTGTGCCAAACCCTCGCCTCCCAGTAGCCCTTTAGGAAAAAGTGACGTTAGATACACCTATGAGCGCAGAACTAACCCCCGAGGCAATCAAGGCAATGCGCCGCTCCTATGGCGATGCAGGGCTGCACGAAACACAGATTGGTAGCGACCCCATCGCTGGTTTTAAGAGTTGGTTGGCAGATGCTGCTGCGAATCCTGTAGTTGTGGAAGCAAACGCAATGGTCTTATCAACAGTTGATGGCGAGCAACCTTCATCTAGAACTGTTCTACTTAAAGATGTGAGCGAGCAAGGATTCTCTTTTTTTACAAACTACAACTCACATAAAGGATATGAATTAAGTTCTAATCCCCATGTGAGTCTGCTCTTTCCTTGGTATCCCCTAGAGCGACAAGTGATTGTTAAAGGTCATGCGACAAAAGTTTCTAGCCAGGAAAGTGATGAGTACTTTGCCTCGCGTCCATGGGGCAGTCGAATAGGCGCGTGGGCAAGTGAGCAATCTTCAGATCTTGAATCTCGCGAGGTATTACAAGATCGCTATGCCGAGCTCGCACTGAAGTATCCGGAAGGCTCAGAAGTGCCAAGACCTCCTCACTGGGGCGGCTTTATTGTGGCGCCGGCAACAATCGAATTCTGGCAAGGTCGCTACTCGCGCCTGCATGATCGAATCATCTTTACCCAGAGCAAAAATGGTTGGTCATTACGGCGCTTGAACCCTTAATCTTCATCCATGAGCGATATTCAAATCCCAGCAAACCTGAAGCCTAAAGACGGACGTTTTGGATGTGGTCCTTCAAAGATCCGCCCAGAAGCACTACAAGCACTTGTTGCAAGTAGTCCACTCGTTCTTGGAACGTCACATCGCCAAGCTCCGGTTAAAAATGTTGTCAAAGAAGTTCGCGCTGGTCTCACCTCATTATTTTCACTCCCTGATGGTTATGAAGTAATTATTGGCAACGGTGGCTCAACCGCATTTTGGGATATTGCAACCTTTGGTCTGATTGAAAAGAAATCACAACATCTTGTCTTTGGTGAGTTCTCTTCTAAGTTTGCTGCTGCATCCAGTGAGGCGCCATTTTTGGAAGAGCCAACAGTTATTAAATCTGAACCAGGCACCCATCCAACTGCACAAGCCGAGGCAGGCGTGGATGCATATGCATTGACACATAATGAAACAAGCACCGGTGTTTCAGCGCCTGTTATTCGCCCCAGTGGAACAGATGGCGCACTTGTATTAGTTGACGCAACGAGCGCCGCAGGCGGACTCGATGTTGATATCAAGCAATCAGATGTCTATTACTTTGCCCCACAAAAGTCATTCGCTTCAGATGGCGGCCTATGGATCGCAATCTTTAGCCCCGCGGCTATTGCAAGAGCTGAAAAGATCAAGGCCAGTGGCAGATTTATTCCAGCATTCTTTGATCTTGGTATTGCTATTGAAAACTCGCGACTTGAGCAGACATATAACACCCCAGCGCTTGCCACATTTGTACTTCTTAATGAGCAGATTAAGTGGATGAATAGCAATGGTGGTTTGAAGTTCTCAGCAGGACGCTCTGCGCAGTCTTCTTCTCATCTTTATGCATGGGCAGAAAAAACAAGCTACACAACTCCATTTGTTACGGATCCTGCCATGCGCTCAAAGGTTGTTGGAACAATCAACTTTGATGACTCAATCGATGCGCTCAACGTTGCAAAGATCTTGCGCGCAAATGGCATCGTAGATACAGATCCTTACCGCAAGCTTGGTAAAAACCAACTTCGTATCGGAATGTTTCCTGCCGTTGACCCATCAGATGTTGAAGCGCTCACCACATGCATCGACTACGTAGTTGAGCAGTTAGCTAAGTAGCAAGGCAAATATGAGCTATAAAGTTAGAAGGCTCGTAACTATTGCTGTTCTGATCGGTGTATTTGCCCTAGTCGTTATTGGAAGTATTAAATAAGTTCTCTCGCATAATGAGGTAAACAGCCAGAGTTCCAAAAGTTGTAATAAGACCACAAATTGCGACGGTCTGACGTATTCCTAGCGTGTCGGAGAGCCAGCCAATAAATGGTGAACCCACAGGTGTTGCACCCAGAAATACTAAAACATAAAAGCCCATAACGCGGCCTCGTAATTCTTGTGGCGTAGTTGTCTGGGTATATGTATTTGCAGCGATCATTGTGGTGAGCGCAATAAAGCCAGAGACTGGAAGAAAGAGCGCATAAGAGAAATAGGTGGGCATGGAAGCTTGAATCACAAGTGATATTCCAAAGAGCCCAGCACAGTACATAACAAATAGGGGTTTGCGTTTTTGGTCTAACTTTGTTGCAATGACAGCCGCTAGCAGTGACCCAATTGCTAAAACACTTCCCAGTGCGCCAAATGCACCAGCACTCTTGTGGAAGACCTTAGTAGAAAGAAGTGCATTAAATATTTGGAAGTTAAGCCCAAAGGTAGAAGCGAAGAAAACGGTTGTAATAACGGCGATCAGATCTGGTCTGCTTTTGATATAGCGCAAACCTTCGGCTACTTTTCGAGGCTTATTTTCAACTGCATTTCTATGTAATTTTGTCGGGTTCATGAGGAAAAGTGCCAGAATGACGAAGAGAAATGACCCAGCATTAAAAAGAAATGACGGGCCGGTATTAAAAGCAGAGATAAGTAACCCTGAGATAGCAGGACCAATAAGTCTGCCAATATTAAAATTTGCAGAATTCAAACTCACAGCATTTGCGATATCACTCTTACCAACTAGTTCAGATGTAAAGGCCTGCCTCACCGGAGTATCAAGTGCCCCAAAGAGGCCCAGGAGAAATGCGAGAAGGAATACTTCAGTTAAATTCACTCGATGACTTATTGTTAGCCATCCAAGTATTGCAGCAGTAATTCCTCCGCCTGCATTTGTAACAATTAATAATTTACGTTTATCAAAGCGGTCAGCAAGAGAGCCCGCATATAAACTGAAGAGCAACATGGGCAAAAACTGAAGTCCAGTCACAATTCCAAGTTCAGATCCACCTTTATGCAGATCAGTGACAACAAGCCAATCTTGCGCAACACGCTGGGCCCAGGTTCCAGTATTAGAAATAAGGTTTGCCGTAAAGAGAAGAGTGAAATTTGGGTATTGAAAGGATCTAAGAGTAGAAATCTTCTGGGTCTTGTCATTCACTTTTTCACTCACAACCTGATACTACGCAACTATCCACTACTAGGCATTAGAATATCGATGTGAAACAAGCACTGCCGGTAGTAATCGTTGGAACATGCGCATGGGCAGTTGCCTTAGTGGTTGAGATAGCGATCAGCGCAAAAACAAGCAGCATCTGGATTTGTGTTGCAGGTATTGGCCTTGGGCTACTTGGAGTTGCTTATATATTGCGAGGACTTGTTAAAAACAGAAAGAAGTTTTAGTTCTCGTTCTCAACTTGAGAAGCAATACCGCGAAGCACCTTTGCAAGACGCTCTGATTCAGCGCTCGATGGATGGCGGCCATTTCGCAAGCCATTTCCAACCTTGTCGAGCATCTTGATTGTGTCTTCAATAATTGTTGCAAGGTCATCTGGGTTGATGCGGTTGTTCGCAACAACAGATGCTGGCTCATCAATGATTCGTACTGAAAGAGCTTGTGGTCCACGGCGGCCTTCGGCAACACCGAATTCAAGTTTTGTTCCAGGCTTAATAGTTGGAACACCAGTTGGGAGCGCAGAGGCAGCGAGATAAACATCTTCGCCCTCTTCAGATGCGATAAATCCAAAACCCTTTTCAAGGCTGAACCATTTCACGCGGCCTATAGGCATTTTCGCAATCTCCCTTCCTTACTTAATTTGTGAATAGTGGATTAGTTTAACCGATGAATGAGCTGGCTCGTTATTCGGGTATTCGAGCGCTTATTCGGCCACGATGAGCGCCTCAGAATGAGCGCCGCAGCCGTGATCTACCGAAACTACGCGGGCATCTTCAGGTGAGAGCGCATTGGCGCAAACACCGAAGGCACTTCGCAAAGATCCTGCAATAGGAATAAAGAAACCACATGAGTGACATGGCTTAGGTGCATATTGAGCAATTGGAGTTGCCGGTCCCCGGTCCCCACTATGCCAACGCTTACTTGCTGCATCAATTCCTTCAACTGAAAGAACTCGTGCACGTCCTAGTCCTAATTCAAATGCTTCCTTCAAATCTAATTCACCATCACTTGGAAGTTCTGCAAAACCTGGAACTAAACGAACATCATCTGCTGATGTTGGAATGATGTCGCCAACGCCAACATCGCCAGGCAAAATGCGGTCCTTATAAGGAACCCATTCAGGAGCAAGTAATGACTCGGCGCCTGGAAGCAGAACAACATCACAAATAGTTGCAGGAGAATCAGAATCTAGCTTTGCAACTGTTACTGCCCAACGCCATCCGTGATAACCAGGAAGTGAGCTTTCAAAAAGGTATGTACAGATGCGCTCATCTTCAGCATCAATAGAAACAAGCTCGCCAACAAACTTCGCATCATGGGAATCTTCACATGCTGCTTGGCGCGCAAGTTCAAGTGCGTTGAACGGATCTTTGACTGACATGGCTTAATTGTAGAGGCAATATCGCAATGAAAAAGCCCTCGGGATTCCCGAGGGCTTTATGCAATCTACGCGTATTAGAAGTCCATATCTCCGCCACCAGCAGGAGCTGCTGCCGCTGACTTAGGTTCTGGCTTATCTGTAATAACTGCCTCTGTTGTGAGGAAGAGCGCTGCGATAGATGCTGCGTTTTGAAGAGCAGAACGTGTGACCTTTGCTGGATCAATAATTCCAGATTTGATCATGTCTACATATTCACCAGTTGCAGCATTAAGTCCCCAACCTGATTCCAAGTTACGAACCTTCTCAACAACAACTCCGCCTTCAAGGCCAGCGTTAATAGCAATTTGCTTAAGAGGTGCTTCAATTCCGAACTCAACAATACGAGCGCCGGTTGCTTCATCTCCTGCGAGTGAGAGCTTTGCAAGTGCAATCTTTCCAGCTTGAAGAAGAGCAACGCCGCCGCCGGCAACGATTCCTTCTTCTACTGCAGCCTTTGCATTGCGCACTGCATCTTCGATGCGGTGCTTACGCTCTTTAAGCTCAACTTCTGTTGCAGCTCCTGCCTTAATGACAGCAACTCCTCCAGCAAGCTTTGCAAGACGCTCTTGAAGCTTCTCACGATCATAATCAGAATCGCTGTTCTCGATCTCGGCGCGAATTTGATTGACGCGGCCCTTAATCTGATCAGCATCTCCTGAGCCCTCAACAATTGTTGTCTCTTCCTTACCAACAACAACTTTGCGAGCTTTTCCAAGGAGATCCATAGTTGCGCTCTCAAGCTTGAGACCAACTTCTTCAGAGATAACTGTTGCGCCAGTCAAGATTGCAATGTCTTGGAGCATTGCCTTGCGGCGATCTCCAAAGCCAGGCGCCTTAACAGCGACAGACCGGAATGTTCCACGAATCTTGTTTACTACCAAAGTTGCAAGGGCTTCACCCTCAACATCTTCAGCAAGAATAAGAAGCGGCTTACCTGATTGCATTACTTTTTCAAGAATAGGAACTAGATCTTTGATGTTTGTGATCTTGCCACTTGAGATCAAAATATAGGCATCTTCAAGGACTGCTTCCATGCGATCTGAATCAGTTGTGAAGTAAGGCGAGATGTAACCCTTATCAAAACGCATACCTTCGGTGAGCTCTAGCTCAAGACCGAATGTATTGCTCTCTTCAACAGTGATCACGCCTTCTTTGCCGACCTTATCCATCGCTTCAGCGATCATCTCACCGATTGTGGTGTCAGCAGCAGAGATAGATGCAGTAGCTGCGATCTGCTCCTTTGTATCAACGTTCTTAGCCATCTTTGAAAGTTCAGCTGAGATTGCTTCAACAGCCTTTTCGATACCGCGCTTAAGAGCCATTGGATTTGATCCAGCAGCAACGTTGCGAAGACCTTCACGCACGAGTGCTTGAGCCAATACTGTTGCAGTTGTTGTTCCGTCTCCTGCAACATCATCCGTCTTCTTAGCAACTTCTTTTACTAATTCTGCGCCGATTTTTTCCCAAGGATCATCGAGTTCGATCTCTTTGGCGATGGAGACACCATCGTTTGTGATTGTGGGAGCGCCCCACTTCTTCTCAAGAACAACGTTACGACCGCGAGGTCCAAGTGTTACTTTGACGGCGTCAGCGAGCGCATTCATCCCGCGCTCAAGACCACGACGAGCCTCTTCATTAAAGGCGATCATCTTTGCCATGTTTTACTCCTCATAAATTTCATTAGCTTAAAGGCGATTTAGCACTCTGGTACTTCGAGTGATAAAACCAAATCTAGAGCAGGCTGGAGCTCTGGGCAAACCGAAGGGAGCCTGCTCACGCGTGGGCTGGGGGCAGAACTGCCAAAATCTCTAAGTTGGCTCTCAGAAATACCTAAGTGTCACCACAGATCGGCGCCCCATGATCTACCCATGAGAACAAAGAACAGCAAGTTACCTTCAGCTAAACCACAAATCGCTCTCCTTGCGATGGCGCTCGTTATTAGCTCTGGAGCTGTTTATGCCCAGGCGCACCGCGGCCAAGTGAGCACAAGTAACCCAACACAAGCTGTTCAAAGTTCTCAAAGTTCTCAAAGTACTCAAAGTACTCAAAGTACTCAAAGTACTCAGAGCGTCACGACTTCTACAAGCTCATCATTCACACAACCTGCGCCATCAACTAGCAAGGGAACCACACACTCTCACCGAAGCACGCTTCTACAAATTGTGGGCGGAGCGCATGGTGATGATGACGGTGAAAATGGTGATGATTGATCCATGGACCTCTTCAGTCACATTTTCTCTGCTGTAGTTGCAATTCCTGCAAGTTATATGGGATTAGTTCTCTTGATCAAAGTTGTTATGCCAAGGATTGCCAAAACTAGCAGGACTTATAAATTTTAATTCCGCAGCTAACCGAGCTTAAAACCCTCTGCTCTTTTTGATGAGCGAACATCACGCAGTCTGCGAAGACGTTTAATGAGCATTGGTTCTAATTCGTAAGCTATTTCCTTGTCAATAAGAACACTGAGCAATTGGTAATAGGCAGCGGGAGCTAAATCAAAAGTCTCTTTAATAGCAGATTCCTTTGCCCCTGCATGGCGCCACCATTGACGCTCAAAAGCCAAGATTGATAGCTCAAGCTCTGTTAATTCTGCCTTACCCATAATGAGAACATCATAGAAGGAAGCACTGACAGTGGGCGCTTTTTGCCTCTAATTGAGGGATGGCATGTTGCTGTGGTAATCGAAAGATTTCGCTGCACGGATTAAGTTACGCGCCATCGTTGGGAAGATAAATCCATGAAATGGATAAACCAGAGCCCAGTAAATATGACCACCCATGCCATGGGGTTGAAATGTTGCGGTCTGGATCATGCGGCGCTGCTTCTTGCCATCATGGTCTACTTCGGCAATCTCAAAGCGTAACCATGCTTTGCCAGGCAAGATCATCTCCGCCACCAAAGTCAGTATGTGTTCACGCTCTAATAATTCAACCCTCCAAAAATCAAGGGACTCTCCTTGGCGCAAAAAGTCAGGATCACGACGGCCGCGGCGAAGACCAACACCACCAATCATGCTGTCCATAAGACCACGCAGATACCAGAGCAGATCTGCCCCATACCAACCGTGGTCCCCACCAATTTGTTCGATGGCCCGCCAGAGTGATTTTAAAGATGCGTCGGTATAAAAAATTCTTTCATCTTTATATTCAGCAGCCCCTGACCATTCAGGATCTCCCTGAGTCTTTTGCCAGGGTGGCATATATAAAGATGCATCTGACCAGCGTGATTCAACGAGGTGAGCTTCAACTTTTTCAAGTGCCAGAGCAAATGCTTTTTCGATAGTGAGTAAGCCTTCAGGGGGTAGAGGAATAATCTGATTCACATTTTTCGCAGGATCTGCGATTACTTCGTTGACTAGTGATCCAACCAGTGGTCTGGCAAGAGATGTTGGAACTGGGGTAACAAAGCCAATAAATAAGCTTGAAAAAGCAGGGGTGAGAAATGGAATTTTGATAAAAATACGCTTGCGTAAATGGCTTACCTTGGCGAAAGTTTGAATCATATTCTCATAAGTCAAAACATCTGGCCCGCCGATATCAAATACGCCCTCTACTGGCTTTTGAAATTTTGCAGCAGTAGTGAGGTAGTAGAGCACATCCCGGACAGCAATTGGCTGCGTACGATTTCGAACCCATTTAGGCGTAATCATGATGGGAAGCCTGTGAGTCATGTGTCGGATCATTTCAAATGACGCAGAACCTGAACCGATGATGACGCCCGCTCTAAATTCAAGGACCGGGACCGTTCCGTATGCAAGTCTCTTGCCGGTATTAGCGCGCGACTCAAGGTGCATGCTCTGCTTCTCATCATTGGCAATTCCGCCGAGATAAACAATCTGCTTCACATCTGCAACACGCGATGCATGGGCGAAATTTGCCGCCATGTTTTCTTCTAATTTATCGAAACGAGTTCCTGCATTAATGGAGTGGAGTAAATAGAAGGCAGTGTGAACCCCCATGAGAGCGCTCTTGGTAGATTCAAAATCATCGGCATTGCCTTCGAAGATTTCGACCATATTTGCCCATGGCTGTGATGAAATTTTCTGACGGTCGCGAACGAAAACTCTGACCTTCATATTTTGATTGAGAAGCGCCCGAACTAGCCTTCCTCCAACATAGCCAGAGGCACCAGTCACAAGAACTAGCCGGTCTTTCGGTGCATCGCTCATGAGAGAAACAGTAGACTTACCCCATAGAAATAACGAGCGGAAAAGGAACTTTACGTTGAATTCCAACGGAGCAGTCGGAGCGGTACCCGTCTATGGACAAACCCCTGCTGAACAGCAAGAAGTCCTCTCAGCGTTTGCCAGTTGGGTCAAAGATTTCAAGGGAAAGCCTCGGGTAGTCATCCTCGGAGGTGGCTTCGGAGGATTAGCTGCTGCAAAAGCGCTCGGTCGTCACGCGGATGTCACAGTTGTTGATCGCAACAACTACCAAACTTTCTTGCCTCTTCTTTATCAAGTTTCAACAGCCGGTATCGCAGCAGACCATGTGGCCTTTCCTATAAGAGGCGCCGTACGCAAATATGATGCAAAGTTTCGTATGGGCTCTCCTATTTCTGTCGATCACAAGAATAAAACCGTAAAGCTTGATAGCTCAGAGCTTCTCCCTTTTGATTTTCTTATAGTTGCACTTGGTTCTGTCACCGCAGACTTTGGCGTGCCAGGAGTAAGTGAATACACGCTTGGCATGAAAACTATCCAAGAGTCAGTGCTTATTCGCTCAGAAGTAATGCGCCGCTTTGAAGACCTCTGCCGCTTTCAAGATGACACACGCCTTTCCATCGTTGTTGTTGGAGGTGGCCCAACTGGTGTTGAAATGGCTGGAGCGTTCGCCGAACTTCGTCATGGCCCACTTCGCCATGACAATGAACATGCATCAAAGCATGTAGACATTTATTTGATTGAGGCCGGCCCACGCTTGCTACCTATGTTTGCAGAGAAACTAACAGATAACGCCAAGAAAGAACTTGAGAAGATGGGCGTGAATGTCATGCTCAATACTCAAGTGAAGTCAATCGACCATGGCCAAATCAACTTCGGCGATGGAACAGATATGCGCGCGCATGTCATTGTCTGGGCTGCTGGCGTAAAAGGTGCACCAGCTATTAACCAACTTGGCGTTCAGGTAGAAGCCAATCGCCTCAAGACCGACCCAACTCTTCAAGTTTCTCACTACCCATATATGTTCGCAGTTGGCGATGTTGCAGGAACAAAAGGTGCGAACGGTCGCTTCCTGCCACAAGTTGCCCCAGTTGCCATGCAACAAGGTCGTTTTGCTGCTGCACAAATCTTGCGCCTGATGAAGGGCAAGAAGCTTCCTGATTTTAAATACGTGGATAAAGGTTCTATGGCAACCATTGGTCGCCACAAAGCAATCATTCAAGTCAAGGGAATAAAAATCAGCGGACCTATTGCTTGGTTTGGTTGGTTGTTCTTGCACCTTTTCTATCTCATGGGTGGTCGTAATAAAGTTGCGACGATTGCCGATTGGACTTGGAACTACTTCACATTTGACCGCGGTAATCGCAACATCATGGACTCCATTTAACACTCGCCATGGCATATATCGACCTGCGTGGTCACAAGGTATGGAGCGTTGAAGGAGAAGATAACGGTGCGCCTCTACTTCTTCTTCATGGCGGTCTAAGTTCAACAGAGAGTTTTGATTGGCAAGTAATGCCAGTTGTAGGTCACAGGTTTCACGTTTATGGCTATGACCGCACAGCTCACGGAAGAACTCCAGTACGTGAGGGTTATTACCACTTTGATTTTCAAACCGATGAAGCAATTTCATATATCGAAGATGTCATTGGCGGCCCTACTCATATTATCGGCCATAGCGATGGCGGAATCATTGCGCTGATGGTCGCGCTCAAGCGTCCTGATCTTGTGCTTTCAATTGTTGCCGGCGGAACGAACTACCACTGGGATTGTGGCCTTGATTTCTTTGATGAGCCGATCATTATTAGCGAAGAAGATAAAGCAAAGTTTGCTGAGCGCTCACCAGAGCCTGCTTATATGCAAGAAGTAATTATTAAAAAGGCATATGAAATATGGGCCAAAGAGCCAAATATGACTCTAGCTCAAATCAGCACAATTACCTGTCCAGTTCTTGTACTCAACGGTGATGATGAGCCTTTTGACAACCATCATGGCATAGATCTCTATGAAGCTCTTCCTAACGGACGGCTTGCAATTATTCCTGGCACATCACATGCTGTGCTCAAAGAAAAGAATGAGATTTGCCTAGCAATCATTACTGATTTTTATGATCACCCAGAGATGCGCGGAGAAATGAGCGCCTTCGACGAATTGGCTTAATGAACCAGCGTTGCCATTGTGTTCACAAGATTAAGAAGCAAGCTTGGATACACCCCTAAGATCAGCGTCATAACAGCGCATACTCCGATGGCAATACGCGTCATGATCGATGGAATAACAACTGAAACACCATCTGTTGGGGCTTCCTGGAAGAAAAGCATCAGTACGACGCGCAAGTAGAAGAAAAGTGCGATCGCACTTGAAAGCACGCCGACCACGACAATCGCGATATTGCCTGATTGATAGGCCGCAGTAAAGATCGAGAACTTGCTGATAAATCCACTAGTCAGTGGCACGCCACCAAAACTAAGCAAGAAGATAGCCATAGCAACAGATACCAAAGGCGACTTCTTGGCAAGACCAGCCCACTTTGAAAGATCGGTTACCTCACCGGAGGAATCACGAACCAAAGTCACAATTCCAAATGCGCCGACTGTCGCAAAACCATATGCAACGAGATAGAACATCGATGCGGCTAGTCCATCTTTGTTGAGCGCAACAACGCCTGCTAGCAGGAAGCCTGCATGGGTAATAGATGAATAGGCAAGTGTGCGCTTGATGTCACGCTGTGACATCGCCGCGATTGCCCCTAGGACCATTGTGATGATTGAAATAGTTGTGAGGAATGGCTTCCACTGAAATTGCATCAAGAAAAACGCACCATAGAAAATACGTAGTAGAGCGCCAAATGCCGCGATCTTCGTGCATGCTGCCATAAATCCAGTTATAGGTGTTGGAGCGCCTTGATAAACATCAGGTGTCCATGAGTGAAATGGAACAGCTCCGACTTTAAAGAGCAGACCAATGGTGAGAAAAACCATTCCGATATACAAGAAGGCAGGACTTCCAACAGAGAAAATATTTGCTGTTCCAACATCAGTCAGCGACAAAGTTCCGCTATAGCCATAGAGGAATGCAATACCAAAGAGGAAGAAGGCCGAAGAGTAGGCACCGAGCAAGAAGTACTTCAGAGCTGCTTCTTGTGACAATAATCTGCGACGACGAGACAAACCAGTCATGATGTAGAGGGGAAGTGAGAGCACTTCAAGTGCAACAAATAGAGTGATGAAGTCTGTTGCGATAGGAAAGAGCATCATTCCAGCGACAGCAAAAAGTGTTAGTGGGAACACTTCAGTAGTTCTTGTTCCTGACAAAAGCGCCTGTGCTTCTTCTTCTGAGCCGGGCAGAGCGGATGCAGCAGGAGCAAAGTGATCATTATCTGCAATCAACAAGAGCGCTAAGAAAGCCAAGACGAGAACCGCCCCCTGCAGGAAGATTCCAAATCCGTCTGTCGCAACCGAACCCATCGCTGCAGTTGCAGAGACATCATTTCTGATGCGAAGCAGCCACACAAATGAAAGAGCCAGTGTTCCAAGTGCAAGGACGATTTGTACTGGGCCCCGTTGCTTCTTTCCCAAGAAGGCTTCAACTAATACACCCAATAGCGCGCCACCTAGAACAATAAGAATAGGAGCGAGCTGAGAGTAATTAAGCGTTGGCATCGTAAACATTATTTACCTGCCAATACATGTGGGTCTGAGACATTCATCTGGGACATGGTCGATGTCGTTGATGGATTAATGATATGAATTGCTGGCTTTGGATAAAAACCAAGAATCACAAGAGCTGCAATAACCGGAGCAATTGCAATCTTCTCACGAAGATTAAGATCGCTCATAGATTCATTTCCGCTCTTGAGTGGTCCGTGCAGTGAGCGCTGAACCAAGATCAAGACATAAAGCGCCGCTAAAACGATTCCTAATGTGCCGATAATTGCCGCCACTGGATATCTCGTAAATGTTCCAAGAAGAACAAGGAATTCACTGACAAAGCTTGAAAGCCCTGGCAAAGCTAAAGCAGATAAGCCTGCGATAAAGAACATCCACGCCATGATCGGAGTAACGCGCTGCAGCCCACCAAAATCTTCAATTGCGGCAGATTTGCGGCGAGAAACCATCCAGCCGCCAACAAGGAAGAGCGCTGCTGTAGAGAAGCCGTGGTTGACCATATACAACGTTGCACCAGTTAAGCCTTGAGATGTGTAAGCAAAAATGCCTAGCGTAATAAAACCAAAGTGTGAGATCGAAGTAAATGCAATGAGTGAATTGATGTTCTTCTGCCCGATGGCGAGGAAGGCTCCATAAATAATGGAAATGACGGAGAGAACAATGATGTAAGGGGCAAAGGTCTTTGTTGCATCTGGGAAAAGAGTGAGGCAAAAACGAATCATTCCGTAGGTTCCGACTTTATCTAGAACACCGAGAAGCAAAATAGAGGTCCCTGGTGTTGCAGCTTTTGCTGCTCCAGGAAGCCATGTATGAAATGGCCAAAGTGGCGCTTTAATTGCAAAGGCAATAAAGAATCCTAGGAATAGCCAATTTTGTGTTGTGTGATCAATGCTCAGATGAGATAACGCACTCACATCAAATGAACCAATAACTTGCTGCGCAGAGATGATGTAAATGCCAATCACAGCAGCCAACATGAGTAGCCCACCAAAGAGGCTATAGAGCAAGAACTTGAGCGCCGCTGCTGCGCGTTCACCCGTGCCAAAACCACCAATAAGGAAGTAAACAGGAACCAGCATCGCCTCAAAGATCACATAGAACAAGAAGACGTCTGTTGCTGCAAAGACACCGATCATGAAGGTCTCTAAAACCAAGATCAACATATAGAAGGTCTTCACGCTCCAGCGTCCACCTTCAGATTCATTCCAGCCCCCAAGAACAACAATTGGAACAAGAACTGTGGTTAAAAGAATCAAGACAAGTGCTAGGCCATCAATGCCGAGCGCGTAATTAATATGAAAGCTTGATACCCAGGCGTGTGAAGTTACAAAGGCAAAGCCAGATGCTGGTGATTTGTATTGAATGGCCATAACAAAAGAAAGCACCATAGTCACCACTGAGGTACCGAGGGCAACTATTTTGATTTGATAGGTATTTGTCTTTGGGATAAGCGCTAGCGCCAAAACACCAAGAAGTGGGAATAGGGTGACTACGGAGAGAATGTTCATGCTCCGATCACCCACACAGCAATAACAGTAATTACAAGGCCTGCAAGCATGAGAAGGGCGTAGCTACGAACAAAGCCATTCTGAACCTTGCGTAGTGCATCTGAAGTAGCACCTAAGAAACTACCGACAAACCTGACCCCACCATCGATGACCCGATCATCTGCTCTTACTAATCCAGCAGTTAAGAGCGTTCCTGGAGCAACAAGTAACCTGTCATTGAGAATATCTTGATAAAGATCCTTGCGTGCTGCTTTTGTAAATTCAGAAACATTTTCAGGTGCAACATCACTTACAGTTCGATACTTAATAATTGCAAAGGCTGCTCCAATCACAACAACGCCGAGTGCTAAAAGAGAAACGGTAAGCGCTGGCATAAGAGGCTTTCCTTCTTCAACGTTCTGTGAATTCACTACAGGCTCCAGCCAATGAACGAGTGCGCTTCCCTTGCTCAACAAGAACCCAGAAGCAACCGAACCGAATGCGAGCAAAATCATTGGAAGGGTCATAAGGATTGGACTCTCGTGAGGATGAGATCCCGCCTTCCATCTTCTTGCTCCAATAAATGTCATCACCATCACTCGAGTCATGTAGAACGCTGTAATTGCTGCGCCCAGCAAAGCTGCCCCGCCCAACAAAATTCCTTTTAAGCCACCAGCATTAAATGCGACTTCAATAATTTTGTCCTTCGAGTAAAAGCCAGCGAATGGTGGAACACCAAGTATCGCTAGATAACCCAAGCCAAATGTCACTGCTGTAATTGGCATCAGCTTTGCAAGCCCGCCGTACTTTCGCATGTTTACTTCATCATCCATGCCATGCATGACAGATCCAGCTCCAAGGAACATTCCCGCTTTAAAGAAGCCATGGGTAAGAAGATGCAAGATTGCAAAGGCATATCCAATAGGGCCAAGTCCTGTTGCAAGGATCATGTAACCAATTTGGGACATGGTTGATGCTGCAAGCGCCTTCTTAATGTCATCTTTTGCAGTACCGATAATTGCGCCAAAAAGAAGCGTTATTGCTCCAACAATCACAACAAGCAAGCGCGCAGTAGAAGATGCGTCAAAGATAAAGTTTGAACGGCTAATCAAATAGACACCAGCTGTGACCATTGTTGCTGCGTGAATTAAAGCTGAAACCGGTGTTGGACCAGCCATCGCATCTCCCAGCCATGATTGCAATGGGAACTGCGCAGATTTACCGCAGGCGGCAAGCAAAAGCATTGCGCCGATTCCAGCTAGCGCGGCGCTTGATGCACCGTGTGCTCCAGCTTTCACGCCCTCAAATGAAACTGTTCCAAATTGCGCAAAACAGATCATGATGGCAAGAGATAGACCGACATCACCGACGCGGTTAGCAACAAAAGCTTTCTTTGAAGCAACTGCATATGTTGGATTGTGATTCCAGAATCCAATAAGTAGGTATGAAGCTAAGCCCACACCTTCCCACCCAACGTAAAGGTTGAGGTATGAATCACCCAGGACCAAAAGCAACATAGCCGCGATAAAGAGATTGAGAAATGCAAAGAAGCGGCGACGATCTTTGTCATGAGACATATATGCAATGGAATAGATATGAATAAGTGTTCCAACGCCAGTAATTAGGAGCACAAAGCAAATAGAGAGCTGATCAAGGAGCAATGATGCGTTCACTTTAAGTGAGCCCACGCTGATCCACTCAAATAGCTTTTGAGTAACTGCTCTAGATTCCCCTGCTTGGCCTTGCATCTTCATGAACTCATAGGCACCAATTACAAAGGTTGATGCGGTGATGAGCGTGGCAAGAATATGACCCCATTTATCTGCAATTCTTCCAAGAAGCAGCAAGAGCGCAGATGAAAATAGCGGGAGCGCTATGAGATAGACCAGAAGAGATGATGTGCGCATTAGCTCTTCAGCAAACTAGCATCATCAACAGATGCTGATCGACGTGAGCGATAAATCGTCACGATTATGGCTAGGCCCACAACCACTTCACATGCGGCAACCACCATGGTGAAAAATGATGCGACTTGACCCTCTAAATTGCCTGCCACTCGTGAGAAAGTCACAAGTGCAAGGTTTGCTGCATTAAGCATCAACTCAATACACATGAAAATTACGATTGCATTGCGGCGAACCAGTACGCCAGTCGCACCAATGGTGAAAAGAATGACAGAGAGATAAAGGTAATTTGAAATATCCATTTACTCTTCCACCTCCTCAGAATGCTCGAGAGCAAATGGCGCAGGTGAAATAACGTCACCGCGTGCTTTCAAAGTTGCTGAAATTGATGTCGGAGCTGGTGTGCCATCTGGCAAAAGAGCTGGTACATCTACCGCATTGTGGCGGGCAAATACACCGGAACCAGGAAGTCCTGCAGCATCTGCAAGTGATTTCCCACGAAAGCGCGCAATAGAAAGATCTCGCTGCTTATTTCGCACAGCAGGTTTGGTGCTGTGGGCTAGGACCATTGCCCCAAGGGCCGCAGTAATAAGGAGCGCTGAAACAACTTCAAAGGCCCATACATATTGTGTAAATAGCTGACCTGCAAGGCTCTGAACATTTCCTGTTTGGTTCACAAGCTTTAGCCCGGCAGCAGGCTGGCTCACACTTGCTCTTGCAACAAGTGAAAGAAGAAGTCCACCAAGTCCAAGACCCGCAAGAATTGATGCGCCGCGTTGTCCCTTAATATTTTCAACAAGAGACTCAGATGCATCTACGCCAACTAACATCAAGATAAACAAGAAGAGCATCATGACTGCGCCTGTGTAGACCACGATCTGAACAATTCCCAAAAAGAGTGCATCCTGAGCAATATAAAAGATGGCAAGAGTGACCATTACCCATGCGAGCAATAGCGCTGAGTGAACAGCCTTTTTCATAAATAACATCCCAAGAGCAGCAATCACTGCAATAGGTGCAAGAATCCAGAACTGAACCGCTTCTGGTGTCGCGGTTTGCCCAAGTGCAAGTGATTGGTTAAACATTACTTACCAATCTCCTGCGAAGGATGAGAACCAGTGATTTGGCCTTTGTAGTAATCAATATGCGTTGTTCCTGGATACATGGTATGAGGAGCTTCGATCATTCCTTGGCGCAGCGGGGCCAACAGATCTTCCTTTTCAAAAATTAATTTTTCACGTGAATCATCTGCTAATTCATATTCATTTGTCATGGTTAGGGCGCGTGTAGGACAAGCCTCAATGCATAGACCACAGAAAATACAACGAAGATAATTAATTTGATAAATCTGGCCGTATCTCTCACCTGGCGAGAAGCGTTCTTCTTCAGTGTTGTCCGCGCCTTCAACATAAATCGCATCTGCGGGGCATGCCCAAGCGCATAGCTCACAACCAATGCATTTTTCTAAACCATCTTCATAGCGATTGAGTTGATGGCGGCCATGAAAACGCTCTGCAGTTGGTTCTTTCACTTCTGGATATTGAACTGTATTGACCTTCTTAAACATGGTTGCAAAAGTCACCCAGAAACCGAGCAATTGCTTTGCAAAACTACTTGGGCGCTCAGTCATTAATCTCACTCCTCTGGACATAAGTTATGCGTGATTGACCAGGTATCGCGGGCACTGGGAATGATGGGGCAGGTAGATCTGGCAAGACATCACTTTCTTCGAGTTTGATCTTTGCACGATCAAAGAGTGTCAACACTAAGAAGATCACAATGATGACGCCGACCATGAAGGAAGCAACTACTAAACGAGGGAAATTATGTGCTGACATCAAGCGAAGTGTTGCAAGGATCATAATCCACGCCAAGCTTGAAGGAATTAATACCTTCCAACCAAACTTCATAAATTGGTCATAGCGAAGCCTTGGAAGTGTTCCGCGGAGCCAGACAAATACAAAGAAGAATGAAATAACTTTGCCAAAGAACCAGAAAAGTGTGAACCAACCGCCCAGCCAACTCTCTGTAAAGCCAAGCCCAGGTAGCGCGTGATAGCCGCCAAGAAACAAGGTTGTGGCGAGAGCTGAAACTGCAACGATGTTGACGTATTCAGCTAGAAAGAAAAGCGCAAACTTAAGTGAGGAGTACTCAGTATGGAATCCTCCAACAAGTTCTCCTTCAGCTTCAGCGAGGTCGAATGGGGCGCGGTTTGTCTCTCCCACCATAGAGATTGAATAAATAACAAAAGAAGGAAAGAGCACAACAGCAAACCAATAATGATGCTGCGCAGCAACAATTTCACTCGTCGACATAGAGCCTGAATAAATAAAGACAGCCACGAGCGAAAGACCCATAGCAACTTCATAGGAGATAACCTGAGCACTTGAACGAAGTCCGCCAAGAAGTGGATATGTTGACCCAGATGACCAGCCAGCTAAAACAATCCCATAGACGCCAACAGAGGCAATCGCAAGAATATAGAGCACGCCAACTGGAAGATCAGTGAGCTGCATAATTGTCTGGTGACCGAAGAAGTTCACCTTCCCAGTCAAAGGAATAACTGCGAAAGACATAAAGCAGGCGGTTGCAGAAATAATCGGCGCAATGACAAAAACTATCTTGTCAGCGGCTGCAGGGATGAGATCTTCTTTCAAAGCCAACTTCACACCATCAGCAAGTGCTTGAAGTAAACCAAACTTTCCTACGCGGTTAGGTCCTAGGCGCTGCTGCATACGAGCAACGAGCCTTCGCTCCCCCCACACAGACATCAGTGTGAGAACAACGCAGATAACAAAAATAAGAAGCGCTTTGACCAAAATAACCCAACCTGGGTCTGCTCCTAATATCGCTGTGTTATTCATGCTTTTGTCACCGTAACAGATCCAGATGTAAAACCAAGGTTTGCTATGACTTGTGAGCCTTCAGAATTACGTGGAACCCAAACAAGATTATCCGCAATCTGATCAACAACCACGGGAAGAGTAAGTGACCCTAAAGCACTTGAAATCTTTACTTGATCTCCATCGCTCACTCCAAGCTTTGATGCATGAGATGCTGAGATGTGCGCTGCAGCTTTATGAGCAGTTCCGGCAAGATTTGTCTCTCCACTTTGAAGTGTTCCAAGATCAAGAAGCAAACGCCATGAAACTAAAGTCAGATCAGTTGGCGCCGGAGTTGGACTTACTGAAGTAAATGATGCATCTGCCCCGTCCCACTTGCCAAGAGAGTCAATCTCGCGCGCAGTAGCGGCAATCGAATCAAGTCCAATAGGTGAGCCAAGTTCATCGGCGAGCATAGAAAGAATGCGAAGATCACTACGTGATTGAGCGTCTTCAACTGCCTTTTCAAATGAGCGTGGCTTACCACTCCAATCAAGGAATGATCCGGCCTTCTCAACTACCGCTGCAACAGGAAGTACAACATCTGCAACCGCTGTAACGGCGCTATGTGAAATCTCTAAAGAAACAACAAACGAATTAAGCATCTGAGAAAGTGCCTCGGCTGAAATATCTAACGGGTCAACACCGCCAAGTACAACTGCATCAAGTGAGCGATTGCTCAGACTATGCAAAATCTCTGAAGTTGAGCGTCCTGGTGCTGCTGGAAGCGTTCCAACTCCCCACGCGGTTGCAACATCTACACGAGCAGAAGAATCAGAAACAGGACGCGCTCCTGGAAGAAGTGTTCCAAGTGCGCCAGATGCAATAGCTCCTGGTTCACCCGCACGACGTGGGATCCACGCAAGTTTTGCGCCAGATGATTTGGAGAGTGCAACAGCTTGGCTCAGTAGCCCTGGAGTTTCAGCAGCGCGCTCACCAACAATAATCACACTCTTATTTGTTAAGCCTGGGATGCCGGAAACACTGGCAACTAACTTTGCTTTAAGTTTCTTTGATCCGCGGCTTGCAATCGGTGCGTCAGAGATTACAGCGAGTCCACGCTTTCTGACTTGGCGATAAATGCGCAAGAAAACAATCGGAGATTCTTCTTCTGGTTCAAAGCCGATAAGTGCAACAGTATCTGCAGCATCAATATCAAGATAGTTTGTGGAAAGCTTTGGAGCAACTGAGGTTAGGAAACTTCTCTCCTCTTCAGTATGAGGGCGAGCGCGGAAATCAATATCGTTTGTACCAAGTGCAACGCGAGCAAACTTGCTGTAGGCATATGCATCTTCAACTGTTGCGCGCCCACCCACCAATACGCCAACCTTCTTATTTCTAAGTCCTGCTGCCGCTGCAGCTAAAGCTTCTGGCCACGATGCTTCGTGGAGTTCACCATCTGCTCCTCGGACCATAGGCGTCTTCACGCGCTCACGGCTTGTGAGATATTTAAATGCCCAACGACCCTTGTCGCAGTTCCACTCCTGATTAACATTTGCATCATCGCCTGCAAGACGGCGAAGTGTCTTTCCGCGTCGCATATCAGTGCGCATATCACAACCAGATGCGCAGTGCTCACAAGCAGAATTAACTGAAACCAAATCAAATGGACGTGCACGGAAACGATAAGAAGCACCGGTTAGGGCGCCAACTGGGCAGATTTGAACAGTATTGCCTGAGTAATAAGACTCAAAAGGATCCTTCTCGTAAATTCCTACTTGCTGTAAGGCCCCGCGTTCATTGAGAGTAATGAAAGGGTCTCCAGCAATTTCCTCTGAAAAACGTGTGCAACGAGCACAGAGAACAC
>Ga0214188_100033_pt1 | contig 41579 bp, 64 predicted proteins | sample TroBogEpilimnion_5_FD_153026 | JGI IMG/M metagenome (GOLD analysis project Ga0214188, IMG submission 153026) | Freshwater microbial communities from Trout Bog Lake, WI - 01JUL2008 epilimnion | ecosystem: Environmental > Aquatic > Freshwater > Lake > Epilimnion/Euphotic zone | place: Trout Bog...
TTATTTAAGACTCATCTGCTAATTCAACGTCAATAATATTATCTGAAGAATTTTTAGAGGTGTTAGAAGATTTTGAATTCATTAAATTTTTCTTTACAAACTCTAAAACTAAAATTGAATAAACATATTTAAAATTTTTAAGACAATCTAACGAAAGTTTTGTTAAACTATTTGCTTTATATAACTCTTTACTTTCTTTTAATAGCTCTAAAAAATAAGATGAAGCTGAAGAATTTTCATTGATAATTTGCTTTTCAAATAAAATATCAGCTTTTGAAAATAGATTATCTAATTCATAAGTAATATTAACAATTGATTTTTTGGATTTATCAAATAATGCATTTTCCTCAGCATCTTTGATCATTTGAGAAACTTCATCTCTCGCTAATACAGATGCACCTTCAATTTTAATTGATTGTTCTTGTCCGGTTTGCTCTTCGCGTGCCGAAACAGAAAGTAGACCATTAACATCTAGTTGGAATGTAACATTAATTTTTGGAACACCACGTGGTGAAGGTGGAATACCTTTTAATCGAAATATTCCTAAACTTTTATTATCTTTTGCAAAAGGACGTTCACCTTGTAAAACATGAATTTCTACAGTTTCTTGATTATCAGCTCCCGTTGAAAATACTTCCGATTGTTTAACTGGAATTGAGGCGTTACGATTAATGATAGTTGTCATTAACCCGCCCATTGTTTCTACCCCTAATGAAAGTGGAGTTACATCTAATAAAATTAAATCAGTAATTTCTCCTGCAATAATACCAGCTTGAACAGCAGCACCCATAGCAACTACTTCATCTGGGTTAACTGTTTCATTTAATGGTTTACCAAGAAGTTCAGTTAATAAATTTCGAACGGCCGGAATACGCGTAGATCCTCCAACTAAAATTACTTCATCAATTTCAGCTTTTGAGAGTTTAGCATCTTCTAATGCTTTTTGAACAGGCTTTTTACATCTTTCAAGAAGCGTTCGACTTAAACTCTCAAATTTTGATCTATCAAATTCTAGATCAATATGTTTTGGTGTTTGTCCATCAATATAAATGAAAGGTAAACTAATACGAGTAGATTGTAAGCTTGATAGTTCAACTTTAGCTTTTTCTGAAGCTTCGATAATTCGTTGTAAAGCTTGTTTTTCTTTATATAAATCAATTCCTTCCGTTTTTTGAAAAGCTTTAATAATATAATCAACAATGACTTGATCAAAATCATCTCCACCTAAATGAGTATCTCCAGAAGTTGAAAGAACTTCAAAAACTTCGTCTCCAACTTCAAGAATTGAAACATCAAACGTTCCTCCACCTAAATCAAAAATTAAAACAACTTCATTTTTCTTTTTATCTAAGCCATAAGCTAAAGCAGCTGCGGTAGGTTCATTTAATATTCTTAAAACTTCTAAACCAGCAATTGTTCCGGCATCTTTTGTTGCTAAACGTTGGGAATCATTAAAATAAGCGGGAACTGTAATAATTGCTTGTGTAATATTTTCTTTTAAAAAACGACTAGCATCACTAACTAATTTCTTTAAAACGGATGCAGAAATTTCTTCAGGACTAAAATCTTTTTGTAAAGCTGGACAAAAAATTTTAACTTTTCCACCATCCTCATTTTTTACTTTATAAGAAATTCGACTTGTTTCATCTTTAATTTCATCGTATTTACAACCAATAAAACGTTTTACTGAAGAAAACGTATTATCTGGATTTACTACACTTTGGCGCTTTGCTAATTGACCAACAAGTATTTCCCCTGTAGAAGTATACGCCACAACCGATGGTGTTGTTCTTGCTCCTTCCGAATTTGGAATTACATTAGGATTTGCACCTTCTAAAACTGATACAACTGAATTTGTTGTACCTAAATCGATACCAACTACTTTTTTGCTTGTTATCTTATTAGTTGATTTTTCATCCATATTTTAATATTAAATGTTTTGGTAAAATTTCTATATATTATATTTTAAATATTCACTAGAAGCAAGTTTTATTAATTTTTTTATTGTTATTTAGAATAATTTTTGATATAGACTTTTCACTCAAAATCTTTTAAGATAACCTTTGACTCAAATAAATTAAACAGGAAGGTAAATTGTGACTCTTGGTATTTTAGGAAAAAAAATCGGTATGACACAAATTTTCGATCAAAAAGGAAATGTCATTCCAGTAACGATTATAAAAAGTGAACCGTGTATTGTTACTCAAATTAAACTTGAAAATAAATGTGGCTATAATGCAGTACAAATTGGTTACGAAGAACTTCGTCCAAATCATAAAACTTTAACAAAACCTAGATTAGGACATTTTAATAAAGTAAATTTAGCTCCTTTTAGATATTTAAAGGAATTTAGACTTTCTGACATTTCAAACTACGAAATTGGACAAAAATTTAGTGTCGAAATGTTCAAAATCGGAGAATTAATAACGGTAAGTGGTTTAAGTATTGGAAAAGGAAATGGAGGAAATATTAAAAAGAATCACTTCGTTCGTGGGGCAATGACTCATGGATCAAAACATCATAGGCTACAAGGATCTATGGGTGCAGGGACATCCCCTGGACGTGTATTTCCAGGTAAAAAAATGCCAGGTCGACTAGGAATGAACAAATGTACAATTAGTGGACTTGAAGTCTTAGCTATTGATAAAAATGAAAACCTGTTAGTTCTTAAAGGATCGATTCCAGGAAAAGCAGGTAATTTAATTACTATTAAATCGAAATAAGAAATTATTATAAATATTATGGAAGACGAAATTTTTTTTCAAAATTTTGAAAAACGAAAAGAAACAATTGGTTTAATTCATAGAGTCTATCTTTCTCAATTAAAAAATTCTCGTAAATATTTAGCCTCAACAAAAACAAAATCAGAAGTTAGAGGAGGAGGAAAAAAACCATGGCGACAAAAAGGAACAGGTAATGCACGTGCCGGATCTTCTCGATCTCCTTTATGGGTTGGAGGAGGAGTAATTTTTGGTCCAAAACCACGTTTGGTAAATAAGAAAATTAATAAAAAAGAACGACGTTTAGCCATTTTATCTGCTCTGTATTTAAAAAAACAACAAGTAACATTTATTGAAGAAACTAATTTTGATCAATTTACTCAAATTAAAACAAAAATGGTTTTAGATTTAATAACAAAATTAGGTTTAAATTTAAATACAAAAATTTTATTTATTTTAACAAAACCGAATAAAAATTTTTGGTTAGCATCTCGTAATTTAAAAAATATTGAAGTTACATCAGTTAATTGTTTAAATTTAAAACAACTATTGCAAACAAGTAATATTATTATTTCAAATAATAGTTTAAAATTAATTAGTACAAAATATGGGAAATGAAAAGCGCAATTTAGGTGACCTTTTAAGTTTAATTAAATATCCACTTTTAACAGAAAAGGCTATTAATCTTTATAGTAAACAACAATATACTTTTATTGTTGATAAATCTTTAACAAAAACAGAAATAAAATATATACTCGAAAAAATATTTAACATTAGCATTGTTAGTGTAAATACTTGTATTTTACCAATTAAAAAAAGAAAAGTTGGTAGATTTTTAGGGAACCGTTCTCAATACAAAAAAACGTATGTTAAATTGAAGGAAGGAGATTCAATTAGTGATTTATTTAATTAAACTTAGTTAATTTTAAAATGGCAATTAAAATTTATAAACCATATACGCCTAGCACACGAAATAAAAGTAGCTTAGATTTTTCTATTTTATCAAAGAAAAAACCTGAAAAATCTTTAACAGTTTCAAATCAAAGAGCAAAAGGAAGAAATAATCAAGGAAGAATAACGACACGTCACAAAGGAGGCGGACATAAAAAATTATACAGATTGATTGATTTTAAAAGAAACAAATACGACATTCAAGGAAAAGTAGCAGCAATTGAATATGATCCAAATCGTAATGCTTACTTAGCATTAATCAATTATGAAGATGGGGAAAAAAGATATATTCTACATCCAGAAAACTTAAATATTGGCGATCAAATTTTTGCTGGAAAAAATTGCCCAATTGCAATTGGAAATGCAATGCCACTCGATTTAATTCCATTAGGAACAGATATTCATAATTTAGAGTTATTTCCTGGAAAAGGAGGACAATTGATTCGTGCAGCTGGTGGATCAGCAAAAATTTTAGCAAAAGAAAATAATTATGTAGTTTTACGACTTTGCTCTAAAGAAATTAGATTATTTAAAAAAGAATGTTTTGCAACTATTGGTAAAATTAGTAATTCTGATTTTTATAATGTTATTTTAGGAAAAGCTGGAAGAAAAAGATGGTTAGGAATTCGACCAACTGTTCGTGGATCAGTAATGAATCCTGTTGATCACCCTCATGGAGGAGGAGAAGGAAGATGTCCAATCGGAAAACCAAGACCATTAACTCCTTGGGGTAAACCTGCATTAGGAATGAAAACACGTCAAAAAAAGAAAAAAAGTGACTTATTTATTATTCGTTCACGATAAAAAAAAATTTTATATCTATTATTTTAAATATGGGAAGATCAATCGCTAAAGGACCTTACATTGCATATCATTTATTAAATAAATTGACAGCATTAAATCAAAAAGGAAAAAAAGAAATTATTAAAACTTGGTCTCGATCCTCTACAATTTTACCTTTAATGATTGGGCATACAATTAGTGTTTATAATGGACAAAAACATGTTCCAATTTTTATTTCAGATCCATTGGTTGGACATAAATTAGGCGAATTTGTACCAACACGTACATTTCGTTCCCATAAAAAAACTGAACGTAAAGTAAAACGATAAACTATGAGCAATTCAAAAGAAATTATATCTGCAACATCAAAATATATTCGAATCTCGCCAACTAAAATTAATATTATTATTAAAAAAATTCGCGGAAAAAGTTATAAAGAAGCTTTACAAATCCTTAAATTTTTACCTCAAAAAGCTGGAGCAATTGTTTGGCAAACCCTATATTCAGCGGTTTCAAATGCAACTAATAATTTTGACTTTGAAAAAGAACGCCTAACGATTGTTGAAGCTTTTGTTAATCAAGGACCAATTTTAAAAAGAATGCGTCCAACAGCAAAAGGAAAAGCATTTAAAATTGAGAAAAAAATTTCACATATTACTATTCGTGTAACAGAAACAAATATTACTAAATAAATTTAATTAAAAGGAGACTTATTGTGGGACAAAAAACACATCCAAAAGGATTTCGCTTAGTTACAACACAAAAACATTTATCACAATGGTACGTTAAAAAAAATATTTATCCTTCTTTAATTGAAGAAGATTTTTTAATACGCTCAAAAATTGATCAATTTTTCCAAGAATTTTTATCAATTTCAAAGATTGAAATAAATCGAATTCAACAAGAAACAAAAGAAAAAGAATATGTAAATATTACGATTCACGCTTTATTTCCACGAGCAAAAGATATGTATAAAAAAGTTAGTAAATTTTTTAGTGAAAACATAAAAAATGAAGATCAAAAAAATTTAAGTCTTTTAAATAATTCAAAAGGAAATTTAAAACGTTTTACAAGTTTAGTTTTAAAAAAGACTATCCGTAATTTAATTAGACTTTTACAAATAAAAACTGGAAAGAATTACTATATTGGAGTTAAATTTTTAAAAAATCCATTTGAAGATGCAACCTTAATTGCCAAATTTATTGCTGAGCAATTAGAAAAACGAGTTCCATTTAGACGAGCCGTAAAACAAGCTATTAAAAAAGTTCAATTAACTTCATTAAAAGGAATTAAAGTTCAAGTATCGGGCCGATTAAATGGTACTGATATTGCACGAAGTGAATGGAAACGAGATGGAAAAATTCCACTTCATACATTAAAAGCAACGATTGATTATACGCACCAACGAGCGGAAACAATCTATGGCGTTATTGGAATCAAAGTTTGGCTATTTATTAAATAAAAAAATAAAAAACTAAAAACATGTTAAGTCCAAAAAGAACAAAATATCGTAAAATGCAACGTGGACGTTTAAAAGGAAAAGCTTGTCGTAACAATAAGCTGGATCAAGGAACATTTGGAATTCAAGCGTTAGAACCCGTTTGGTTAACTTCTAGACAAATTGAAGCAGTTCGACGAACAATTTCACGTTACACAAAGAGAACAGGAAAACTATGGATTAAGGTATTCCCAGATAAATCTGTAACTGCACGTGCTGAAGAATCCAGAATGGGATCTGGAAAAGGAGGAGTAGAATATTGGGTAGTTGTAATTAAACCAGGAACAATTCTATTTGAAGTAGCAGGTGTTTCACGCGAAATAGCTTTAGAAGCACTAAAAATTGCATCCTATAAATTACCAATTAAAACTCGAATTTTAATTAAAGAGGAAACTGTTATATGAGTTTACCAAAATATAAAGAATTAAATTTACTTTCTACTGTAAATGATATTGATAATGAAATTTTTTTATTACAAAAAAATCTCTTTGACCTTCGCATAAAAAGATCGACTAATCAAAGCAATAGTCCACATTTGTTTGTTCATACAAAACGCCGTATTGCTCAATTAAAGTTCAAAAAATCTTTAATTATTTCAACTAAAAAAGTAAACTAGCTTATGACAAAACAAGAAAGAATCGGCGTAGTAATTAGTAATAAAGCAGAAAAAACTATTACAGTAGCAATTCAAATTCGTTATCAACATCCTAAATATGGAAAAACATTAATTAAAACAAAAAAATATTTAGCACATGATGAAAATAATAAATGTAAATCAGGTGATATTGTTCTAATTGAACAAAGTAGACCAATTAGTAAACATAAAAAATGGATATTAAAAGAACTTATACGTGCTTATCAATAAAATAATTAAAAAATGTTTCAATTATGATACAACCTCAAACTTACTTAACTGTTGCTGATAATACGGGAGCAAAAAAATTGATGTGTATTCGTGTCTTAGGAAATAATCGAAAATATGCGAATATTGGAGATGTTATTATTGGGGTTGTTAAAGATGCCTTACCCAATATGGCCATTAAACGTTCCAGTGTTGTTAGAGCAGTAATTGTACGAACAAAAAAAACTATTAAGCGTTCGGATGGAATGGGTCTTAGATTTGACGATAATGCTGCTGTAATAATTAATGCTGAAAATAATCCTAGAGGAACGCGTGTATTTGGGCCAGTAGCTCGTGAAATAAGAGATAAAAACTTTACAAAAATAATTTCTTTAGCAACAGAAGTAATATGAAAAAACAATTAAAAAAACATGTGAAAATTGGTGATCGTATTCAAATAATTACGGGAAATCAAAAAGGGGTAATTGGAAATATTTCAGCAATTAATTTAAAAAAATCAACAGTAATTATTGATAGTGTTTTACCTAGAATTAAATATGCGAAAAATCCACAGGGTGGAGAAGCTAAAAAAAAAGAGATACAAACGATTATTCATATCTCTAATGTTATGCTTTGGGATAAAATAGCTAATTTAAAAAGCAAAACAGGCTATAAATTTATTGAGGGAATTAAAAAACGATATTTTAAAAAATCAGGTAATTTAGTATAAAAACTAATATCAACACAAATGAGTAATTTAAAAAAAGAATATAAAGAAATTGTTACGGCGAAGCTTATTGAAGAATTTAAATATCAAAATAAGCATCAAATTCCAAAAATTGAAAAAATTCTCATTAGCTCAGGCCTAGGGCTTAATGCCCAAAATAGAACTTTTTTACAAAAAGCTATTGAAGAAATTCGTAATATTTCGGGTCAACAACCTATTATGACAAAAGCAAAGAAATCGATTGCAGGATTTAAAATTCGAGAGGGTATGCCTTTAGGTATTTATGTAACTTTACGTAGAGAGAAAATGTATGCCTTTTTAGAGAAATTTATTAAATTAGTTTTACCTCGAATCAGAGATTTCCGTGGTTTAAATCCAAATAATTTTGATAAACATGGAAATTATAATATTGGAATTTCAGAACAATTAGTTTTTCCAGAAATAGATTACGATAGTGTCGATCAAAGAAGAGGTTTTAATATAACAATTGTTACTAGTGCAAAAAATAAAGCTGAAGGATTTTATCTTTTAAAAGAATTAGGTGTTCCTTTTTCTCAACCAGAAAAAAATTAAAAATCAAAAAAAAGGAGAATTTAGATGACAAATGATCTTGTATCTGATATGTTAACACGCATACGAAATGCAAGTTTAGCAAGACATAGCTTTACTTGTATACGTTATAGTAAATTAAACTTAGCAATCCTAAAAGTTCTAGAAGCAGAAGGATATATTAAAGAATTCTATATTGAAAATGATACTAATAGCGCACAAAAAATAATTAAAGCATTATTAAAATATAAAGGCTGGTGGATTAAAAAACCATTTTTTTCAACCATTCAACGGGTTAGCAAACCAGGAAAAAGAGTCTTTTCAAGCTATAAAAATTTTTCTAAGGAAATTAGTATTTTAAAATATCAACAAGGAACCGCAATTATTTCAACATCGAGTGGAATTATGAGCCATTTAAAAGCAACAAAATTAAAAAAAGGTGGCGAAATTTTATGTTATATTGGGTAAAAAATAAAAAAAAATAAAATATGTCACGAATTGGTAAAAAAACTATTGATATTCCAGTAGATGTAGTAGTTACGATTGATGATCGAAAAATTAGCACAAAAGGAAAATACGGCAGCTTAGAAAAATCTTTTGAAAATTATATTCAAATTGAAAAAAATGAAAATAAGCTAAATATTATAAAATTAAATGATACTAAAGAATCACGTGCTTATCATGGTCTAACACGTGCGCTTATTCAAAACATGATAATTGGGGTTAATGCAAAGTTTTCGAAGATTTTAGTTGCAGAAGGAGTCGGATATAAATTTCAATTAGACAAACAGCGCTTAATTTTAAATATGGGTTATACTCATCCAATCGAATTTATTATCCCTTCAGATTTGGAAATTAAAGCTGAATCCCCAACAAAAATTATTATTAGTGGAATTGATAAAGAAAAAGTAGGATTTTTAGCTGCTAAAATCCGAGAAATTCGTCCACCTGAACCTTATAAAGGAAAAGGAATTATGTACGAAGGAGAGAAAATACTAAGAAAAGCAGGAAAGAGCGGAAAATAAATATTAAATTACTTGCTAATTAAAAGATGAAAAAAAAGGCTAAAAAAATTTATTTACAACAAAAAAAACGATATTTAAAAAAAATTGTAGGAACATTAGAAAAACCAAGATTATCTGTTTTTCGTTCTCATCGGCATATTTATGCTCAATTAATTGATGATAAAAATGGAAAAACATTAGCATTTAGTTCAACTTTAGAAACAACTTTTAATAAAGATCTAATTAACAGCGCAACTTCACAAGGAGCAAAATGGGTAGGAGAAGATTTAGCACAAAAAGCAATACCTAAAAATATAACGGTAGTAGTTTTTGATCGTGGGAATCGACCTTATCATGGAAGAATTCAAAAAGTTGCAGAAGGCGCTCGAGAAAAAGGTCTTATTTTTTAAAAATTTTCTCTATTTCTTAATAAAATAGAAACTTTAAGTTAAATAAATATGGAAAAAACTATATCAAAACCTACGAAAACAAATCCAAGTAAAAAAGAAAATTTAGGAAATAAATCTCAAAACTTAAGAACAGGCCGCAAAAAACAAACGATTCGCTTATCTAAGATTAAATACGAGGAAAAAATCGTACAAATTAAACGTGTAACCAAAGTTGTTACAGGTGGAAAAAAAATGACATTCCGCGCAATTGTTATTATTGGAGATAATAAGAGAAAAGTGGGTGTTGGAATTGGTCGAGCAGATGATGTTAATTTAGCAATTGATAAAGCAATTTTGAATGGAAAAAAGAATTTAATTACTATTCCTTTAACGTTTAAAGCTTCTGTTCCACATGTTATTCGGGCTTCTTATGGAGCTTGTAGTATAATGCTACGTCCCGCAGCACAAGGAACAGGTGTTATTGCGGGAGGATCAGTAAAAACTGTTTTAGAACTAGCTGGCATTAAGAATATTTTAGCTAAACAATTTGGATCAAGTAATATCTTAAATAATGCTAAGGCTACAATTTTAGCATTAATTTATCTAAATGAAAAAATTGAATTAGGAAAATCTCAATCCATTGGTCGAAAAAATTTTTATGAAAAGATTATGAAAAAATATTAAATGGAAAATTTAACTTTTAGTAGAAACGGTATTCGGAAAAAAGCAATTAACAAAGTTTTACTAACGTTTTTTATTTTAGCAATTTATCGATTGGGAAATGGAATTCCATTATATGGAATTGATCAAGAAGCATTAAAAAGATCATTATTGCAAATAGAAAATAAAAATGCAATTATGCAAATTATGAATATGTACTCAGGAAGTGGAGTTAATAATTTAACTCCATTTTCATTAGGAATTATTCCTTTTATTAATGCTTCTATTTTATTAGATTTATTAGTTGCATTATTTCCCTCTTTAGAAAAGTTACAATCTGAAGAAGGTGAATTCGGACGTCGAAAAATAATGTTTTATAAAAAAATAGTAACACTTGTTTTTGCAGCATTTCAAAGTGGATTACTAATTTTTTATCTTCAACCTTATTTTTATATTACTGGTCTCTTCAATTTAACCCTTATTGGATTACAATTAGTCGCAGGTTCACTTTTTGTTGTTTGGCTTAGTAATTTAATTGATAAAAAGGGATTAGGAAATGGAACATCTTTAATAATTTTTGCTAATATTATTATTGGCTTATTAACTAAAAATATTTTTCTCAATAGTTTAAAAGATCAATTTTTAATATTTGAAGTAGGAATATTATTATTAATGATATTTTTGATTTGCATTTCACAAACTGCACGAATAAATATTGAGGTTGTTTCCGCTAGACAATTAGCATTTTTAGAAAATTTTGACAAGACTTTTATAAATAATAATAGCACAGATATTTTTTTTCAATTAAAAGAAGCTGGGTTATCAATTAAACTTAATCAAGCAGGTATTTTTCCAATTATTATTGCTTCTAATTTATTGCCTTTTATTGGATTAATATTTACAAATATCGGATTAAACTCAATTTTAATAAATAATTTGATATATTATCTATTAATTATTGCGTTTAATTATTTTTATACGAGTGTCTTTTGGGATCCAGAAAAAATTTCAGAGCAACTTCGAAAAGCCTCTGTGTCGATAGTAAATGTAACTCCAGGAAAAGAAACAATTTCTTATTTAGAAAATGTTGTACGAGCTAGTTCTCTTCTGGGGGGGATTTATTTATCATTAATTTTACTTTGTTATGATTTAATTAAACAATTAACAAAAGGTTATTTATTAAATCAAATTAATATTTCTTCTTTAATTATTGTAGTGGGAGTAGCTTATGAGACACAAAAAACTCTAAAATCATTATTTAAAAATCTTTAAACTTAAAGTATTTCAAAACTCTATGAAAGTTCGACCATCTGTAAAAAAAATGTGTGAAAATTGCCGAATAATTAAAAGATACGGTAAAATTATGGTTATTTGCTTAAATCCAAAACATAAACAGCGACAAGGATAACAAAAAATTAAAATTATGGTACGTATATTAGGAAATAATTTATCAAACAAAAAAAAAATTTATATTGCTTTAACTTGCATTTATGGAATTGGAATTCCAACCTCAAAGAAGATATTAAACCGTTTAAATATTGACTTAAATATCAAAGTAATAGATTTAACAGAAGGGCATATTTCTGCATTACGTGATATTCTAGAAACTGAAGAATTTAAATTAGAAGGAGATTTAAAACGATTAATTAGTTTAAATATTAAACGATTAATTGATATTAATTGTTTTAAAGGCAGAAGACACTTAAAAGGGTTACCGGTAAGAGGTCAACGTACTCGAACAAATAATCGTACATCACGTCGACAAAGTATTTTCATACGTAAAAAATAAAATTTATGTCAAAACCAAAAAAAAAGCAAAAAAAAATAGTTAATATTGGAATTGCAAATATTAAAACTACATTTAATAATACAATTATTACAATTTGTGATATTTTAGGCAATACCCTTTGTTGGGCATCTTCGGGAACGTCTGGATTTAAAGGGTCCAGAAAAAATACCCCCTTTGCAGCGCAAACAGCAGCAAAAAATGCTGCTGTAAAAGCACTTGAACTAGGAATGGAAAAAGTAGAAATTATAATTAAAGGACGTGGAAACGGACGTGAAAGTTCAATACGTGCTTTAAAACTTGCTGGCTTATCAATAGTATCTATTGAAGATAAAACTGGAGTAGCCCATAACGGTTGCCGACCACCTAAAAAACGTCGTTTATAATATTATTAACAGTTTTATGAGTAAACTTATTTGTATAGAAAGCTATATTGATAAAGATCAAAATCATTATGGAAATTTTTTAATTGAACCATTGGAATTAGGACAAGGAGTTACATTAGGAAACGCTTTAAGACGAACATTACTTTCTGACTTAACTGGTTTTTCTATTACAGGCGCAAGAATAAATAATTTAAAGCATGAATTTGCAGTCGTTGAAGGATTACGCGAAGATATTCTAGAAGTATTATTAAATTTAAAAGAAATTGTCTTTAAATCTTCATATTTTTTTACTTCTCAAAAAAAAGATACAAAATTAAAAGCGTTTATTAATATTCAAGGACCAATTGTTATTACCGCTGGAATGTTTCAATTACCAAAACATATCTTAAAAATTATAAATCCAAATCAATATATTTGTACAATTGTTGATAATTCATATTTTTATTTAGAAGTAGATATTGAAAATGGAAAAGGATATCAATTAACAGATGAAAATAGAAAAAAAATTATTAACGAGAAATTTAATAGTAGTAAACCTTCTACTTTAGTTTTAGATTCAATTTTCTTTCCAATCAAAAAAGTAAACTATAAAATAAAACTGATTCATGATACACGTGGAAATATTAAAGAATCATTGAACTTAGAGATTCTAACAAATGGGAGTATTACGCCCAAACGCAGTATTCAAGAATCACTAAAAATTTTGATTAATTTATTTTATCCATTATTTATTAATCCGAGTTTTTTAGTTGCTTCTTCAGAATTAGCAAAAAAATTTTATATTAATTCGAGTGAAAAAAATTTAAAGATATGAAAACCATTTTTCCCAAAAAAGAATGTCATCTACCAAAAAAATATGTTATTGATGCAAATGGACAAACATTAGGCCGTTTATCAACGGAAGTAAGTAAATTATTGCGAGGAAAAGAAAATTCATTATTTACACCAGGCGTTGATCAAGGAAATTATGTTGTTATATTAAATGCTAATTTAATTAAAATTAGTGGCAAAAAAGAAACAGAAAAGCTTTATTATAGAAATTCTCAACGACCAGGTAGTTTAAAAATAGAAACATTTAAGCAATTAAAAGCTCGTATTCCAAGTCGTATTTTAGAAGAAGCTATCTGGGGGATGTTACCGAAAGGAGTTTTAGGGCGTGAATATTATCGTCGCCTTTATATTTATTCAGATAATAAAATTAATTTTAAAAAAATAAAATCAATGTCAAGTATTCCTTCATCGGAGACTGAAGCAAACAATTGGATTACAGTTAGTCTTTAATATTTAAAAAGACAATTAAATTCATAATTTATAAAATTTTACTAAAAAATAAAATATGCTTTATCAAGGAATTGGAAAAAGAAAAACCTCAGTTGCAAAAGTATTTCTCGAGGAAGGATCTGGTGTAATTAAGATTAATAAAAAAGATTTTGAATCTTTTTTTTCAGGAGTAAAAGAAGAATGTGAAACAATTAAAAACCCCTTAATTTTAACTAATTTAAATAATCAATATGATATTTCAATTTTAGTAAAAGGAGGTGGAATTAGCTCACAAATGGATGCAATGCGCTTAGCGATTTCGAAAGCTATTTGCACAATTAATCAAGATTATAGACCTCTTTTAAATCAATCTTTATTTCTTCGACGTGATTCAAGAATTAAAGAACGACGTAAATATGGTTTAAAAAAAGCAAGAAAAGCTTCTCAATATTCAAAACGTTAAATTTAATAGCAAAAATATATTTATGGCAAAAAAAGAATTACATCCGGAATGGCACAAAACAAAAGTTTTTTGTGATGGAAAATTAGTTTTAGAAGTAGGGACCACAAAAAAAGAGCTATTTGTAGACATTTGGTCTGGTAATCATCCTTTTTATACTGGTTCTCAAAAAATTATTGATACAGAAGGACGCGTTGAAAAATTCCAGCGTAAATATAATGTAAAAGAAACACAAAATACAAAAGATTAAAATTTTCAAATAATTAAACTATGCCAACAATACAACAATTAGTCCGTTTAAGTCGAACAAAAAGTATTAATGCTACAAAAGCACCTGCCTTAAAATCTTGTCCACAGCGAAGAGGCATTTGCACTCGCGTTTATACTACAACTCCAAAAAAACCAAATTCTGCAATTCGAAAGGTTGCTCGAGTTAAATTAACCAGTGGTTTTGAAATTACTGCTTATATTCCTGGGGAAGGACATAGTTTACAAGAACATTCTATTGTATTAGTTCGTGGGGGACGTGTAAAAGATCTTCCAGGGGTAAGATATAAAGTAATTCGAGGTGCATTAGATTCAACCGGAGTTAAAGATAGACATCAAGGACGATCAAAATATGGAGCGAAAAAACCAGTTCCTGGAACTGTTAAAACAAAAACAACAAAAAAGTAAAATAATATGTCACGTCGAATTTCAACTAAAAAACGTTTTCCAGAAAAAGATTTTAAATATGATAATTTGCTAGTTAGTTTATTAATTAATCGTTTATTACAAGAAGGAAAAAAAAGATTATCGAGAAGAATTGTCTATAAAGCCTTTGAATTAATGGAATTACGTACTAATCAAAACCCAATTTTAATATTAGAAAAAGCTGTTCGAAATATTAGTCCGAGAGTTCAACTCAAAGCAAAAAGAGTAGGAGGAGCAACATATCAAGTTCCAACTTTATTAAATAAATATCGAGCTACCAATATAGCAATTCGATGGGTAGTTGAATATTCGAGAAAACGATCAGGAAAAGGAATCTCCTTAAAATTAGCAAATGAATTATTAGAAGCTGCAAAAGGACTTGGAAATGCTATTAAGAAAAAAGAAGAAACACATAAAATGGCAGAAGCAAACAAAGCTTTTGCGCAATTTAGATAATTAAAAAAAAACGCCAAAAGTAAACATTTAGTCATATTATCCAAAGAGATAAATTCAATGGCAAGAGATAAATTTGAACGTAATAAACCCCATATTAATATTGGAACAATTGGACATGTTGACCACGGAAAAACAACTTTAACTGCAGCAATTACAGCTACATTATCAACATTAGGTGGGGCAGTTTTAAAAAAATATGAAGATATTGATGCAGCACCAGAAGAACGTGCACGTGGTATTACGATTAATACTGCCCATGTTGAGTATGAAACTGATTTTCGTCATTATGCTCATGTAGATTGTCCAGGACACGCAGATTATGTAAAAAATATGATTACGGGAGCAGCTCAAATGGATGGAGCTATTTTAGTTGTTTCTGCAGCCGATGGAGCGATGCCACAAACGCGTGAACATATTTTATTAGCTCGTCAAGTTGGTGTAAAAAAATTAGTTGTATTTTTAAATAAAGCAGATACAGTTGATGATCCAGAGCTAATTGAATTAGTTGAATTAGAATTAAGAGAGTTATTACAAAGCTATGACTATCCAGGAGATGAAATTCCTTTTGTTGCAGGTTCAGCTTTATTAGCTTTTGAAGCGGTATCTGCTAATCCGCGTATTCAAAAAGGAGAAAATGAATGGGTAGATAAAATTTTTGCATTAATGCAAGCTGTAGATGACTATATTCCAACACCAGAACGTGAAGTGGATAAACCATTTTTAATGGCAATTGAAGATGTTTTCTCGATTACAGGACGCGGAACGGTTTCTACAGGACGTATTGAACGTGGTACTGTGTTATTAGGGGATACAGTTGAATTAGTTGGACTTGCAGATACAAAAACAACTACAGTTACAGGTTTAGAAATGTTCCAAAAAACTCTAGATAAAGGAATGGCTGGTGATAATATTGGTATTCTTTTAAGAGGTGTTCAAAAAGCTGATGTGTTACGTGGTATGGTTCTTTCCAAACCAGGATCGATTAATCCACATACAAAATTTGATGCTGAAGTTTATATTTTAACAAAAGATGAAGGTGGAAGACACACAGCAATTTTTAAAGGATATCGTCCACAATTTTACGTAAGAACTACAGATGTTACAGGACAAATTGTAGAATTTTCGTCAGAAGGAGCTGAAATTGAAATGGTAATGCCAGGAGATAATGTTAGTATGCGTATTGAATTAATTGCACCAATTGCAATTGAAAAAGGTATGCGTCTTGCTATTCGAGAAGGAGGAAGAACAGTTGGTTCCGGATTAGTAACAAATATTGTGGAATAATAAATATGAAATTTCGTATTTTTTTAAGATCTTTTGACAAAGATTTAATTAATTTTACTTCACAAGAACTACGTGCCTTATTGTTAAGAGCAGAATGCAATGTAACTGGAATTGTTTCGCTTCCTATTCGAATTAAAAGATTTTGCGTTTTACGATCACCTCATATAGACAAAGATTCACGTGAGCATTTTGAATTACGATTATATAAAAAATTTATCGATATTAACACAAATTCACCTGCTATTTTAGATTTATTATTAAAAACTGAATTATCATCAGGAGTATCTTGCTCGCTAAAAATTATTGAAACTGTCTAAATCAATTAAAAAAAAATTAAGTTCATATAAATGAACTTAATTTTTTAGAATAAATTTTCTTCTTCGTGTGTTGAAATTTCTACATTCGATGCAGGGTAAGCAACACAAGTTAATACGAAACCTGCAGCAATTTGATCTTCATCTAAAAATGTTTGATCGCTTTGATCTACTGATCCTTTTAGAACTTTTCCTAAACATGTTGAACATGAACCAGCGCGACAAGAATAAGGTAAATCGATATTGTTATCTTCTGCCGCTTCTAAAATATATTTATCTGTAGAACAGTCAATCGTTGCAAGTACTGTTTTTTCTTTCACAAGTGTAACTTTGTATGATGCCATAAAATCTTATCGTTTTAAATATGTAAATGTATATGTATTATAAATTAATAACAAAACTTAATTAAAAAATCAATTTTGTAATTAAATTTTATTTCAAAAAATTTTATTTTTTATTAGTTAAAAAGCTGTGATATCAAAATTTATTAATTTTAATAAAACATAGGCAATACTTGCGCCACCAAAGCCACCCACAATGAAGCCAGATGCAAATTGACTCCATCCTTTAGCACTTAAAATACCAATTGTATTTTTTTTAGTAGGTTGTGTTTTTGAGAACGTAACTACTCCATAAATTAAAAGACATGTTGTTAAAATAAGAATTAAACTAATTGTAGAAACAAATCCTATAAAATTAGCTACTTGACTATCTCGTAATGGACCTAATTTAACAAAAGGACCTAATAAAAAATAACCATGAACAAAACCAATATTAATACCACGTAATAATGGTGAAAGACCTGTTTGATATGCCGGTAATGAACTTAAATATGTTTTTGTTAAATTAGATGTAGTGATTGGTGTTGAAAGATGACCAACAAAAGGATCTCCTTCAAATGCAGAAACAACATCAAATGAATTAGATGTAGAATCTATTTTAGTTGAAGATATTACTGACGTTGATTCAGGGCTTAAAAAATTGAATTTTTCAGCTTTATTAATTATCATAGTTACTAGTTCTATTATTAAATCTATTTTAACTTAATATTATATTTAATTTAATATTATAATAAAGTCTATTAAATCTGATTTTATATATATTCATATTTAAGATAAAATTATCTGAAAACTTAATTAGTAAAATTAAAAAGAGAGAAAGAAAAATGAATACAATTTTAAATTATTTTATTTTATGTGGATTAATGTTTGGAGTTGTAACAGCACTATATTTAGGATTAAAAACAATTAAATTAATTTAATTGTTTTTAAGAAAAATACGCAGAAAATATGAATAATACTATATTAAGGGATAATATTACTGGAGCACGAAATTTTCGTAGCTTTTTCATTATGGGAGTACTTTTTTTAGCTGGATTAGGTTTTTTTTTAGCAGGTTTATCTAGTTATTTAAAAATCAATTTATTAATATTATCAGATACCAGTGAAATTATTTTTATTCCTCAAGGAATTGCGATGTTATTCTATGGAACAGGAGCGTTAGGAATTGCTATATATATTTTTTTAACAATTATTTGGAATGTTGGAAGTGGATATAATGAATTTTCAAAATTAGAAAATATTGTTCGAATTATCAGAATTGGCTTTCCAGGAAAAAATAGAACCATCTTTTTATCGTATGAATTTAAAAATATAAAAAATATAAAATTTTTAATTAAACAAGGGCTAAACCCGCGTTGTAACATTTTATTAGTTTTAAAAGATAAACGTGAAATTCCACTTTTTCCAGCACAATTTTTATTAAATCCAACTGAAATAGAAAAAAAAGCAATAGAACTTTCAAATTTTTTAGATATTCCATTAGAAAGTTTAATTATTTAGAATTGTAAAAAATTATAAAATGCTATATAATATATAGCATATAGAAGTAGCGGGCATAGTTTAGTGGTAAAACTTCAGCCTTCCAAGCTGATTATGACAGTTCGATTCTGTCTGCCCGCTTTTTGTTACATTATTCTTTAATTTTAGAACTAACAGGAGTGACAAAAGAAGAATTTTTACTATACCCGTTTAGTAAAAACATGTCTGGTGGCTCTACAGGAGAACGTCCTTTTACAGATATATTAACAAGTATTCGTTATTGGATTATTCATAGTATTACAATTCCAACACTTTTTCTTTCAGGATGGCTATTTATTAGTACTGGCTTAGCATATGACGTTTTTGGAACTCCACGTCCAGATGAGTATTTTACACAAGATCGTCAACAAGTTCCATTAGCAAATGAAAGATTCAATGCTAATCAAGAATTAGAAGATTTAAAATAAAATTAGATATTTTTTGAAAACTATGAATAAAAATCTTAACCGTTCCGTTGCATATCCAATTTTTACATTCCGTTGGTTAGCAATTCATGCTTTAGCTGTTCCAACAATTTTTTTCTTAGGTGCTATTACTTCAATGCAATTTATTCAACGATAATTAATTATAAAAGATAATTTTATGACTGGTCCAAATCCAAATATTCAAGCAGTTGAATTAAATAGAACTTCTCTTTATTGGGGATTATTATTAATTTTTGTTTTAGCAGTGTTATTTTCAAGCTACTTCTTTAACTAAATTTTTATTATCAATTAATTTATTAAAATTTTATGGCAGATACAAATAGACGTGTTCCTCTTTGGTTAATTGCACTAGTAGGTGGAATGGGTGTTTTCACTATTTTAGGATTATTTATTTTTGGTTCATATTCAGGTTTAGGATCGTCTTTATAAGAAGTAGTTTGAAAAGGAAGTGAAGAGTTAAATTAGTCACTCTACACTTTCTTTTTCTATATAAACAAATAAAATTGCCATTGCAATACCAGGTAAAAAGATTCCAATAATTGGTACTAATATAGATGGAAAATAAGGAGCAATCATTTATTACCTCTTTTTATTAATTGAATAACTATTATAGTGTAAATTTATTCAGTTAATAAATACTTGGATTATAAGTGGTTAATTTCTTTATTTTTATTTAAATGCTTGCAAGGAAAACTATTTAACTACTTTGAAAAAAAAATGACAATTAATTCAAAAATAATTGACTCAATGAAATTATTTGCAGAAAGTTATGCCAAATCAACAGAAACCTTTTTTTGTATTGATCTTGAGGTAACCGAATCTGTAATATTGGGTCTAGCAAAAAATAAAGAATTGTTTGGTGCTCCCTTATGCCCATGTCGTTATTATGATAATAAAGAAGATGAAATTAGTTTAGCTTATTGGAATTGTCCTTGTGTGCCAATGAGAGAAAGAAAAGAATGCCATTGTATGTTATTCTTAACAAAAGAAAACGAATTCTCTTCAAATATCCAATCTTTTCCAACTTAACTGGATAAAAAGATGAAATTTTTATAATAAAGTTCAAAAATTTTTAAAATTTAAAGTATAAATTATTAAGACAATATAAAACAAACAATATGACAGCATCATTATCAGGATTTTTAGGAAGTTTATTTTTAGGAACTGTAATTGTCATTATTCCAGTAACAGCAGCTTTAATTCTTGTAAGTCGATTAGATCCATTAGCTCGCGAAGAAGCTTAATTATGATCAATATTATTGTTGAACCTGCACTCCTTCTTGGAGCTATCTTTGCTAGTGTGATGATTTCTCTTTACTCTTTAAGATTTGTTAATCCTAATTTAGCAACCGATTGGGATATATTTATAACTACACTTGGTATTGTATATAGTTCAATTTTAGTTATTCACGGTTGGAGATTAGATCCTATTTTACTATTTAGTCAAGTTTTATTAATTTTTATTAGTTTTTCTTTTTGCTGGATTTTAATTCGCCAAAGAGAAATTATTCGACGACTAATAGAACAAAACTAATAAGAAAAATGTAGGATTTATCAACTCAATAAATGAATTTTTTTAATTTATAATATACTTTCAAGAACAAATATTAAAATGTAATTTTGAAATTTCTAAAAAAATTAATTTAAACAAATATATATTATGTTAGCATTAAAATTATTCGTATATGCCACAGCTTTTTTCTTTATTACTATTGCAGTTTTTGGTCTACTTTCGAGTGATACTTCTCGAAATCCAAGTAATGTATAAACAAGAATTTTAAAAAATTCTTTTGTGCTTAAATATGAAAAATATAGTCAATAAAAAAATTTAATGGGAAAAGTATACAATTGGTTTCAAGAACGCTTAGAAATTCAAGCCATTGCTGATGATATTTCAAGTAAATATGTTCCTCCACATGTAAATATTTTTTATTGTTTAGGAGGAATTACATTTGTTTGTTTTTTAGTTCAAGTTGCAACTGGTTTTGCAATGACTTTTTATTATAGACCTTCAGTAGCGGATGCATTTGCATCGGTAGAGTATATGATGACACAAGTTAATTTTGGTTGGTTAATTCGTTCAATTCATCGTTGGTCAGCTAGTATGATGGTATTAATGATGATTCTTCATGTTTTTAGAGTATATTTAACAGGCGGATTCAAAAAACCTCGCGAATTAACATGGGTTACAGGAGTAATTTTAGCATCTGTAACAGTATCTTTTGGAGTTACAGGTTATTCTTTACCGTGGGATCAAGTGGGATACTGGGCGTGCAAAATTGTTACAGGAGTACCTGATGCTATTCCAGTTGTTGGAAGCTCATTAGTTGAACTTTTACGTGGTGGAACAAGTGTTGGACAAGGAACATTAACACGTTTTTATAGTTTACATACTTTTGTTTTACCATTATTAACAGCTGTATTAATGCTAGCTCACTTTTTAATGATTAGAAAACAAGGAATTTCAGGTCCACTATAAACTAAATTTATTTTTAATTAAAATTATATTATTATGTCAGTTATTAAGAAACCGGATTTATCAGATCCAAAGCTACGAGCAAAATTAGCTAAAGGAATGGGTCACAATTATTATGGTGAACCAGCTTGGCCAAACGATCTTCTTTATATTTTCCCAGTTGTAATTTTTGGAACTTTTGCATGTATTATTGGTCTTTCTGTTTTAGAACCGTCAAGTTTTGGAGAAAAAGCTAATCCATTTGCAACACCACTTGAAATTTTACCAGAATGGTATTTCTTCCCAACTTTTAATTTATTACGTGTCTTACCTAATAAATTATTAGGTGTACTTTCAATGGCAGCCGTTCCTGCTGGTTTGCTAACAGTTCCTTTTATTGAAAACGTTAATAAATTTCAAAATCCTTTCAGACGCCCAGTTGCGATGACAGTTTTCTTAGTTGGAACAGTAGTTGCAATTTGGTTAGGATTTGGAGCAGCTATGCCAATTGACAAAGCAATTACATTAGGATTATTTTAAATTCTATTGTGTTAATTGATTAGATACTTTATATATATAACTATATACTAATTGGCTCTGTAGCTCAGTTGGTTAGAGCGGAGGACTCATAAGCCTTAGGTCGCAGGTTCAACTCCAGCCGGAGCCATTTATATATAGTTTTTAAGAATAAAACTTTGGAGAGATGGCAGAGTGGTCGATCGCGGTAGATTGCTAATCTATTATGTAACTTAATTTTACATCGAGGGTTCAAATCCCTCTCTCTCCTGATATTCTTAAAAAATTGGATTCTTACTTGATTTTGTTGGGATTGTAGTTCAATCGGTTAGAGCACCGCCCTGTCACGGCGGAAGTTGCGGGTTCGAGTCCCGTCAATCCCGTTATTTATATATAACTAAATATAGTTATTTATAATAATAAATACATCTTTTTTCTACTAGCAAAATCTATTTTACAAAGTTTAGTTAAAATGAAATTAAATTTCCGAAACTTATTTTCAACAATTATTGCAATTACACTTTTATCTTTTACGAATTTAACTGGAAAATTAGAGTCAGCCAATGCTGTTTTTGATAACCTAACTCCTTGTAAAGATTCAACAGCTTTTCAAAAACGATTAACAACATCAGTTAAAAAATTAGAAAATCGATTAAAACTATATACACCAAATAGTAAAGAATCCGATTTTTTATTAAAAGAAATTGAATCTACAAAAACTCGTTTTGAGCGATATCAAAGTTCAAATTTACTTTGTGGAAAAGAAGGATTGCCAAGAATTATTGCAAGTGGACAATGGGATCATGCAAACGAGTTTGTCATTCCCGGAATTTTGTTTATTTATATTACAGGATGGATTGGTTGGGTAGGAAGAAAATATGTTCAATATGCATCTACAACAGAAAATCCATTTGAAAATGAAATTATTATTAATGTTCCAGTTGCAATTTCAATTATGAATTCTGGATTTTTATGGCCAGTAAATGCTTGGAAAGAATTTATAAGTGGAGATTTACTAGCCACAGATGATAATGTAACAATTTCACCTCGTTAAATTCTCTAATTTACACTTTTTAAGGTTCAATTTTTTTTATATCGATTTTTTAAATATTAAAAACTTCGTCAAATTTTATGAGTTATTTTTTAAAATATCTTTCAACAGCTCCTGTTTTATTAACCGTTTGGTTATCTATTACGTCTGGATTTATTATGTTTATTAATTTTGTGTACCCAGATCCTTTAACATTCCCAAGTTTTTAAAAAATGGTTTATTAATAATAATAAACCATTTTTTTTAATTAAATATTGATAATGATATCGTTAGCTTCTTTTTCAACTTCTTTGATTGATTTTTTAAGTTCAGGTGCCATTAAATCAAAAAGTGATGATTGTCTACTATTGTAAAGAATTTCTAAAGCAGTTAAATTAGATAAATATTCACGAGCAAGGGCTCTTAAATCTTTCCCTGTTAATTCTTCTGAAATCATTAGTTCATCTACTAATCTTTCCCCACCTGGTCTAATAATTTCTAGAAAAGAAATAACTTCATTATAAGTTATATCCATAAAATTAGTTGTGAAATTATCAATAATATTGTTTAGTTCTTGTTTAACATCACTTCCTAAAAAGAATAAATTTCGTTGTTGTGCTTGTTGCTTTAATTCTTGAAGACGTGTCATTGCATATCTTAAAATCATTAATCTGACATTTCTAGTCATTTGAGAAATATCTTGTTGTGCACCAACCGTACATTCTGCAACTCCATTAATTACTTCTTCTGCAGCTCGTCCACCAACAGCAATTAAAACTTGATTAATAAAAATATTTCGTGAATTATATTGGCTTGGTGAAGGAATAGTCCAAGTTGTTCCTTGAGTATTTCCACGAGGTACTAAAGTTAATTTTTCAATCCCATCATTTTCATTAATTAGTGTACCAATAAAAGCATGTCCCATCTCATGAAAACCAGTCAATTGACGTGCTTTAACACGTGCAACTTGTTTTCCTTCTAAGCCAATAACTACTCTATCAATACTAATATTAATTTCTTCCATTGTAATAGCTGATTTTTTGCGTCGTGTTGCTAAAATCGCGGCTTCATTTAATAAATTAGCTAAATCGGCACCTGAAAATCCAATTGTTCGCTGTGCTATTTGGGGAATAGAAACTAATGAATCAAATTTTTTACCTTTCGCATGAACTTTTAAAATAGCTTGACGCTCTTTTAAATTAGGGTTATTAATTGTAATTTGTCGATCAAATCGTCCTGCACGTTTAATAGCTGGATCTAAAATATCGATTCGATTCGTAGCCGCAATAACGATAATACCAGTATCGACTTCAAATCCATCCATTTCCGTTAGAATTTGATTTAATGTTTGCTCTCTTTCGTCGTTCCCACCTCCCATACTATTATTCGACGAACGTGCACGAGCAATAGAATCAATTTCATCAATAAAAATAATAGATGGTTTTAATGAGCGTGCTTTATCAAACAATTCTCTAACTCTCGCCGCACCAACCCCAACTAGTAATTCTACAAATTGTGAACCCGAAACTTTTAAAAAAGGTGTTTCAGCTTCGCCAGCAATAGCTTTAGCTAATAAAGTTTTTCCAGTCCCCGGCGGACCTCCTAATAAAACTCCTTTTGGAATACCAGCACCTAATTTAGAAAAATTTTCGGGATTTTTCAAAAATTTAACTACTTCTTTTAATTCTTCTTTAGCTTCTTCATTTCCAGCTACATCTTCAAATTTAATTTTGGTATCTGTTATCACTTGGACTACATTTTGATCTAAACTAGTAAATTCACCGAAAGGATCCGATGATTCAACTGTTGGATCATAAATACGCTCAGATAAATTATTCCAAATTTTTTCTACAATCGACAAAATTTTATCTGCCAAAAATAGAACAAAAATGATTCCAATAATACCTACGATCAAGTTAAAATTATTGTTGATTAGAAAAGAACTAAATAATTCTGTTTCTAATGATATTAAAAAAACCATAATATTATTAATTATTTTTAATTTAGTTTGATATTTTTTATGCTCAAATTGATTTTTCAATCAATTTTTAAGTAAATCTTTAGATCTACTCTCACCTACTATATATAATTGTTCTTTAATATTGTAATTAACAAACTATTTATTCTTAATATAATTTTTAAGTTATGTTAATTAACCATTTTTTAGTTATATTAATTTGTATTTTTATAAAAATAAGTTTAAATTCGATTTAAATTTATCTTCTTAAAATAAGAAAGAAATAATAAAAGTTTAAATTTATATGATTGCAAAAGGATCCAAAGTACGTATTCTTCGAAAAGAGTCTTATTGGTTTAATAAAGTAGGTGTTGTCATTAGTATTGATAAATCAAGTGTTATTCGTTATCCAGCAGTCATTCGCTTTGAATCTGTTAATTATAGCGGAACAAATACCAATAATTTCTCATTAGCTGAATTAGTTGATTTATCAGAAGAAAAATAAAAAACTGAATTGAAAGAAAAATAATCTTTCAATTCAAAAAATTATTTAGCTTTCTAAGGCGCTCCAATCAACATCAACATTTTCTAAAATTAATGATGAGTTATAAATTTGAAGAATAATTAACAAGAAAACTAAAAATAAAGCCATAAAAAGACCCATAATAGGCGTTGTTCCCCAGTTAGGAGCAACTTTTCCATATTCTATATTTAAAGGCTTAAGAATCTCACCTAAACGCGTTTTTAATGCCATATGAATTGTAAAATTGAAATTTAAATTTTTATAAAATCAAAAAATCCTTCTTTTTAGAAAATTTTTTAACCAGAATAATATTTATTGAATTAAAATAGTTTTATGAATTTAGACACCGCATTGGTAGCCTTTGGAATTGCATCCTTAGCTATTGGAGTTACTTTATTAACAATTTATAGCTCATTTGGACCAGGATCAGAAAATTTAATTGACCCATTTGAAGAAGATGATGACTAAATTTTTATGTTGTTTATTAGATTTAATAAAATAAATATTATGTTCTAATAATTTTTGGTGTTTCACGGAAAAAAGCGGCAAAAAATAAAATCATTAATGTTCCAATTAAAAGAAACGTATATACTAAAGCTTCCATAGAATTAATTTGTTAAAAATAAACTTAAATAACTTTTAGATATTAGCAATATAAGATATTGCTAATATTAGAAAAAAAATTAAACACTACCTCTACGTGGCGTTGTTCTATCCCCAATTTTTCTGAAAGCTCCGAATTCTACTTGTTCTGTAACTTCAGGGCCAATTCCTGTAAATACATCTCTAAAAATAGTTCGTGATCCATGCCATAAATGACCGAAGAAGAATAATAATGCAAAATTTGCATGTCCAAATGTATACCAACCACGTGGGCTACTTCTAAATACTCCATCTGATTCTAAACTTGTACGATCAAATTCAAAAACTTCACCTAATTGAGCTTTTCTTGCGAATTTTTTAACTGTTGGAGCATCTTTAAATGTTTGGCCATTTAGTTTTCCACCATAGAAATTAACTGTAACACCTACTTGCTCAATACTATATTTAGATTCCGCACGTCTAAATGGAATATCAGCTCTAATAATACCATCTTTGTCTACTAAAATAACAGGGAAAGTTTCAAAGAAAGCAGGCATACGTCGCACTGTTAATTCTCTTCCTTCACGATCACGGAAAATTGGATGTCCAAGCCAAGCTTCAGCAATTCCATCTCCTTTGTTCATTGGACCTGATCTGAATAATCCTCCTTTTGCTGGATTGTTACCAATATAATCGTAAAAAGCTAATTTATCTGGAATTTGAGACCATGCATCTGTTTCTGAAACCCCTTTAGCGATTGATGTTTCAACTAAACGCTCGATTTCTTGTTGGAAATAGCCACTATCCCATTGATAACGAGTTGGACCAAATAATTCAATTGGAGTTGTTGCTGATCCATACCACATTGTCCCTGATGTAACAAATGCAGCAAAGAAAACAGCTGAAATACTACTTGATAAAACCGTTTCAATATTTCCCATTCTTAAAGCACGATAAAGGCGTTGTGGCGGTCTTACATTTAAATGAAAAATACCAGCAATAATACCTAGAGTACCTGCGGCAATATGATGCGAAGCAACACCTCCTGGATTAAACGGATTAAAACCTTCCGGACCCCAAGCTGGAGCTACTGGTTGAACTCTTCCTGTTAAACCAAAAGCATCTGAGACCCAAATACCTGGACCAAATAATCCTGTTACATGGAAAGCACCAAATCCGAAACAAAGAAAACCAGATAAAAGTAAATGAATTCCAAAAATTTTTGGTAAATCTAAAGCAGGTTCACCTGTGCGAGGATCTTGAAATAAGTCTAAATCCCAATAAACCCAGTGCCAAATTGCGGCTAAAAATAAAAGCCCAGAAAGAATAATATGTGTTAATGCTACTCCTTCAAAACTCCAGATTCCTGGCGCATAAGCGCTTTCACCTGTAATTGTCCACCCACCCCAAGATTCTGTAATTCCTAAGCGTGCCATAAATGGCATAACAAACATTCCTTGACGCCAAATCGGATTTAAAACTGGATCTGAAGGATCAAATACTGCTAACTCATATAACGCCATTGAACCTGCCCATCCTGAAACTAATGCAGTATGCATTAAATGAACTGCAATTAATCTTCCAGGATCATTCAGTACTACTGTATGAACACGATACCAAGGTAAAGCCATGTTTTTTTTTACATTAAAAATATATTTTTATTCCTTTCTTAACTCTAATAATTATTTAAACTATATTATATCAAAGATTTTTATTAACAATTTTTATAAAGCTTTTTTGTAAGCTAAATAAGCAATAACAGCAGGTCCAATTGAAACAATAATAAAAGTAGTTAATAATTGACTGATAACATTTAAATTCATAAAAAGAACAGCTTTTTTTAATATTATTTTTCATCATTTAATACACTCTTTCAAAAATCAAATATAGCTTTTTATGCTATTGTTTTGTATATATAACTTTACCTGCTTAAAAGGGTCACTAACTCAATGGTAGAGTACTCGGCTTTTAACTGATAAGTTCTGGGTTCGATTCCCAGGTGACCCAATATTATTTCTATTGTATATTTTAATCATTTTTTTTTTAATTTTTCGACGATTAAGACTTTACTCGTTGAAATAAATTAAAAATTTGTTTTAGTCGTAATAAATAGGAAATATTGTTGAAATAACCAGTGATTAATTTAAAAAGAAAATAATTAATAATTAGAATTATTAAAAAATATAGAATCGCTAAGAATAATTCAATACACATTTTACTTTAATATTTATATATTTATATAAATACCATTTATATTCTTTTTTCCAAATAAAAAGGTTGACAATTAAAAATTATTAAATTATAATAGAGTTTATATATTACTATAATATTGATACATGAAGCCTCCATCGTCTAGTGGCCTAGGACACTTCCCTTTCACGGAGGTAACAGGGATTCGAATTCCCTTGGAGGTAATACATTAAATTTTTTATACTAAAATAATTTTCTCTAGCTTTTGTACTTAAAATTAAAGATTTGAAAGTTTTTTTCGGGATGAATCGGGATGGCAGGATTTGAACCTGCGACTTTCTGCTCCCAAAGCAGACACGCTACCAAACTGCGTTACATCCCGTCTAATATATAATTATATATTATATCTATTAATTGATTACTCGTCAAAAAAGAAAATAAAAAATGTTATATTGCAATAAAAAATTTTTATTGTTAGTTTATTACTTATAATAGAAAGAGTGAATTAAATGAAGAAAAAAATATTTTTTTTTTATGGCTTTTTTAAAACAATGGAAAACTAAATGGGAACTGAAATCTTTAACATTTGATGAATTATTTCTTGTTATTGTTGAGGTTGTTACAAAACAATTAGATGAAATTGAAAAAGACGAAGTAACTTTAGAAGCGAATTTAGTGATTGATTATGAAGCTGATTCAGTAGATGTTGTTGCGATGCTTTTATATTTAGAAGATATGTTTAAAAACGCTTCCCAAACTACGCGTACAGTTGTTCCTACTGATAAATTAGGTCAAATTGTTTTAGTTGAAGATATTTTTGATATTATGTATGAAGTTTTATTAGGAATCGAAAGTAAAATGGAAACATTTGTAAAAATTAATCCTGATTTTGATGCATTACAAAAACAAAAAAAGATGGGAGAGCTTTATCCTAATAAAAACGGATAAAAAAGAATTTAGTTCATTAAAGAACTAAATTCTTTTTGTTAATTTATTTAATGCTTACTTTAGCACCTGCAGTTTCAAGTTCTTTTTTAATTGTCTCACTTTCATCTTTTGTAATTCCTTCTTTTAACACTTTTGGAACATTATCAACAATATCTTTTGATTCTTTTAATCCTAATCCAGTTAAATTACGAACAATTTTTAAAATTGCAATTTTCTTATCTGCAGGAACTTCGGTTAAAATAATATCAAAGGCTACTTTTTCCTCCACGGCTTCCACTGGAACCGCTGCCCCAGCAGGAACACCAACTGCTACTGCTGCAGTTTGAACAGATGTATCTACACCAAATGTTTTTTCAATTTCTTTGACTAATTCGGCTGCTTCAAGAAGTGTTAATGTTTTCAATTGTTCAATAATACTCGTTAGTTTTTCATTCATATATTTTTTCTCAAAAGATTTACAAGTAATTTATATTACGATTCAGGGAATTTAAAATTCCTCAATAATTAATTTATTAATTAACAAATATATATCAAAAAACAAATTAATTATTCTTAAGAGTGCTAAATTCTAAATTAATACTAGGACTCATGGTTGTACAAACATAAAAAGATTTAAAATATTTTCCTTTTACTCCTGTAGGTTTATTTTTTTCAATTGAATTATAAACAGCTAATAAGTTTTCTTTTAATTGATCTTCAGAAAAATTTACTTTTCCAAAATTTAGATGAACAATTCCTGTCTTATCTGCTCTATATTCTAATTTTCCTTTTTTAAATTCGTTAATTGCCTCTTTTAAGTTTTGAGTTACAGTTCCAGATTTTGGAGAGGGCATTAATCCTTTTGGACCTAAAACTCTTCCTAATTTTGCTAGTTTGGGCATTAATTGTGGAGTTGTAATTAAAATATCAAAATTTAAATTACCATTACCAATTTCTTCAATTAAATCATCTGCGCCTGCAATCGTGGCACCAAGTTTTAAAGCCTCTGCAACGTAATCAGGTTCTGTAAAAACAGCGATTTTTAAATTTTTTCCAGTACCATGCGGTAAAACTAAACTTGTACGAAGTTGTTGATTTGCATATTTGGGATCAATATTTAATGAAATATGAGCTTCAACTGATTCTAAAAATTTTGCATTTCCAATTTCTTTTAATAAAGAAATTCCTTTATCAAGCGGATAAGAATCTTCTTTAATTAGATTTTTTAGTTGTTTTAAACGTTTTGAATTTTTTTTCATTTTTAATTTTTAATTAGCTTCAATTTTTATTCCCATACTTTTTGCTGTTCCTTTAATAATTAAAATGGCTTTTTCTAAATCATTAGTATTTAAATCATTCATTTTAATTGTTGCAATTTCTTTAACTTGTTCTAAAGTAACAGTCCCTACATTTTCTCGATTTGGTTGTGCTGCTCCTTTTTTAGCATTAGCGAATTTTGCTAAAAGTATAGATGCTGGCGGAGATTTTAAAATAAATGAATATGATCGATCATCATAAATTGTAATTTTAACTGGAATAATTAAGCCAATCTTTTCAGCAGTTTTGGCATTATATTCTTTACAAAATCCAGCAATATTTACACCATGCTGCCCAAGAGCAGGACCAACTGGAGGTGCAGGTGTTGCTTTACCTGCAGGTAATGCCAGTTTAACAAAAGCTTTAATCTTTTTTGCCATAATTCTTTGAATTTTTTTAAGTTTATATATATATATATTCTTTCAAACCACCAGATAATTTTTTATTACGCGCCTTGAAGGACTTGAACCCTCGACACCAGATTTTGGAGACCTGCGTTCTACCAACTGAACTAAAGACGCAACGAAATCAAAAATATGCCGAAAACCAGATTTGAACTGGTGACACGAGGATCTTCAATCCACTGCTCTACCAACTGAGCTATCTCGGCATTTTAATAACTTATTAACATATGGGAATATTATCAAATTTTACGGATTTGGTCAATTTGATAGTTAAAAAATATAATCCTGCTAAAGTAGAAATTTTTAGCAAAATGATAAATTTTAACTTCAAAATTTGTTCCAACAGTTTTATGATTCTAAATCATCTTGTTTAACAACAACTTGTTCATTTTCATTTAACTGAATTTTAATAACTCGCATTTTTTTCGTACTTGATGTTTTTAACATTGTTTCAGAAATTAAATCTTCAATATATTTGGTTACTAAACGTCTTAACGGTCTAGCTCCAAACATTGGATTATATCCTTCTCGTGTTAATTTTAGTTTTACTTTATCATCAACTGTTAATAAAATTTGTTTTGATTTAACACGATTAGTAACTTCTTTAACCATAATATCACAAATTTTACGTAATTCTTCTGGACGTAATGGTTGAAAAATAATAATATCATCTAATCGATTTAAAAATTCAGGTAAAAACATTGTACTTAATCTTTCTAATACCGCATCTTTCAATGTACTTAATGTTTGTTGATTTAAATTATTTTCTTCTTTTGAATTTTTCAATTTCTGTAAAGTTGATTCTAAATTATCAGATTTGAAATTTAAAAATGATTTATCAAATTCTGCATTTAATTGATCTTTAATATCTGTTAAAAAATTTTCATTGATAGGTGACTCTAAAAATTCAACAACTCCAGCATACGGATCATCATATTTAACTGGGCCAAATGGTTGATCACGGAAATCACTTGAATCTTCTATAGGTGTCAAATATGGTTTAAGAGCTCCTAAATTGCTTGTAGGTAATTCCTCACTTTTTTTTGTTGTTCGTTCAGTTTTTAAAATTTGTTGAATTTCTTCAGCTGCAGCATTTGATGTCATAATAATAACGGTATTTTCAAAAGCAACTAAACGTTTTTGGCTATCTGTTAAACGTCCATCTTCTAAGATTTGAAGTAAAACATTTAAAATATCAGGATGTGCTTTTTCAACTTCATCAAATAATACAACCGAATAAGGTTTTCTTCGTACTGCATCCGTTAATTGTCCACCTTCGTCATATCCTACATAACCAGGGGGGGAACCAATTAAACGAGAAACAGTAAATTTTTCCATAAATTCCGACATATCAAATCGAATCATATCACTTTCTGCTCCAAACATACTAACTGCTAAAGCTTTAGTAACTTCCGTTTTTCCAACACCAGTTGGACCACAAAATAAGAAACTAGCAATAGGTCGATTTGGATTTTGAATTCCTAAACGAGAGCGTCGAATCGCTTTAGCTATCGCTGAAATAGCCTCTTCTTGGCCAATAACACGTTGATGTAAAGTAGCTTCTAAATTAACTAATTTTTGAGATTCGAGATTTGAAATAGATTGAATTGGAATTCCAGTCATATCAGATAGAAGTTCGCGAATTTCTCTTTGCGTAATTCTTTTTTTTAATCCAGTAAAATCACCAACTTTTCGTGCGCAACGAATTAAATCAGGATCATCTAAATTAGAAAGAAAATCTCTACCTGTTTCAGTTGAAAAATAACCAAGTAAAGTATAAATCGTAGTTAATTCTTTATCTGAAATTGCCAACTCTGAACTATATTTTAAACTTTCAATAACTCCTTTTCTTAAAACTGGTTTTAAGTCAACTAAAAATTCTTTAAAAACTTCAATTCTTTTTGTTTCTAATTCACTAAGAATTTCAAATTGTTCTTCATATAATTCAATATCAGCTTCATAAAAATCTTTTTCTCTAGAAAAAGATAAAGGATTGTCTAATAATTGGCGTCTAATTTTAGATAAATAATGATACATCTCTGATTCATAAAAAACAGAAGATAAATCAAAAAAATAACGTTGTTTAAAAGCTGGTGTTAAAAAATTAAATTTTTCTGCTTCTAACCATTCTCCATATAAAAATAATGAGATACGATAAATACTAAGTTTTGGTTGTTGTTTTAAATTAATCTCTGAAATAATTTCATTATAAATTTCTTTATTTTTAGAAATAGATAAATCTTTGATTTTCTTTGTTGTTTTAATAACTGAACGTGGTTTATTCGAAGAAAATAATAATTCATCCACTCGTTTTAATACCGAAATACGCATTTTATCGAATAAGCTTTGAGAAATTGGCGATAAAATAGGTTTAGCCTCTTCTGGAATTGATAAAGGCGTTTCAATCCAACGTAGTAAAAAATTTCTATAAGCATTTTCTATTTCTTGAAAAACAAATTCTGCGGCTATATCCCCGCGACGAAAAGCCTCAACACGTAAAACACCAATATTGTTTAATCCAGCATTAACTAAAGAAGAAATAACAGATCCTTCAGTTACATTTGTTAATCGAATAACTTCTTTTGCTGCTGCTCTATCAATTAAATCAATTGCTTTATCTGGGAGAAATCTTTCATAAATGTATCGCGATGCTAATTCTGCTGAAATTCGAAGTGCTCCAGGTAAAATTTCGACATTATGAAATGCTTCAAGACTTGGGCGTAAACCATATAAAATATTAACAGTATCATCTACAGAAGGTTCTTTAACTTTAATCGGTTGAAAACGACGATTTAAAGCAGGATCTTTTTCAATTCTTTGATATTCTTTTGTAGTAGTGGCCCCGATACACTGAAAACCACTACGTGATAAAACAGGTTTTAAAATATTTGCTGCATCTAGGGATCCTTCAGCTGATCCAGTTCCTCCAATATTATGAATTTCATCAATAAAAATAATAATATTTGGTTGCGCTAATACTTCATCTAATACTCGTTGAAATCTTAATTCAAATTCTCCACGATATCTTGAACCTGCCACAATTCTAGCTAAATCTAAACTAATAATCGATCGACCTTCTAAAACAAAAGGAACTAAATTATTAACAATTTTACTTGCAAATAATTCAACAATGGCTGTTTTTCCTACACCTGCATCTCCAACTAAAACAGGATTGTTTTTTTGGCGGCGAACCAAAATTTCCATTAATTCTAATAATTCTTTTTCTCTTCCAAAACATTCCTCTAATTGACCTTGACGAGCTAGTAAAGTTAAATCAGTCCCATAAATCTCAAGTGCTGGTCCTTTTTCTTCTTCATCATAATCATAATCATCTTCGCCGTCTTCAAAATGAAGATAAGTAAAATAAGCTAAATTCATTAATCTTTTTTAATTTTTAATTAGAATCTTTTTAACTCGATCGTTTTTATTATTAATCTTTTAACAACAAATATAATTTTTAGTTTTATCTAAATTGAACTTTAAACTCTTGATCCAGCTTATCTTTAATTAATCGTAGTTCTTCATCTATTTGTTCTGTTGTAAATGTCTGTAAAAATGATTGAAATTGTAATCGAATAGCAATATTAATATTTTCACTTATTTTTTCGTCAAAATAAATATCAAAAAATTCTATTCTATTTATTAAACTTGAAAAACTACTTATCTTTTCTTTTAAAAAAGAAAAATTGATATTCTTGTTAACAGAAAATGATAAATCTTTAATAATAGCCGGATATTTCGAATATTCTTTATATGTTTGAATGTTATTTTTTAAACGCCAATTACTAAAAAAAGATAAATTAAATTCAAATAAATAAACCGGATATTTTGTTATTTTAAAACTTTCAAGCGCTGGATTTATTTCACCAAATATTCCAATAATTTCATTTTCATATTTAAAAAGAATAGATTTTGTTTCATGAAAAATATCAGGCGAAAATTTATTCTGTTCAACTTGTATATTTTTATAATTAAATAAGTTTAAAAAATTCTCAATTAATCCTTTAGCAATAAACCATTCAATTGTTGAAAATTTAGATTTTTTAATTCTTTCTATTTGAAAAATGCCCGCTATTTTATCCATTTCGCTAATAAAATTATTCGTCTTTTTAAAAGTTCTTCCTATTTCAAAAAAATTTTTTTGATCAAAACCTAAATTTAAATTATTTTCGAAAATATCTAATAGTTTTAAAAAAATATTAGTTCGTAAAACTAAAAAATCAGTATTAAGAGGATTATTTAGAAAAATTGAATTTAATTGCTGTTTTTTACTTTCTAATATAGGATTAGTTAAAATTTCATTAAAACCAGAACTTAAGAAAAATTGCTTAATTAATTCATATTGATTTATATTTTCACCAATATATAACTTTTCTTTTTTTGGAAAAATTTCATCAAAATTTTCATATCCAATTAATTTACTATATTCTTCAATTAAATCAATTTCTCGATCTAAGTCTTTTCGATAATTTGGAATTAAAAAGTAAAAAGTAAGAGGCGTTTGACAAAGAATTTTTAACCCATTTTTTTCGAAGATAGAAATATCTATTTGAGTTAGGTTTAATGTATTTTTTAAGGCTAATTTTCGGCATTTTAGAATCTTTTGTCCTTTTAGTTGAATTGCATTATCACAAACTGAATATATTTTAGGTATAATTTCCGGAAAAGAGTTCAATTCTAATAATGTTAATAATCGTTGAAAAGAGTATTTAAAATTTTCTAAACAAATTTTTCTTAAAGAGCGTAAAGAATTTTTATTTTCAAAAATAATTGGTAAAAATTCATTTGGAGGAAAATTACCATTATAAAAAATTGCTTCTAAAAAAATACTAGAATTTAAAAGCGAGTCAATTTTATTATTCAAATTAATTGCCCCTAAAATATTTAGAATTTCATTATTCTTATTTTTTAAAACAATTGTACCAGGTGTAAGATAATAAGAAGTTTGATTAGTATCAACAAATTTTTCAACTTTATTTAACTTTTCTATTAAAAAAGGTGGGGTTGCTGCTGAATAAAAACTAAAATTTTGTCCCCATTCGAAACTTGTTAAATTAAAAAAATCTGTTATGTTTTTCTCTGGTTTAAGACCAAAATTTAATAATTTTTTCTGAACCCATAAAGGAGATGAAATTTTTTTGAAATTTCGAATTTCAATTGTAAAAACAAGAATATCAGAAATATTTTGTGTTTGAATTTTAAAATTTTGATAAGAATAATACTTTAAATAATTTTCTTTCAGAATAAAAAAATAATTTATTTTTATTTTTTCCCATAAATTATTTAAATTAAAAAGTAAAATAGTTGAAAGTTCATTTAAGAAAAATCTTTCATTTAATAAATCTTCACGATTAGCAGGAATTTTTATTAGTAGTCTAATATTATCTAAAAAAAGATTTTCAATAGATTTTTCATTAAAAATCGAATCAACCTCAAAACCAATTAAATTTAATTGATTAATAATTTCGGATGTTTTAAGATTATTAGCTTTTGAATTATGAGTTAAAGTAGAAAGTGAATATTCCATAATAAGTTTTAATTTATTAAATCGAGTTATTTTCAGAAAAAACTAATCCTGTTTCTTTTGAATAAGATTTCATAAAATTAAGAAAATGAAACCATTCTTGGGAGTTTTTAAAAATTAGAATCGCTTTAAGTAAAAAAGGTTTTCCGTTCTTAAAAAAAATTCGGATATCATTTGTTATAATCTTTTTATTCTCGTAAATTAAAAACATACCATTTAGATCGGTTGAATGAAAAGAATAATTTTCAAAGAGAGAAGGATAAACAAAAATAAAGGTTGCTGTCCCCGTCATTTTATTTTTGGATTTTGTTAATTTTACTAATGGAAACGTAGTTTCTTTTAATCCTTCTAAAAATTCAATATATGCACTCATTAAGCTTTATTTAATTCATTATATAAATTAACTGGGGTGGGAGGATTCGAACCTACGGATGACGGAGTCAAAGTCCATTGCCTTACCACTTGGCTACACCCCATGGAATACAGTATACTTCGTATACTGTATCAGAACAAAATAAAAACAACAATGGGCAAGGAGGGATTCGAACCCCCGACACCGTAGTTCGTAGCCACGTGCTCTAGCCCCTGAGCTACACGCCCTTTGAAATAAAAGTATATGAAGGTATTATATAATAATTTAATATATTAGATAAATTAAATTTATGAAAAAAAAATTTTCGTTATTTGAAGAATTAGACCAAAATCTTAAAGTAATTGAAGATATTGATGATTGTATTAAAATTACACTTGGACCAACAGGTAAAAATGGAATTATTGCTAACGAAAAACAAGAGATCAAATTTATTACTAGTGGCTCATTATTAATTAAATCTTTAGAATTTTCCACTAATGCTGGAAATGTTATTTTAAAGCTTTTAGAACAAGCAGCAATTAAAACATTTAATATTTCAGGAGATGGGTCAACCACAACAATTTTAATTGCTTGTCAATTATTAAAAAGTTCCTTACGTTTTTTAGTTAATGGATATAATTCAATTTTTTTAAGTCTTGGCTTAAAAAAAATTGCCTATTTTTTATTAGAAAAAGTTTTGGAATTTTCTATCCCAATTTCATCCAATTATCAGTTAAATGGAATTTTAAGAACTTCTCTTGGAAAAAAATTAAATCCAGATTTAATAAAATTACTAGATCGTTCAATTTCTAAAATTGGAAGAGATGGTCTGATCTTAGTTGAGGAAAATATTTCAGAAACCAATGAATTAGAAATTGTTCAAGGAATAGAATTAGATAAAGGTTTTGCTTCTTCTTATTTTGTTAATGATTTAAAAAAATTTGAAGTTACCTATGATAATCCTTATTTATTAATTACAAAAAATCCAATTACGTCGTTAAATCAAATTCGCGAAATTATTGATTATATTAAATTAAATAATCGGCCTTTAGTAATTGTGGCAGAAGATATTAATAAAGAAATAATCTCAACGCTAGTATTAAATAATATTCAAAAAAAATTTAAAGTTGCAGTAATTAAATACACGAGTATTCAATTCTTAAAAACAGGAATTTTAGAAGATTTAGCTTTGTTAACACATTCAAATTATTTTTGTTCCAATTTAAAAAATACAAACGAAAAACTAACGGTTAATGATTTAGGACAAGCTGAAAAAGTTATTATTAAAAAGGATAAAAGTACATTTTTAATTTCTAAATTTTCTAAAATTATTGCAAAACGCCGAATTAATGAATTAAATCGGGAACTTTTAACAAGTGAAACAGAGTTTGAAAAAGGTATTTTTAAAACACGTATGGCAAGATTAGCTGGAAATATAGCCAAAATAAAAATAGGTCTTTCAAATCAATATCAAATTGATGAAGAACGACAAAAAGTAGAAAAAGCTATTACTACAATACGTTCATCATTGGAAGAAGGGATGGTACCCGGTGGTGGTATTTTTTATTTTTATTTAAAAGAGGAATTAAAAAATTGGTCATATTTAAATCTAGTGGGCGATGAAATTTTTGCATCACAAATTGTAGGCGAAGCTTTAATTAGACCTTTTCAAGAACTATTTGCAAATACAAATACATCTCGTTATAGTATTTTAGAAAAAATAAACGAATTAGGTTATCCTTATGGTTATAATTTAATTGATCAAAAAATTATTCATACTCTTGAAACTGGATTAGTTGATTCTTCTAAATCAGTTCGAGCTATTCTTTGGAATTCTTTAACTCTAGTTGCAACGATTATTACAAGCGATTAAAAATATTGAGTTAAAAAATTTTAACTCAATATTTTTCATTATTTTCTTCGATCATTCTATAGATAAGATGTCTAACTGTAGGAGTTGGATAAGCACCATTATTTAAATGTTTATATAACTCTAACTTGTTAAAACTAACTCGTTTTTTTAAGGGATCATAATAACCTAATTCTGCAATACTTTTTCCATCTCGTTTGGATAAATTTTCCATTAAAACAATTCTGTAGAATGGTTTATTTTTTCGACCTGTTCTTTTTAATCTAATTTTTAACATATTTTATTTTTATTTATCTACTAAAATTATAATGAAATCTTTTAATTTTTACAAAAAGAATTGTATAGAATTTTCTACTAATAAACTTTCTGCAATTTTAAAAAGAAAAATACGAACTTGTAAAGAACCACTTATTAAAATACTTAATAATTCTAAAGCTAAAATAACAGAAATATCATAGGAAAATTTTCCTAATTTTAGCTGAGGAATACGATTTTGCCAAAATTTAAAATAAGGATTGGCAGCTACTCTAAAAATTGATAAAGGCCATTTATAGGGATTTAACAATGGTAGTTGGTCGAATGTAATTTTACTGTAACATAAAATTCGATAAGCTTTTAAAATAACATATAAATAACCAAAAAGATCCGATATCCATGTTATTTGATAAACACATAACAATATAAAATTTGAACTCATAAGTAATAAAATTATAAAAGAATTTATTAAAAAAGTTTTCACTAAAAAATATACTATTAAATAATTATTTAATAGTATATTTTTCCACCTCCCCATTTTTCTGCAACAATTTTTGGTTGAACTAAAATATGACCAGCAATTGCAACTAAATCATCTTGCGTTAAAGTACGCATTTTAGGAAAAATATCAGCACTCTTAATACTTGGATGAATTTCAGCGATTGATTCTAAACCATCAAAAGTTGTTGGATTATTTAAATAATCTACTAAACCTTCAATTGTATTACGAGCAGGAGTAGCTAAACTTAATGCTTCAGAATCTAATCCCACATTTGGATTTGTTTTTGTAATTCCCCCTGTATGGCAGATACTACAAGTACTTAAGAATAATCTTTTTCCTCGTTTAACCTGTTCTGGTGTTAATGTAACTGATTTTGTTGAATTTAAAGGAACTGTTAAAATTGCATCATCTAATTCAATCGCAGATGCGGATGAAATAATTGCAAAACAAGCTAAAAGAGAAAAAATTCCATTAAAAATAATTTTTACTAAATTTTTCATAAATTATGAATAAAAGTATTTGTAAATTTTTGTAAGTTTCTATTACATAAAACTATTATAGATAAATTTTTTTTATCTTAAAATAGAAAATCAATTAAAAAATATTATTTTTTATTTATTAACTAATTTTCTATTGATTTATAAAAATAAAGTAAATAGCTATATAGAAGTGCTCATGTCACTATCGTATTTGGTCAAAAAATAAAAAGATAATCGACTAAAAATTTAATTCATATTAAGCTTTTTCCCTACTTTTTAAAAAATTTTTCAGTTAACTAAAGTTAATAACATTTGAAAAATTATTTGACTAGATTAAAAAATAAATATTAAAAAATTCCGATATAATAGTTAAAGATAATATTATTCTCAAAAAGAATTTTCTAAGATGAATGAAATAAAAAATAAAACTAATTTTGAAATAAATCAAGTTATTAATGAGCCTTATAAATATGGTTTTAAGACAAATATTGAAAAAGAAGACTTTCCGATTGGATTAAGTGAAGAAATTATTAACTTAATTTCAACAAAAAAAAAAGAGCCAGAATTTTTAAAAAAATTTCGTTTAACTGCTTTTAAAAAATGGTTGAAAATGAAAATGCCAGAATGGGCAAATTTAGCTATTAATCCAATTAATTATAATGAAATTACTTACTATTCAATTCCAAAGCAAAAAAAAAAGTTAAATTCTTTAGATGAAGTTGACCCCGAAATTTTAAAAACATTTGAAAAATTAGGTATTTCATTCGAAGAGCAAAAAAAATTATCAAATGTTGCGGTAGATGCTGTTTTCGATAGTATCTCAATTGGTACAACATATAAAGAAAAATTAGGAAAAGCTGGCGTAATTTTTTGTTCAATTTCTGAGGCAATTCATTTATATCCAAAACTGATTGAAAAATTTTTAGGGAGTGTTATTTCTAGTGGAGATAATTTTTTTGCATCTTTAAATTCAGCCGTTTTCAGTGATGGATCTTTTTGCTATATTCCAAAAAATGTACAATGTCCATTAGAGTTATCCACTTATTTTCGAATTAATGATAAAGATGCGGGTCAATTTGAGCGTACATTAATTATTGCGGAAAAAAATAGTAGTGTTAATTATTTAGAAGGTTGTACAGCTCCACAATTTAGTGAAAATCAATTACATGCTGCCATTGTAGAATTAGTTGCGTTTGAAAATGCTAGAATAAAGTATTCTACAGTTCAAAACTGGTATAGCGGAAATGAAGAAGGTATTGGTGGAATTTATAATTTTGTAACTAAGAGAGGACTTTGTTTAGGAAAGAATGCCAATATTTCATGGACACAAGTAGAAACCGGATCTTCAATTACTTGGAAATATCCAAGTTGTACTTTATTAGGAAAAAATTCAAGTGGTGAATTTTATTCAATTGCATTAACTAATAATTATCAACAAGCAGACACTGGCACAAAAATGTTACATTTAGGACAAGGTACAACTAGTAAAATTATCTCAAAAGGAATTTCATGTGGCTTTTCAAAAAATTCTTATCGTGGATTAGTAAAAATTGGATTAAATGCGGCCTATTCTAGAAATTTTTCTCAATGTGATTCTTTTTTAATTGGATCTTCCTCTGTAGCCTCTACT
>Ga0214188_100043_pt1 | contig 35197 bp, 49 predicted proteins | sample TroBogEpilimnion_5_FD_153026 | JGI IMG/M metagenome (GOLD analysis project Ga0214188, IMG submission 153026) | Freshwater microbial communities from Trout Bog Lake, WI - 01JUL2008 epilimnion | ecosystem: Environmental > Aquatic > Freshwater > Lake > Epilimnion/Euphotic zone | place: Trout Bog...
TTCAGTAACTACTGGTGTATCTTCGACTACAGGTTGATCTTCAGTAGCTGGTGTATCTTCAGTAGCTGGAGTTTCTTCAGTAACTACTGGTGTATCTTCAGTAGCTGTTGTATCTTCGACTACTGGTGTATCTTCAGTAGCTGTTGTATCTTCGACTACAGGTGTATCTTCAGTAGCTGGAGTTTCTTCAGTAACTACTGGTGTATCTTCGACTACAGGTGTATCTTCAGTAACTACTGGTGTATCTTCGACTACAGGTTGATCTTCAGTAGCTGGTGTATCTTCTACAGGTGTATCTTCAGTAGCTGTTGTATCTTCGACTACTGGAATTTCAACATCAACTGCTTCACTAAATACTTGATCCGTAACAGAAACTTCGGCAACTGAGCTACGACGGTTAAGCGATAGTTCAGATGATATACGTTGGTGTAATTTTGTAACGCTGAACATTTATTCTATTTACACATTTTATACTGTTATGCTGTAGAGTGGGCTTGATTTCTGCATGGGTTGGAATGAGAGAGCTGGGTCAGGCGTTGTTGGACTGTCGTATTGTTTTGGAGCAATGGCACGCAAGGCTGCTGGTTTCAAAACGTAGCTTGCTTCTTGGAACTCTCCAATGTAAGTCTCCATAGCCGTATCTGGTGATCCGTAATTCATCATGATCCACTGGCATCCGTAAGTCAACAAAATTTGAGGGTTCATGTTCGTTAGATCAGTTGACACATCAGGAACTATCATCGTGATATTGTCGCGATTGAAGTTTATAAGTTCATTGTTGTCGTGCGTCATTGCCGCTTGGCTGTATGTCAATCTTCTTAAAGTTGAACCCGACCAAGATAAGTTCACCAATTCTTCCATCAATGTTCCTTTGATTGGGCCTCCAGATACGATGATGAGTTTGTTTTGTAAATTACATACCGGTTCAACCGCCACGTTCTTGCGTTGGTAACTGAAAGACGAGTCCAGCATCTTACTTACGCAAGTTGTTTTCAAAATTTGAGCGGCTGCATTAATTACGTTTGTGTTATCAGTATGGAAGACCAAACTCAGCATGAAAGGATCGCTAGATACAGGACACACAACCGAGTTGAATGCGCTATTCATAATAGCTACGCAACATGCTTCTAACGAAACTGTATTGTAAGCGTAATCTACTCCTGTTTGTTGATTTTTCAAGCCTACAACCGGCTTGTTATTTTCGTCCGAGTAGATATCCAATTCCACTAAACGAGGTCCTGCGGGCATCAACATGGGAATCACCCCGTCAGTAATGTAGTCGTAAAGCTTGACTCCTGGAAACAGAGAATAAGCAGAAGAAGCCACGTAGTAATCGCATAATCTATAAGATGGAGTTGTAGGACATCCCAAAGGCGCCAACTTCATAACTGTTTTGTATCCGTCAAATACTGGAGTCGCAGTATTTGCTGCTTGGATCTCTGAAGGCGTAACTAATTTATAAAGTGCAAATGAACTCCCACCTATAACAAGCATAGCTACAACTATAATCACAATCATAGAAAACCACTCCATTATTATTTACGCCACGAATTAATGGACGCAAAGAAAGCATAACATATAGCTGCCAGAATTAATAATCCCCCGATAGCTATTCCGTACCCTCTTAATTTCATTAGATTATACTTTGAATAATAAGCTACGAAATCCACGCACAACTTTGTCGGGAATACGGTCCTTCATCGGTATACCTACTAAGCAACATAAATGGAAATACAAGCAGTACATCCCACATTCTGAATCTTCGTATTGGTGTCTTGTTTTATTGTATGTCACTTCCATTGGTTTAGCATGAACCTTCGTTGAGTCCCATTGCTCTTTCCATCGTTTCATTAACATTTGTATCTCTTTCTCTGGCTTGTGAGCGTAAGAATCAAAGTATGTGATTCTGGGATTTTCAAGTTCAGGTCGTATATCGCAGAACAACGCAATCCAATGTTGGCCTGGACCAGTACTTACGTCTGTGTTGAAAACAATACCTATTTGGGTGAATCCTTTTTTGTATATGCTACGAATATCCATAGAACAAAGCGAATTGACTAAACATTCTCCCGTTTTTGAATGTTTTCCGAAATCTATAGGAATGGTTCCAAGGTAAAGGTATCTCGGAAATATCTCCTGAAACTTACGTTCCAAATCGTCAATGTTGATGGAAGACAACCATTCTTCTGGATTGTTTCTCCAGGTAGAAGGGCCTTTAGGTTTATTCAGCATGGAAACGATAATACATTCAGTAGCTCCGTCATCACATTTTTCACGTAAACGGTACTGGATAGTTTTCCATACTTTGTCTGGATTTGATTTAGGAATAGGAGGTTCACCTGCGTTCTCTTTATTGTAAACTTGACGCAAGTTTTCTATTTCTTTCGCATCGAAGTACATTATAATTAAAAACGGATAATCTTTGTCCTGAGGATAATACATCATAAAATGACAGACGCATTAGTTGAACTTAAGAAGTGTATAAAAGAATACCGCGAATTAGATGACGAATTGCGTCAACTAAACAAGGCAGTTTACGAAAAACGTGATGCCAGGAAACTGGTAGAAGAAGAAATCAAGGATATCATCAAGAGTCCTACATTTGATTCGTTCCGTAAACTGAAACTTGAAGAAGACGGATCCACTATTCAAATTCAAAGACCAGGAGAATACTCAAAACCTTGGTCCTTGTCGCAGAAAGAATTAATGGTTTTAGTGAGTGCATATTTCCAAGACAATCCGAAACCAAATGCCGAAGATCTCACAAATTTTATCATCCAAAAACGTAAGCAGGATTTGGTAGCTACAGAATTCAATTTGAATCGTACAGTTCCGGAATAATATATTTTATAAAATTAAATGTCTACCGCCGCTTCATCACTCATGAATTTGGGAGCTAATTTTGCTCGTCAACAAGCATTGAAACAACTCCCAATGTTGATTGAAAAGTATGAACCTCAAATTGAAGCAAACTTACGTTCAACTTTGAGCGCTTTGAAGGTCCAACATCCAGACGAAGCCGCTCTTTTTCATTCTAATTGGATTAAACTAGATAAAGTAGTGCGTTATTCATTGGCACCTAGCCCTTCAGTTTCTGTGGATACTGCTTATCCAAAAAGTGCAGGAAAAGGTCGTCGTGGAAAACGAACTTTAAGAAAGAAAAAGAGTAAGTATTAAGAAACATGCCAGAATTTCAAGAGTTTTATAACCCTTATAATCCAAGCAATCGCTTGTTTACCCGAACGGATATTCAAGCGATTCTTGATAAGCACAACTGCGATTTTGAAATCAAAAATACTAAGCATTACCAGACCGCGATGGTCCATTCTTCTTACGTAAGACGCCAAGAGTATGTGACTCCAAACGGCGATAAAATGAAGTTAGCGAACAAGCCTAACGAATGTTTATCGTTGTTTGAAGAGTCATACGAAAGACTAGAACATCTAGGTGATTCTATTCTAGGTTCTTGCGTTACAATTTATCTGTTCAAGAGATACGACACTGAAAGTGAAGGATTTCTTACAGATTTGAAGAAAGAAATAGTGTGTAATGAAACACTTGGTATTCTAAGCAAGGAAATAGGCTTAGATAAGTTTTATATTATTTCCAGACACAACGAAGACGCGTGTGCTGGACGTTCAAATTCTAAGAAATTAGGTGATATTCTAGAAGCGTTCATTGGAGCACTTTACACTGACTGCGAAAACTTGCAAACAGTGTATTCGTTCGTGATATGTCTAATTGAAAAATATATCGACATTCCAAAAATTCTGAGATCAAACCGAAACTACAAGGAACAGCTACAAAAACTGGTCCAAGCAAAGTTTCACAGAACTCCAAGGTACGAAATTGTATCGGCTGCTACCAATATGTTTACAATGGCAGCAGTAGATGAGGACGGTACTCAATTAGGTATTGGAACGGCTCCAACGAAAAAACAAGCCGAACAATTGGCCGCGAAAGAGGCAATTGAAAAGTTTAATAAGTAAATTAGATCGCCATGGTCTTTTTTTGACGTGGAAGGGATCTATGTAAGACTTCGCGAACTGTTCCGGTTGTTGAAGTCATATCATCACCTTCTTCTATACCTTCAATTTGACGAAGAGCTTCAGCGACTCTTTGTGGTTGATCGGCAAACTGAATAAGTAATTGAGTTCTGATCGTTTCACGTCTCAAAGGAGGTCTAGATGTACGTACTGATCTGCTAATTTTACCAACACCGCTTCCTTCTAATGCAAAATTGTCTACTTCGTTATCTCTCATGAACTTCAAAATGTTTTCGGAATTGGTGGTCTTGCGTTCGCGGATTTTCTTGATTTCTTGTTTAAGTCTGCGCTCTTCGTCATCCAAAGAAACCCATTCTTTTAATATCTCGCGGATCTTATTCGTCTCGTTTTCTTCTGCCATTTGTATGATCTATTCTTGTATGTTGAAAATCTCTTTCCGCCTCTGAAATTCTCTTCAACGGTTGAAACCACAGTGCTCAACGTAGGACCAATGAAAGGAGTGGCTTGTGCTATTTGTGCTGCTGCTCCACCTAAATCGTCTTCTAAAATAGAAGTCAGAGCTGCGGCAGCTCCAACAAAGGCAACTGGAAGTGCAACGGCTGCTTCTCCTACAGGTCCAGCTACATCGGTAGCAGCAGTTTCTACTGTGGATTCTCCGACTTTGGCGGTAGCTTTTGCTGCTTTGAACGCTACTTTTAGTAAAGGCATGGCTTCTTCTAACGATGTAAGCGGACCAGTAACCATACCGTAAATTTCATTGACTGTGTTATTTACAGTTTCTGGAAGGACCGATTGAATGTATCCTATTCCTATACGTATGATCTGGTCGGTGACTGGATGTGTTTGTGAAGCTCCTCCTTTCTGTTTTAATGAGTTATACATTTTAGTAGCCGTCTTTTCGTTAAAAAAAGGACGCTGATGTTTTCGGTCGTAGAACACAGAGTTTTGTAAATGTTTGGCGTTTCTGAATTTATGAGACTTTATATACTTCATCAAATTCAAGATCTTCACAGTTTTTTCTGCAAGAACTCTATCTTTCGTTCTTCCGTGGATAAAATCCACGGTTTTCTTTTCGTCTGCGTTTAATCGGGTATCATCATACACCCACACCATTATTTATTACAAATAATTTACAATGGATGAAGAGTCAAAGAATGAGATAACGTGGAACTCTCAGCTAGAAAAGATTATTTCAGACGAAGGAGAAGTTGCGTTATGTTACTCTTGGCTTCATAACCGTTCAGAAAAACTGTTTTCTAGATTGAATACTGGAATAACTATTCCGTCCATTGTGTTAGCAACTTTAGCTGGATCTACATCCATGGGATTCAATGCGGTTTTTCCAAGTCCGTATATCGCAAACTTAGTTTCGGGAGCAGTAACTTTAAGTATCGGCATCCTCACAACTATATCCAACTATTTCGGTTGGGCTAAGAGAACTGAAGGGCACCGTATTGCGTCTATAACGTATGCGAAGTTACACAAATTCATATTAATTGAACTTGCGTTACCAAGAAATGAACGTATGACGGCCAAAGATATGTTGAAAATTGTGAGAGACGAAAACCAGAGATTACAAGAAACCAGTCCTCAAATTCCCGACAGAATTATCGCTCAGTTTAATAAGAAGTTCGCGAAAACAACTCCTGAAGTGAAAAAACCGGAAATCACGAACGGATTAGACCCAATTTACGTCTATCCAAGTGATAACCAGTCGCCCATAGCAGGCCGAGAATCCATGATTGATCCGATGTACCGTTCAATGCCTACCATAAACATTCCTGATTCTCCTTCACATACAACCGTGATCGTTAAAACTTCCAACGACGATCGCACTCCAAACAAGTCACAAATGTCGTCATCGGTTCGTCTGCCGACCTCGTTTGAAGTTGATAGTAGTCACATTTAGCTTTCTTTTTACAACGAGAACACCATAAGAAGATAGAAGCAGTATCGTTCTTGGCGTATAACTTCTTCTCCATTTCAATGATTTTCTCGATTGATTCTTTCCATCGGTGTGGAAACATGTCAACAGCCGTCATTTCCGCAAACATACGTGGAGTTACTTCTCCAGATTTCAATTGTTCTAACCATGGTTCTGGATTTTGGACGTATCCTTGTTTTCCAAGTAAGTTTTCGTATATCGTCATACATCTGCTTCGGTACATGTTCCAGAAAACGCGATTAGACCAATCTACATCTATTCCTTCTTTCAACGCTTGGTCGCTTACGACGTGAAGAACAGAGTCTTCAAGTTGTTTAGCTAGATCGTTACTTTCAAGAAGTTCTTCAAAATTTTCAATTGCCTTGTCCCGTATAGCCACATCAATAAACACATTCTTTATATTAGAATGTACCGGTCTAGTTGAATGGAATATTTCTCGTTTAGGTTCTTCCTCCTCTTCTTCATCGTCTCCTAATTCTTCATCTAAATCTTCTTCTCCATCTTCGTCTACTTCTAATACTTCTCCGTCATCATCTTCATCGTGTTCTGCGAACGTCCATTCTTGATACAATGTATTGTAGTCAGAAGCTTTCAAGTTCACGTAAGAATTGATGTGAGGCTCGTATTCATCCTGTTCTTCAGATTCCGAAGCAAGAACTATGATATTGCCCGAATACACTTCTTCGTCAAAAGGAGAAGGAAGCATATGAGAGTTCATGTTTTCTTGCGTTTCAGAAATAGAGGCGAATACAGATAGCCATTGTGTTTCCTTCAGAGGATCCTGAAGTTTACCTTGAAACTGAATTTCGGGAGATTTATACTTTTTGCGTATCCATTCTAATACATCAGTAGTTTTAGCCGGAATTTGGATATCGGAAACGGTTCCGTTAACTGAAATACAAACTCCAAATGTCATTCTTTGATGTTTAACGCTGAGTATACGTAAGTTCGTTTTTCAAAACGAATTTTATTTGGATATTTTAATTCATCTCATAAAAATGTCGTCAACTGAAGTTTACAGAATAAAACAGAGACGTGGACCAGTTCAAGATTTCAAGAAGAAGGATGAATTTACACCTAAAGAACAAGACTTTCCAGCTTTTGTAGAAAACACACAGCCTGTAAAACCTAGATCAACGTTAAGTTATGCTTCTGTAGCATCTGCTCCTCCTTCTGAACCTTTAATTGCTCCTCATAAAAACCCAGAACTTAAGTTTGAAAAGAAAAAGCTTCTTAAGCAGTCAAGATATGTTTCGGAAGAAATGTATGATGAACGTGAAAAATCTAACAAACCAAAAACTGACGAAGATGGGTTTGAGACAGTATCTTATGCCAAAAAAACACCTGTTTCTTTAAGCACTAAAATAGATAGAGCTAACCAAACAACTGGTGAATTATCAAGTGAAGAAGAATACGGTAAAAATGGCAACGATGATTGGAATATGGACGAAGAAGACGAGTATTGGAGAAGGTTCTAGATTGACGCAGTCGAAATAACAGGTTTGGGTCTGAATATAAAACTACGAAGGTAGCTTCCAAGCTCTCCTGTTTTTCTTTGTAGGTACATGATTTCGCCGAACATCTGGTATTTCATGTATCCGAAATAGAAAGCAACTCCGAACGACAAAATCAAAAGAATGATATCTAGAATTGCTATGACTCCGTTAGCTTGAATTTGACCGAAAGTCCAGTCGGATATAGTGCTAGTTACACTGTTTTTTGATCCTTGTGTTGAAGTTGCTTCTGAAACTCCTACAGTTTTTACAGCTTTATTGTTTCCTGCCTTACTTGGATTTTCTCGAAAAACAAGGTATGCGCGATTATCTAATGCTGTAGGACCTCCAGGTAACTGTTTCGTTGCGTTGAAGTATACGTTACGATTTCCAGCTCCTTGAATAGTTTGGGAATACGCAGGAAGTTTACTTGCTAACGTAGCGTAATCGTTAGGATCAATGTTAATCATGGATTTAAAAACTATGACTTTTGCAGCTTGGCAGCTTTCTGGGTAAGTTCCGTCATACACGAAATGTTCTCCTGAAGGAGGAACTAAGTTAGCTAAAGACCAATTGTTTCCAAGAGGAACTTCTGTGTTTTGTGTGTTGAGATACTTAACAATTGAATTGAAGAACTGAGCGGAATTAGAAGGATTAGGGTTTGATTGGACGACAAAGCAAACTAATAAATCCCCCTTTGTAGGATTATCAAATATGATAGTAACTTCTGCGTCTCCTTGAATACTTTCAATTGTATGGTTACTTCTTTGATTAATCAGTACCATTCTAGCAGTGTAACCATCGTTATTAAATTTACAAGATCCTAACCCTGCAGTGTTACTTATAATAGCGTAACTATGTGTTTTGTTTGACTCAATAGATACTTGTGCCGACGTAGGGTATACATCATCAAACACTAATTGACACAATAAATCACAGGGTTGTGAAGTGGACTGTGATAGATTGATAGGGCTTTGATTCGGACAATTTGAGGCATTACCACTCATTTGTAAATCCACGTTATTTTTGTATCTTGAGAATAATCAATGGACGGCGATACAATAATTTACGTGATTATTGGCAGTTTTGGTGTTGGAATATTTGGTTTGATTATTTACAGCGTAGCCCAAACAGGTGTAGACATGAGTGTTGTATTTACAGCTATACAGATAACATTCATTGTGCTTGCTTTAATAGCTGGAGGAGCACTTCAATTAAAAGATGTTGAGAAGGCTCAAGCTGTGATATTCAATATAGCAACTGCTGTTATGCTTTATTTACCCATATCCTTAGCGATGTTTTCTATTATTGGTGCTGCTATTTTTGAAAATGCTAACTTCTTGATCCCAGTAATTGCAGCCGGGGGAGCAGTAGGAATGAATTTAGCGCTTGATGCGATAGGAAGCAAATACGGTAACACAATGTTAAGTTACGTACCATTTTTGAGAAAGAAAGCATAATTATATTAAAAAATAAAAACAAGGTAAATTAATGGCATCACCAACACCAGGAGTATGTGATATGGCTTTGCCGATGGGTTTTAAAACAAGTAGTTCTCCTTCTATCATAGTGTTTACTACGACAATAGGATTCTATTACTTAAATGCGCTTTGGAACGGTGGACCAGACGCAGCAAAAAAATCGTTTATACCCGGTTTAATGTTTTTAATTTTTGTTCTAGCTCAAGTTGGAGTTATTTATTACCAGTCAGTCTACTTCAATAAATGTCCTCCATTTGTATTGGTTGGCATTGTTTTTGCTGTATTCTTTGGAGCAGCATTTGGAACAATAACTTACTGGGTATCAACGGCTATGAATAAAAATTCATTGGCGCTCGCACAAGGATTCACAAATTACAAAGAAAAATTCACGGATCAGTCGGCGTTTAACGCTATAGCATCTCCAGGAGGGACAGCTTCTGATATAGCTGCCGCCGCAAAAGCAAAAGCAGCAGGACAACCTACAACCGGAACAGTAGGACAATGTTTGCAAAAAAGCGCCGACTCAGACGAATACGTTTGCGACGTTTACAAAGATGGTAAACTAGTTACTAAAACAGTTACTGAATAAATTTCAAAGCTTCCTGAATAATTCGGTAATAATTTGCCATATTTGTTCCTGATTGTTTTTTAACGGTTAACACTTTTCCTTCTTTGTCTTTTGCAACAACTGCTAAAGTAGGAACCATAGTTACTCCGTAAGTTTGAGTCAAGCCGGATGGATCGTCACGTATATTTACTGAAATCCAAGATGTCTGATCGAACTCTTCTTTCAAGTCGTTCAAAGCAGGTTTGATTTCTCTACATGGGCCGCAAGTAGGAGACCAGAATTGATAGACTGTGACGCTCATTCTTGTTTTGTTATAGTTGTAGTTTCTGTGATTAAATGATTTAACGGTATTAATCTATACAGAGCTGTTTTATGAAGACGTTGCTTAGGTAAGTCAAATCCCTTTTTCTTCAAGGTCTTAGTGAGTGTTGATAACAGAGCATTATTTAAATCCGATTGATCTAGTTTATCTAAGTTACTTAAACACCATTGAATCAATACTCTATCTGAAACAGGAGGACCCATCAACGAAACAGGCAAACCTTCAATTGCAACTTCTGTGTTGCTCTCAATGACGATATCTTCCTGTTCGGGATCAATGACTCTAACTGCCATTCGGTCTACGATATGATTATTCTTGCTTTCGTAGTCGTCTTTTCCCGTATGAGCCTTCACGTGTGTGAAAATGAACCCTTCAAATTTTGAAAGCAGGGAACTGGTAGATTCAATGATATCTCTATGCTTTACGTCTGCGCCTTGTGAAGTCTTCCAGTTCTTTGCCACCCAGCTAGGTAGCCAGGTAGTCAAGCAGTCAATAGAATACTTTGAGTCAGTATATATTTGAATGTTTGTTTCGTATGGGAAGTTGGCTTTTATGATTTCTACTGCCTTGGAAATCGCCATAAGTTCGCCTCGCTGGTTCGTTTGGGGTTCGGATTCAGGAACGCGTTCGGCTTTAGATATATTAGGATGGTCGGGAAACCAGCAAGCCCAAGAAGCTTGAGCTCCGGCCTTACCGTTATTCGTACATGCTCCGTCAGTGAATACTACGACCTTCATTTTATATAATTAGAGGTTTGTGTATAAATGTCGGAATCCGTTTTACGATACATCTGCTGTAAATAGCAGGCTGAATTGTTGTAGGATCTTCTGCGTGGAACCAAACTCTGCACTTGAACGATCGTTGTTCTAACGACCGTCTCAGCATTTGCTGGCAAGAATAAGTCAGGAATTCAGAGTTCCAAATAAGCAGAATCCTTATTTTTGTTGATTTCTTTTCGGGAACTTTTGAAATCCAGTTATCAAACCATGGGGAAAACGTTTCCGCTGAGTTTGTTTGTGTCGCATCCACTTCCGAGAACTCACACTGGTCTCCGTATTTTTCTTTATACAAGGACCAAAGCTTCTTTGTTTCTGAATCATTCAATGGTTCAAATAAAAAATAATGGGGCGGAGGGAACACTAAATCCATTGTATTTCTTTATTATTCTTGTTTAGACCCCATAATCTTCTTAATTGGAATTTCAGTTGAAACGACATATAAACTGTTTTCGGTCATAACGATGTAACAAGTTTCACATTTAAAAACGTTCTGGATAGTGGAAGTGTATTCACTGTCCGACTTGACCAAGAACTTTTCTGTTTCTCTGACTCCGATACAACATTTCTTGTTGACGCTGTCCTGGTAATAATCTAAATAAATAGGCTTATCTTCTGTTACAGATACTTGTGCTGCGCGAAGCAAGACACTTGCAGAAGGTAAAGGCACAGACATTTGTTTTATGGGTTTCTTTGATGTTTAAACTACTGAACGCATTTGAGCGTATCTTCCAGCTTGAACCTTGATCGCATATTCAAACTTGGAAGTTCGGGGCGAGGCAAGCCAAGAAGATTTGTCACACAGTTTCGGACCATCGTGCGAAGGACAGTTGCCGAAGCAGGTAATGTTTTCACTAATTCGTACAAGAATACCACAAATTGCGATGTGTTTTCTTCTGTCTGTTCTGTTTTTGGCTGTTTAGCCGTATCGTCCAAATCTATAATCACTTGTACTAACGATCTCGTCACAACCTCTTCAGGAAGAAGGTCACGGACAAACAGGTTCGTAATGAATTTAGCATACCCGCGTCGTTTATCTTTCATCTTCGTCCATTCCACTATTTTGTCTGCGTAATCTGCTTCTTCAATTGAAGGACATACGACAGTATCGTTCATGTTGTATAGCTTAGGAAACATCTCTGTTTGAACTAAGATATCTTCTTTGATTTCCGGAATTTCTTCGACAAGTTTCCTTGCACAATCGGACATCAAATCAACATAAAATCCACCTTGTGTCATAACGGTGTCAAACAATAATGTAGTGACACGCAATCTGAACATTTCATCGCGTTTTCTGATGTTCTCAACTATTTGACTAGATAACTTGTCCAATGTCTTGGATGAAATCTTGTTGATAGAGCTGAAAACTTCTGCGTATTCTGGATCATCTTTTTCTTTCACTCTTCTCACAGCATCCACTAAGACGTTTTCACGCCAATTGTCGGGCTGGGAAGGTTTAGGTTTGAACGCCACCCTTTGAGGAGGACGAACTGGTCTGAAAGCGACCGGAGTAATTCGTAATTTTGCTATGTTCTCTTGAACTATACTTGTTAAAGGAAGTTTAAGTCCGAATCGGACTGAATAAATTTCTGCTACTGTTAAACTCATTGTATTGTATGATATACTTTCTCTAAGTTAAAAACGAATTCGTTTTTAACTAACCTATAGAATAGTATAAAATGGGATCAAATATCGAAACCACAAAATTCCAGTATCGCTGGATTCTGTGGTATCACGATCCCAACAACAAGAATTATGATTTAGATAGTTACATAAAAATAGTTTCAATAGCTACGCCACAGCAGTTCTGGAGTATAGTAGACTCAATTTCCAAGGAAGCTTGGGAGTCTGGAATGTTCTTCTTCATGCGAGAAGGATTCAAACCTTTATGGGACGCAGCAGAAAACGAAGCTGGAGGCGCATGGTCTAAGAAAATTGAAGATAAAGTCGTTCATTCTACATTTATAAATTTGATGGTTCACTGTGTGGCAAACGAACTCTTGACGCAACGAAAAGAAACTTTGGTAGGTATTACCTTATCTCCAAAAGGGTCTTTCTCAATCGTAAAGATTTGGAATACAACTACAACTGTATCGGACAACAATTACATAAATAAAACAATTGAAAACTTCAAGATTGGCGAGGACGTTACGTATACTCCTCATAAAGCAAGACCTAAGTAATAATAATGAAAATTATAATTGAAAGTTCTATACTTGACAAAATAGAGAAATACGTAAGAGACGTGACTCGTTTTTTGTATTCTTGGATTTCAACAGACGGAGAAGTTTTAGGGTACATTTTGGGAGTTATTCATTTTGTGGTTGGAGTTACGATTAGTATCATGGTAATTGTGTCTCATACAATATACCCAGCCTTTTGGTTGAAGTGTATTGTATTTTTAATTTTATTTGCTATATGGTTACAACATATAGTGTTTAAAGTTTGTATTGTCATCATAGCAGAACAGAAATTAACAAAAGGAGACCCGCCTTATTTTAAGATATTCAAGGACATGACAGGAATTGATGGTTCTAATTTAGTTACGCATTTAGTTGTATTTGAAACTGGAGCGTTAATAGCGTTTTCTCTGGAACTTGTGTCTGAAATCGTGGGATGGTATTACAAAGTTTAAGTAGAACAGGGCATCAAGCATAACTTAATGTCTCCTAAATTAGCTACGACGTATCGGATCATTAAGAACCAGTCGTTTTTCATATGGATTTCTAGATTGTTACATAAGTTCGTGCATTTTGTGAATAAGACCAAATGAGGCAAAGAAAAGTTACCTGAAACGATTTCGTCGGTCATCTTCTTTTGAATAGAAAACTCGTTCTCTGAATCGCCCATCACGGTTGTTCGCGAGGCAAAATGACCTTTGCATCCAAATGTCAAGGAGGAACTGACGTTTTTGATTTCTACTGTTTTGGCACCAAGTAAAGTCATATCTCTACAAATCTTTTGGAAGTCCAAGGAAGGCATAGTTATGTGTGCCGAGAACTCGGTTTCAGGTAATTGAATATCTGGTTCGTCGCGGTCCAATAAGTTCAACTTGTATCGTGTCACTTGCTTCTTTTCGCCGTCTTCAAGCAGAATACCTAATGTATTGGGGTCTGATTGGTCGACGTAAAATGTGATTGTGTCGTCGTTCGTTGCCGTTCTCACAATACGGTGGAGGTGGTCGGTGTTAATTCCAATAACAAACTTACCTGTATTGTGTTTGTAAGTATACTTCTCGAACTTATCAGAATATAATCTTAAGTGGACCAACACTGTTCGGGTATTATCCATAGCTACCATGCGAACACCATCGGAGTCAAATATGAGACTCATTTCCACCAAGATACATTTCAAAGCTTCAGTCAATGTTCTGACCGCACCTGTTTGAACCGTCTTGGCTTCAACGATATACTCGGGCATTTTATTTGAATACTAAAAGTGCGTTTAAAACCTTTATTCCTCTCCTCCAATTCGTTTCTTCATTGTTGCGTGTCGTTTCTTTGATACGATACGACCGCCTTTGTTATACATTAGGTCATCTTTAGTGAGACCTCCTGTTGTCTTCATTGCCCCCCCGTGCATAACTTGTGCGCGACTTCCGTATGTTCTGACCTTGCGTGTCTTGTCTGGCATTTACTTATTGCTAATACTTTTTGTTATACTTATACAGTTGCAACTATAATATTGTTAGAACATTTAGGGCATGTTACTTTCATAAAAATGTATTGTATCAAAAATTCTTTCATACGTTCTAATTTGGACTGTGTGTTTCCTGGAGCTCCTGCAAAGTGGACGATTTTATTGCGACACGTTTCGTTGAATGGATAGTACATGTTATAGTTTTCGTTGTTAATTAATTTTCCGTCAACTAAATCGTTCTTGTTGAAGTATACGTTTATAGCAGATTGTTCGTAAAATTGTTCTCCCACATGATTATTCATTAATTGAATTGTATTTTGGAAATGCTGTTTCATTTGTGGAGTGTTTCTGAAACAAAAGAATCCGGCATTAAACACATAAATCTTCTTTTCATGAAAAAATTCAATGTGCGCATCCGAATAATTTTGAAAGGACCAGTTTCTGTTTTTATGTGATTCAATATTTGTGTTCTCGTAATAAGCATACAACTTTTCAGGATGGGTTACTTTATTAAATATTGAGTCAATGTTTCGATCAACCAATATATCGGAGTCAATATACATTATACGTTCAACGTTCATGTTTTGGATAGCTTCAAAAATATGTAATTTCTTTGCACTTGCGTCTTCTCCTTTTGTGGAGTTTGGACTTGAAACCAAAATAACGTCTGATGGGAACAATGTCTTACATCTTTCCATCAAAGCTTCATCACAGATAACCAAAATAGGTATTGTTAAGTTTTTCAAACGGAAAAATTTGATCGCTAATGCGGTTAAGTCCACACTTTCTTCTGTGAATCCAACTACGAAATACACTAAATCCATGTTTAAATATAAAAGATATCTACTGTTTATATTATTATATTCCAAACCTTGTTTTCCACCATAGCATTTCTTTCATTTTCTGTTCGTACCCTGGTGTTATAGAGAAATGTAAGATTTTGCCTTTATATTGACGTATCGTCCATGGTAACATAAGTTTGTTTCTAATTCCATCTGTAAAAATATTCATGGAACAATTAGACGGATTAAATACGTTTGTATCCACTAGGTTTCTGGTATTAAAGTATACGTTCATAAAAGATTGTTCGTAATAGTATTCTCCTTTATAGTCTTTTATCATGTTTCGTATGTTCTGAAAGTGTTCTGACATTTCGGGAGTATTCAAAAATGCAAATAAGCCACAGTTGAATGTATAAATTTTATTTTTTTTAAAAAACTCTATATCTTCATCCGTATAGTTCAATAAAGAAAAATGTATTTGTGTATGGAACCAAATATGACTATTTTCCGTGTATGCGTATAATTTGTTGTTTTCTGTAAACTTATTGAAAAAAACAGATAAGTTAACGTCAACTAAAATATCTGCGTCAACAAACAATACTTTACTGTATTTTGAAAGATCGTAATCAAAAATAAGAAGTTTTTTCATAGATGAATCCATTCCACTTATAGAATCTTTACATGGAACTACAATAATATTACTAAAACATGAAAGCGTTTGTTTACAGGTTTCAACAAGAGACTCGTCGCAAATAACCATTATATCGGTATTGTTGTATTTACGAACAGACTGTATTGAAACATAAACTAAATTGATATACTTAGCATTAAAGCCAACTGTATAATAAACTAGCTCCATTACTTTAAGAATTTGTTTTAATTATACCATTCTTTTCCGGTAAACCCTTGTCCCCAAAAGTTACCGTTTAGTTTTATTTGGGTTTGTGTTTCAGGAGAATAGCTCTCCAAGTAAAGACATTTGAAATCGTATGTCGACTCTATCATTTCACAATATTTTTGTTGTAAATAAGGAATCGTGATTTCGCTGTAGTCTGTGGTCCAGAGTATAGGACAACCTTTATACTTTTCTTCTATGTGAGGGTTTCTTTCTAGTATAGGTATACATCCAGCCATCAATGCCTCGTAATGTCTATGGCAGTCAATCCCGTTTCCTTCAGGAGAAATAACAAATTTGTATTTTGGAAGTTCTTGGAAGTATACTTTTGGATCCAAAGTAATGTTTTTAATACCGTTTTTATCAAGATTTTTTATAATCACAAGACGAGACTTAGCTTTTCTACGGTTTGTATCGGTCCATGGACTTATAGCACAAATAACGTCTCTGTTATGAGGTCCTATTTGTGACTCTTCTATAGTTCCATCAAATAACATAAACTTGTACCCCATGCCAATCGGAAAAGGAACTGAGCCGTCAAGACCGTCTTGAGTTGAAGCATTGTAAATCAAGCAACTTCGGGGCTTAATTGTTTTTTGCCATTCAGAAAGTTTCATCATTTACTACTAAACCATAATTGAATTTCAATCTTGAAGCTCAATTATGGTTTCATTATGTTTTAATTTATATTACACTAAAAGCCAACAGGTTAGTAACCCACGCAAATATAGTAGATATTTGCAGGTTTAGTTGGAGTATGCGAGACCACCCATACCAGACATTACGCGGAGAACGTTGTAGTTGAGGGCGTATACACGAACTTGTGCAGTGCGTGTACCAGTAACTGTGTTGAGAGATACAGTGAGTTGGAGAGTTGCCTTATCAATACGGGAGAAGTTACATGTTCCGGATGGTTGATGTTCTTCTGGGCGGAGAGCGAAGGAGTATACGTTGATACCAGTGGATGGTGTGCGTGAATGGTGTTGGAATGGTTGCACGCGGTCAAAGTAGGAACCTTCACGTTCAGTGAATCGGTCTTGGCCGTTGAGTTGGAGCTTGGCGACTTCAACTGGGTTCTTACCTTCACAACGGATACCAGAGTCGAGGATGACCTTGGCGAGGAGGTAGTTGACACCAGATTCAAATTCAGTTACACCGGCTAAATCGTAAGAGTTAGCACCAACTAATGTAGGAGCTTCGCTTGCGGCTTGTCCGAGTAAGGCAGTGGCTGAAGCAGCAGAAGAAGAACCAATAGTACCGGCAGAGGAACCGTTGGATTGAGATAAGAGAGATGTGATGATACCGTCAGTGGAGAAGTCATCAGAGTAGTTGAATGGTTGTGCACCACCAACAGATGCTAACCAAGAGGAGGTAGAGCAATCTACGAAGGAGTCACGTTGGACGACCCATTGGAGTTCCTTAACAGGGTGGTTAAAGTTGAGTTGGATCTTGTTGGAAGAAGATGTGATGGATTCAGCACCAGTGTATTGAACTTGTTCGATGAGGTATTCGTGGGATTGTTGGGCGAAACGACGACGTTCTTCAGTATCTAAGTAGACGTAGTCAACGTAGATGGAAGCAGCGGCCAAGGATTGGGCTGCTAAGGCAGATGGAGTACCAGTTGAGATTTCGTAGTATTGACAGTTTTGCCATGTATCAAAGTCAACGTTGATACGGACTTCGTGGTATTGGAGAGCAATGAGAGGAATTGCAACACCTGGGTTACGACAGAACCAGAATTGGAGAGGAATGTAGAGTGTCTTGGCTGGTGTACCGGCACGTGGGATACAAGAGATAGTTGTTTCAGAGGAAGAACAGACAGTATCTAAAGCCATACCAGTAGAACGTTTCATTAAGACGAGATCGTGGGTGTTACCGATCATGTGGTCTAAGGCCTTGATGTTACCGGCATCAACAGAGAGCTGAGTCCAGATTTGCATCCAGTCACCGTATTGACGATCAATGCGTTGACCACCAATTTCAATTTCAACTTGTTTGATGAGACGGTGACCGATGTAGTTTAACCAACGGAAACCATCTTTGTTGGTTAAGGAAACTGCTGGTAATACGACTTGGACGTATGTCTTGTACATTAAATCAGCGTTACGGTTGATGACTGCAGTTACACGCTTGTTGAAGTCGGCTTGACCGTTGAAGGTGACTTCAATAGATTCAACTGCAAAGTTGGTGTGACGTTTGTAGAGAATCTTCCAGAAAGTAATTTGTGGATTACCCGAGATGTAGATATCTTGAGCACCATACGATACGAGTTGCATCAAACCTCCTCCCATTTTGTGTTTATGCTATACGGCAAGAAAAAAATATTTTATAGACAAATGAACGTTTGGTTCTGGCCGACGGCGAACCCCATCCTCAACACTTTCTTGCGCTCGATTGTACTCATCTTATTTATGATATTTGGGTTAGGTCAGCCTATATATAATGCTTATTGGGGAGCTGTAATACATGATGCTATTTCTTTGTGGCTCATACGAGACCTCGTTTGAGGGCTCAAAAAGAACCTGTTTAATGTTTACTTAATGCGTGGACGTACATTGTCAAGTAAGAAGTTGCGAGAGCAGCTACTCCTCCCCCAACAATTAATCCTAAAACCCAAGCTTTAAAAACACTTTCTCTGTTTTTTTGTTGGAGTTGAGAAATTTCACGATCATGATCGTCCCAAATACGTTCCTTTTCTTCTAAAATTACTTCTCTGATTTTTCTCATAAAAGGTTGTTCTGCAAACATTTTATTATTTAATAATCCGAACCATCTAAACTATTTGCCTGTAGATCCAAAGCCACCACCTTCACGATCATCTGGTGCTTTTGGTAATTGGTCTATAGAATCTACGACGTAAACATTATTGTAAGGTAACCAATTATGCTGAACGATTTGGAACAAACGTCTGTTTTTTTCAACTTTATAAGATTTCAAGTTGGTATCCAAGCAATCAACTCTCGCAATTAATTCACCACGGTACCCTGCATCTGCCAATCCAACTTGGTTAGACATACGTAAAGGAGTCAAAGAAGTAGACGAACGAGCAAGCAATAAATACGGAGCAGGATTTCCTATAACATCCAAAGCAGCAGCTACAACACCAGTTTTGATTTTTACACCTAAATGTTTAGGCAAACAGTATTCTTCACACGCTTTAGTTTCGCATTCGCATCCAATGAAGTTCAAAGTCGTTTCAGGACATAATAAATCTACACCTGAATCTGTTTCCCTTCTGATTTCAACATGTTCACGAACCGCTTGACGATGTTCTGGATCAATGACGTATAAATATAAACTCATTTTACTGTTCTACATGTCTCGTATGAAAGCTGTTAATGGCAAAAATGCGATGATGGCCGCCAACATTCCTGCTACTTGAGCGGTAAGGTTCATATACAATTCATAAAATGATGAACGCCCGGCCAAGTAAAAAGCTATGGCTCCGACAGGATTAAAATATCCTGTAGTCAAGTCTTCAGCTACCAGGTAAGCACCAAAGTATGTGAAGGCCATGATATAAGGGTTTGCGCTCGTAACTAAGATAGCAGTTACAATACACAGAGAACCAAGGAATTCAATCAAATACTGTTTCATTGTATTAATTCTCGAAAACCATTCGAGGAACTATATGCATAGCTTCAAGTTCTTGCGTCAATAACTTCGCGGCATAAGGAATTGTTTTCATTTCAAAGTGTGTGTTTACTCCACACACTCCGCAATGGTAAACGTTCTCGTTCGGATTGACTACGGCTGAAGTTCCACAAGACGTACAGTAACCTACATCAAACGGATCTGAAACGTCCATCAAACGTTCCTTCGTAAACATCGCAATACCGTGAGACAACATACAATCACGTTCCATTTCACCTACACGTAATCCACCATCTCTGCTTCTTCCTTCGCAAGGTTGACGCGTGAGAGACACAATTGGACCACGAGCTCTAGAATGTTTCTTGTCAATAACCATGTGTTTCAAGCGTTGGTAGAATGTGGGTCCCATGAATATTTCTGCTTCCATCATTTCACCAGTCTGACCGTTATACATGAGCTCATTGCCGTAAGGATGCATTCCCAAGGCAAGTAAATGTTCTCTCAAAGTTCCAATTTTCAAATGAGAATACGGAGTTCCGTCGCCCAGAGTTCCTCGTTCGGCACATACTTTACCGTACATCGTTTCCATCAATTGGGCGATAGTCATACGTGAAGGAACGGCATGAGGGTTCATAATGATGTCGGGTCGCATTCCGCTGGCAGTGTAAGGCATGTCTTCTTCGTCAAGGATGATACCGCAAGTTCCTTTTTGTCCGTGTCTAGAACTGACTTTGTCTCCGACTTCGGGAATACGTTCAGATACAACTCGGACTTTGACAAATGGGTACCCATCAGAATTCTTTTCGTTCCAAACTCCGTCTACTCTACACATTTCAGAGTTGCGATGAACGGTAGAAGAGTCACGGAAAGCGTATCCATTAAGATCAGATTTCAAGCTTGTGACTTTTCCAATAACTACATCGTTTTCTCCGATATACGAGTTCATAATTGGAACTCCGTTGTCTTGGATCGCATGGTAAGATGAAGTCTTGAATCCTCTGGTGTTTTCGCGTCTTGGTTTAGCGAACTTTTCTTCCTTACCTGAAGAGACGTTACGATGTTCTTCGTCTTTATAAATCGTGTAATACAGAGTTCTAAACATACCGCGATCAATAGAACCGCGATTCATGATAACTGAATCTTCCTGGTTGTATCCAGAGTAAATTCCAATAGCTACCATGATGTTATCTCCGCAAGGCATGTCTTGAGATTTCAGGATATTCATCATACGTGTTTCCACGAACGGACGCATAGGAGAACACAGGATGTACCCGTTCTTATCCAATCGTTTTGCGTAGTTACGAGCAAAGATACCCATAGATTGCTTACCCATAGCAGATTGGTAAGTGTTTCGTGGAGATTGGTTGTGGTCTGAGAACGGAATACTTGAAGCCATATGTCCTAAAATCAACGTAGGGTGAATTTCACAGTGCGTATGTTCCTTCTTTATTTCCGAAGGACTCATAGATATACGTATAGTTTCAGTTTCAGCAGGATCAATATACTCAATACAAGTTCTGACCCAATCGTTCCATTCCAAATCGGGACCAGAAGGGCATTTTGCAATAGCTCCATTCTCGATTCGTAACAAAGGTCTCACGAATCTACCTCCATCAGTTTCAATATTCAAAATGTTCTGGTAAATGTTCCACGAAATACCTGAATGTGGATGAATCTTGAAAGTTCGCTTTGCTTCACGTAACGCAGTATACAAAGTATTTGGATCTTTCACGTATCCTACAATCACACCATTCAAAACTACCATCACACCTTCGTAGATAGTTTTAATATCTGTGACCCACTGAATACCTTTTTGGTGTTCTAGAAATGTCACGACAATAGCTGAAGGAGAATGCTGAGAAACAGAAGAAAGCATAGACATGGATTTCACGATACCTACGGAATGACCTTCTGGAGTTTCTACAGGACAAACGTATCCCCAAGATGTTCCGTGTAATTTACGTGGCGCAAGTAACTTCCCTGATTTTTCAACGGGAGTTTGAATGCGTCTGACGTGACTGATTGTGGCCGCATAAGAAAGACGATTCAATACTTGAGAAACACCCATTTTCGTAGCAGTAGAAACTGTAGACGTTCCCAACCCTTGCACTGTGAAGTTACCTGTAGCCAACGCTTGTTTCAACTTTCCTTCGATGGTAGATACTTTCAGGATCTTGTATAGATTGTTCACGTTCAAGACTTCCAATGGTCTTGGCGTTTCGCGTTTCTTCCATGTATCGTTATTCACTTCATGAACGAACTTTGAACGAATATCTTTACACACTTTCTGGAACAATTGACGAAACAAATGAGTTAATAATGCACCAGTCGTAACGACACGTTTATTAGGATACGCATCACGATCGTCAATTTTTAAGACTCCCATTTTAGTCAACAGAAGTTTACGTACCATCCAGCCAGTTAAGAGAACCTTTCTTGCTTCAAGGACTGAATGAGACGACTTGTCGCCTCCAAACTTCACGTGAGGCAAGTATTCGGTATCCAGCAACGAACGGACATACGCTTTCTTGTCTTCCTGTGTTGTTCCGTATTGTAAATGATGACTCAAGTACTCAATTGCGTCTTCGCGAGTATACACTTTGATTTCCGAACATTCGTAAAACGAAGCAGCCAGCATATCAATTTTTTGGTCGTCCAATTCTGATCCCCAAATAATTCTTGCGATTTCGTAGTCTGTTTCCACGCCTAAAGCTCGAAACATAACGCCTAAAGGAAGATCTTCGTGAAATCGGGGAACGCACATAGTTAAAGGGTACCCTAATCCGTTGAACTTAGCAGATACGCGAACTTCTAATTTTTTAGGAGGAGTTGTGAACGATTCATGTAAGGATTTCATTTCAGCTGAATAAGTGTACTTTGAAGCCGTTTTCTTGTTATAGAAAAGCATGATCTGATTATCTGCGACTTTCTCTTGACTCAAAATAGTTCGTTCAGATCCGTGGATAAGAAAGTACCCAAATGGATCATAAGGACATTCTCCGATTTCTTCTTTTGATAAAGGGTAATCTTTCATGATACATAAAGACGAACCAAGCATAACTGGAATCTTGCCTAAAGATACGCCTTCAAACACTTTCACTTCTTCTTCCATTTCAACGAATGTCGGAGCCTTGTAAGTTCTTGCTGTGAACCGGATATCCGAGAACATCTGGGCCGCATACGTAAAGTTACGTGTTCGGGCGTCTTGAGGAAACATTGGTTTAATGCGTCCCGTGGCTTCTTGAATACGTGGTTTCGTGTAAGTAATGTTTTCAAACGATAAACGAAACTCAAATTTGTACTTCTTCGTAGCTTCATCTTGTTCGTGCCATACAACGATTGGCGCTGTAGAGCAGACAATCAAAGGAATCTTGTTACGAATGAAGTCTTCAAAAGACTCAATTTGATGTTCTACCAACTTTTCTACTCCGTTTTTAAAATATGTTGAAATTGCTTCCCACTCCATGGTAATTTATTTAAAGCTTGTTCGCCCTAAATCTATTTATCCGTTTTTTAATAAGAGACAAGATGTCGGACAAAATCACAATCACAAAAGTTGACGATTCTGTTCCAAAACCAGTTGAAACAAAAGATCCAGACCCAGCCAAACCTTCTTTATTCAAGCCTTTAGGTCGTATTATAGGCGCTGCACGTAAACACAAATCCATGAAAACGTTCCCTAAAGGCGTTTTGAAAAAGACACTCAAACTCAAACCTGTAGCTGACCCTGCCAAGCCTCCTCCATTGAAAAAGTTCATGCGTAGACACACGATTCGGTTGTTTACGGACAAAGGTGAAAACCAACGCAGAAAGACGATCAAGCGCAAAGTCAGAAAAATGACAGACAAGCAAGTAGACGATCTTGTGAAAAAACACGGATTATTGAAAAACGAGTCAACTCCTCCTCGTATAAAGCGCGAAATGTTGAGTGGCGCAATGTTGGCCGGATTCATTTCCTCAGACTAAACAATGACGAACGTTTGGGGTCCGTTAGCGTGGATGACTTTACACAGTATAAGTCTGAATTATCCAGACAACCCAACAAAAGAAGATAAGGAGATTTTGGGTAGATTTATGACTTATTACGCAGATACTATATCGTGTCCTTCTTGTAAGAATCATTTTGCGATAATGTTCGAGTCGTATAAGTCAAGAAACCCAGATTGGTTGAGTAGCAGGTACAAGTTCTTTTTGTGCGTGGTTCGCATGCATAATACCGTCAACAAAAGGCTCGATAAACCTGTTATAGAAACAGTAGCAAACTGTCTAGAACTAATTAAGAACAATACACAGGTAAATACAGGCGCATACTATCGCCAACAATATTTATTATACTTACTCAACAACTGGACTCGTGAAATATCTCCAGAAAGTTTCATGATGAGTAGATCAGTTCGTGAAATGATGAAAATAGATTCACAATATTGGAGTTTAAGAGACAATTCTCAACAAGTATTTTTTCCTGAAGCTGATATTGTAACACCTATTGACTCAACAAAAGGACCTCGTGGAATTCCTTTAACTGGTTTGAATCCTTCAGGTGCGCCAATCAACGTAGGTTTCAAAATTAGAGGGGGGAGACTTTCGTTAGGTGGTCGCTAGGATTCCAAGGCAATGAAATTCGGGGTTTGACTTCCCATCCGTGTCTTTTTAACCATGGATGCCTGTCGTCTTCGTTATGAAACTCGTCTTCGTATTTCACTTTGCGTCTCATTTTCTTCAGTGCCAAGCTTGGCATAATGAAATGTAACTGGTCGGCAATTGTAAAGTTCAATTTTTCTTTATCCACTTTGGTTTCAGCGTATTTCACAATATCTGAAACGAGAGGTGCGTCGGCGTAAGGATACACCCAAGTCCAGTTTATTGGGGCGCTGTGTTTGAAATAATGTTCGGTCCAATGAAAGGTTTTCCAGTAAGATTCAACCACCGGTTTCATATCACGAACTCCGTCCAAAACATGTAATCCATACTTCTTTGAGAACATAGACTGCTCTTTTCCCAGAACTCCTTTTTCAATAGGAACTTTTCTTAGTCCAATACGTTCTTTCAGAACTTCTATTTCTTTTGAAGCACAAAACTCCAAAAACTTATGTCTTCCGATGGAGGTGGTTAAGTCGGGACATCCTGCGTCCGTATAAAAATGAAGAGCTCGATTGTACCCGTCTTCTCTCAGCGAGAACATACCTAAATTAGGCATGAAATCGTTACCGAAACACATAATTGAAAGCGCCATATACTGCTCGATAGGCAGAGGTAACTGAACCGACAACGCCCAAACGTCCAAAGTCGCAAACTCAGCGTGTTTCAAGGCAGGATCATCAAATTCTGCGCTTTCTCTTAATAAGTGCATTTTACCACGAGAGGAAAGCTCACGATGTTGTAAACAGATAAGGATCAAATCAGCGTCCAGTCCGTATATACAAACACTTTTACGTTGGGGTTCAGGAATGCCTTGAATAACTGTAATTAATTTATGTTCTCCTTCTCCTGGTGACGAAGTTTTACTTAACGTGAAATGTGGAAACTTAGAGGCCAACGCAATTTCAAGGTCTCGCATGTAAGGCGTATCTGGCGAAATCATGTTTCTGTCGAACCCTTCTGCTTCTTTCATACGCATACGACGGTATCGTTGTTGAACTATTTTTGCATAAGGAACCAAACCGTCCATCGCAATAATCACATGTTTGGCTTTACACACATTTTCAAGCAGGTATTCTAGTGCGTCAAGAACTGATTTTATCGTGTCTGATTCTTTCAAGTACCGATGGATCAAACAATTAAAATCAATAGCCAGAACATCTACTTCTAAAGGAATTCCTCGTTTGATTGTGTTTACAATCCCACGATGAGACTTAATTAAGCTTGCAAAATAAAAAGGAATACCCATTGTATTACTTCGCGCGATATATGTAAGCACAATTTTAGTATATTTTTAATAAATGTGGTGGTGGGCTGTTCTTGGCGCAATCGTTCTTGCTGTTTTATACGGATACTCTATCCAGTCCCAAATCAAGGTCGCAAAACCCGGATGTTCTTCTTGTCCTAAGAAACAGAATGAAGACCCGTCGTCAGCGTAAATTGAAAATTAAGTTATGCGAAAAATGTTCGCCGGACGTAGGAGACTGCCCTTACTGCTCTCCTAAGAAACGTAAGCGATCAACGGCGAATACCAAACGCAGGTTTTAATACGGTTGGAATCTTAGGAAGAAGATCAACTACTGGAGGAGGTGGAGTATCTTCTACTTGAGGCAATTCAACTTTTGTTTCAATTGGAGGAGTGTCCTGTGTCACAGCTACGTTGCCGTCTAAATTTATGCCGGTATTACTTGCGATCGCATCTGTAATCGCTTTCTTTGGATCTTTGACGATATTTACTAATTTTCTTATTGATCCAATAGGATCGTTTCTGAAACTGTTAAGTAAGTTTTGGGGCATGAATCTTGACAATGTTCCTTGAGGTAAGAACTGAGCTAAGTAAACTCCAAAGAATGCGCCCATCAGTCCAACAGATGCACCGGCTAATCCGACTATTGTACCCATAGAACTATTGTTCTCAATAATTACCAAACCTGTAGCGTTAACGGAAGAACTTACAGTTGGACTAGTTGTAGGATACGCAGTCACGATAAACATAGGCGTGGAAGTAGAAGAAAAGCTGTCCATTTGTTTTAACAAAGAACTTATACTAGGAGTAATGGAAGGGTTGGAAGATATGCTCGTTGATCCTGAATTAGACCGCGACTGGCTTATGGATTTACTTACAGAAACAGACGCACGAATGGAAGAAGATGCGCTAGAAGAAGGTGATCCAATGGATGTCGTTGAAGACGAAAAACTGATTGTGGTTGAAATAGAGGAAGATCCGCTATAAGAAGAAGAGCACAAAATGGAGTTAGAAGACGAAAAACTTAAAGAGTTACTTAAACTCCCTGAATTTGTAGAAGAAGTTGTAAGACTGCTGGTAGATAAACTTGATACAGACGAAGAAGGGCTGTTTGAACTTGTTAAACTAAGAGTTGCATACAGGGACAGACTTGGACTTGGTGTGCTAGACAAAGTAACACATCCTGTAAATGATCCAGTAGAAGTAGCACTAGACGAGGCAATACTAGATCTGCTGGGAGACAAAGAAACGCCAACTGATGAAGAAGGAGAATTTGAGTCGGGAACGTTTACGGATATACCAAGAAACGACGAGGGAACACAATAAGCAGGAGGAGTTGAAACGTTGGCACAAGGCAGAGCATAGACACCTAATTGAATAGTGTTTCCATCAGATGCTTGGGTTCCCAGTAAATAAAACGATAACTTGTATAACGTGTTTTGGTTCACCGAAATTCCCTGGTAAATTCCGTCAAACGTTCCTACGGCACCGTCGTACCATTGACCTGTAGACCAAGTTCCCGCAGCTTGAGGCGCTTGACCTGATTGGTACCAAAGTTGGTAACCGGTAGGAACACTCGCAGTTGCTCCGTTGACCACGACGGGTCCGCCTTGAGACAAGTTGGCGTTCTGTAGAAGTTGGGTAGGATCATAAGGAACCGAAGCTGTGACGCTCGGATTTTTGAATGTCCAGTATCCTGGATCTTGACGGAACGTGAACCCTACAAGCCACGAACCGGTAGAAGACGCATTGAAGTAGTAGCTTTCAAAGGCTTCAACGTTAGCTGTAGGGTAACTTACGGACGCCAGGTAGCAGGGAGGAAGGACTCCCATGGGAGACAGAGACACGTTTCCATCAGAGCACGATCCTGAAACTAAACTAAATAAAAATGGCAGAATGAACGCGCGCATTTGTATTTAGAGAATAATCGGCGCGTATTACAAAATGTCCGATGTTCCTATTGAATCCCCTCCTGTCATCGCAGAACCTGTAGTAGAAACTCCAGCCGTAGTCGAAACTCCAGTTGTAGTAGAACCAGTAGCAGAAGTTCCTGCTCCTTTGACTTTAAAAGATGTTGAATTGGCCGTATCTCCTGTCGGCGTTGATTTGAAAGACCCAAAACAACTCCTTCAATACGCATTGAAGGTTATCGCTCAAATCAAACTCATGGCCCATCTTACCGATGAAGCCAAAGCTGCTTTAATTGTTTCTGAAGTCAAAAAGGCTATTTCTTCGTCACCTCTTTCTGATTCTGAAAAGACTATTGCACTTGGATGGTGTGATGCCGTTCTTCCTCATGTAGTTCATACTGTTGATTTAGTTACCGCAGAACTCAAAAAGGTTGAAGAACAAGTTGTAGCTGGATTAAAATCTTGTCTTCCTTGCTTTTTCTAAAAAACGAAATCTTTTTATATAACAAAAGAGGTATCATACACAAACTGAAAAATGACTTTTGACACTGTATTATTCACACAAGAAGAATTGAATGCGTTTATATATGATGAATCAATGTTGTATAATTATTCTGATCGGTTAGCTGATGCTATTTATGAAGAAGAAATATGCAAGGAAGAACTTGAGAACTTGTTTCATGAAGAAGTAATGTTCACAACGGAAGAGTTGATGGAAGCTATATCAAAACATGTTGATGCCGAATTAAATCTGCGTAAAGCAGCTAATGATTTCAAGAATGCATTTTCGTTACTGAAAAAATGAGTTTGTAACTCACTTTTTCCACGTTATTAAATAAAATGTCGGGACTAAGTCAGCTTGTAGCTAACGTAACTGGAGGACGCACTATTCGTCGCAAGGGATACAGCAGAAAATCTTATACTCGCAAATCCGGAATCCACGTCAAAGGATCCCGCGTTCGTTCTAATCGTATTCACGATGTTGGCGCCCCGGGAAAATGGGCCTCTCTTCACGGTCCCGGTATTGGTAAATTAAAACACGGTCCTCTTGTCGCCGTAGGATACTCTGCGGATAAATCCAAGACCGCTCGTCATACTGCTCTTCGTAAGGCCGCCAAGAAGTACGGAGCTCTTTCTACTTTCCGTAAAGTCCAAGCCATTGGAACCTATACAAAGAGAACTTCCAAGGGTAAATCCAAGAAATATTTGGCCGATAGCAAGTGGGTAAGGAAAACTCTTATGTAAATATAATAAATGGACTTAATCAGTTCTCTTCTCTCGGTCATTTTGTTCGCCGCCTTCGTTCCCGGTGTTTTGGTAACCCTTCCTTCTAAACGTTCTTCCCACGGAACTATTTTGGTCGTCCACGCCTTATTATTTGCCGTCGTCACCACATTCGTTATGCGATATTACTGGCACAACATCAAGGGATACGTAGAATCCATGTCAAATTTTGGAGACACATGTCCTAACGGATTCGCACCAAAAGTAGACCCATCTGGAATCAACAAGGCCGAATGTGTCCCTGTAGGTCATGCTACTTACAATCCTACTAGTCAAGGCGCCAAACCTCCTCACGCGTAAGTTTCTAAATAGTATATAAATGTGGACAAATATCCTTTTGAAAGCAGTATTGTTCGCGCTACTTCTTCCCGGAGTTCATTTAAGTATTCCTCCCGGTGGAACTTTAAAAGAACAAGCCATCATTCACGGTATCGTTTTTGCCGTTGTCAATTACTTGGCATACAAGTACGTCCGTCCTCTTCTTGAAAACTTTGACAATCCAGACACCAAAGTCAACCCTAAATGTCCCGAAGGATACCGTCAATGCTCTACTGGCGACTGTGTGTCCGACAGCGATCCACACCAAACATGTCCCGGAGAAACAAGCGCATATTAAAAAACGGAATCTTTTTAGCTAATGTATAGTATCTCGCTTTATTGCAATAATATCAAATTACAATCGAATTTTAAAATCTATAATTACAGCGTACTATATACTCTCTAATTATAGTTATCATCAAATGGCCGTAAGCGTTGAATCATTAGGAGATCTCGTTATAGAGATGGAAATGGAAGGATGTGAATGGGGAACGTTGGTAAGTAAGTTTGAAACTCAACAAATTTCAGTTGAAAAATTAGATTTCGAGGAAGTGGTGGAACCCGTGGTTCCTAAACCAGAAGTTGTTAGCCAACTTGTTCCTTTTACTGAAATCTACAGTAACTTACTTCACGAAAACGCATGTCTTCGTAAGAACACAATTGTTCCTGAAGAAATTGCTCGTTTAGAAGAATTACACGCGGTGTATACTTTACACAGAGCATGGTTCGCAGTATGCGAAATGAACCAAGAACCTTACATTACAGTATGTAAAACCATCGTTGACATACAATCAAAAATAGATTCAACGACCGAAAAAGATAAGAAGAAAAAATTACGTGAAGAAATCACGCCATTACGTAAGATCCAGAATCGTTACATGAAATGGTATGACGACATTCGTCGCGACAAACCAAAAAAGTATGAGTATCTTGACAAGATAACCTCGTATGAATTTATGTTAGTCAAATGTATGTTTATGTCAGTTGTTTGAATAAAAACTTAAAACAAAATAAAAATTACATATTTATATTAGTTTAGAATTGCATGTTTATTTATACGGAATTCAGGAAGTTGGCTTTCCTGTTTTTCCATTATAAATAGATTTTTAACATTTGCATCCAGCTTCTTTCCATAAAATGTGCTTCAACTGGAGCATTATGATAGTCAACTTCTTTCAGTAATTTCAAGTAGAAGTCTTTACTGCGGTTGTGGATATACTTTTTATTCACTGAAAATATAGCTCCAACGTACATATAAGGCGATTCTATAAACTTTTCGGAAAACACTCGTTCATACCATTGTCCTAAATTTTCGTTTGTTTTCTTAGCAATCTTGCCTTTCCAGTTATCAATTGTGAAATTAAAGTGTCTCCTAGTTCCTCCAAAAATAGAAGAATTAAAAAAACTTTTACTGTAATCCGTAACGTTTAGAAACAATGATTTGAAAACGTTTATATCAGTTATAAAATGATCTGCAAAGTATCCTTGTGTAAATATTGTTAGTTCGTCTAATGTATCGTAGTGTGTGATAATATGGTAAATATAAGTATGCGCTTCTCTTCCGACATTCGGTAAATTCACAACAAAAGGTTTCAAATCGTCCGGAATAGTTGATATATCCCCCTTGTTGTAAATTATTTTTTTATCAAACTCACGAGTCCAAGAAACGTCTTCGTTATATCTAGCTACAACCAGCATCCTTATTATATTTAGTTTATTGCGATTAAATTACCATCCAGGCTCATCTTTGGGTTCTGCGAACCGTTCTAAGTATCTGGTTTTAATATTGTTGGGTTGAAAGTATGTTTTAACTAGGCATTCTACTGCGTATGGTTCAAACTTCTTGCACGAAAATACATCCAAGAACATATCGTTTGATTCTTCTACAAAGTGTGCGGCAATATTTGATGTTTCAATTAATTGTATCAATGTGTACCCTTTTTTATTACCCGTCCCAAACATCACTATTTGGGGTTGTCCGTAAGGGACCATGTCAATCCTCTTAATCAGAGTGTCGTTGAACTTTCTGATATTCACAGGACAGCGGATCGTTTGTGGCGTGCACCTAGCAGCGTCAATTATAAGATGGTATCCCCATCTTGAAATAGTAGTCATTGATATGCCTATGATGAAGAAAAAAATGTGTAAACCCTTGCAATTGGAAATTTTCTGGGAAAAGAGTATATCAAAATGTGGTGGATGGCTATATACGCAGCTGCGCTCTTTTACGTTTTAACTCCAGGCATTTTCCTCAGTATTCCAGCTGGAGGATCCAAAATGACCGTTGCACTCACCCATGCCGCCGTATTCGGTTTAGTATGGATGGTCACACACAAGGCAGTTTGGCGTTTGGTTTCAGGAGGCAAGTAAATTAATCAACTCGTTTCCATACATAGTAAGGTCTAAGTTTAGCCCCTTGGTAATAAAACGCTCCTTCGTATTCCAATCCAGGAATAGACTCTTTTACGTATTCTTTCATAACTTCTATATACGGAGTTTCAGGACGATCTTCAATATACAAAACTATATGACCTCCTAATTCCAGGTGGTTATATGCTTTTCTGAGGAACGGATGTAAAAACTCGGTCATAAAATGCTCGACGTCTTTCCATGAAATCATTCCTTCGTATTTTTCTTCGTTGAAGAACGGAGGACTAGTAAACATCAAATCAAACTTTCCGTAAATTCTCACATCCTGGAACCTTCCGTATTTGACTCGGTATTTTTTATGGTCTCCTTGTCCTTTCACGTCAACGATGGCTTTATAAGCAGTCTGCATGGACGGATTTGAGTCAACGCCCACATACTCTACTCCTGAAGCTATAGCCACGCGCAATCGGTCTCCCCATCCGGCTGTGAGGTCCAACCACCGTTTCGGTTTGAACATGTCTATTACTATCATACCAATAGGAAACGGATACAGGGTACACTTTTCTCCGGTTTCTTTCTCACATCTCAATCGCTGTTCTTTTGAAAACTTGTCTGTTTCGTCAATAGATTTCCAGTCCCTAGTTCTTGGAATAATCACCGTTTTTCCTCTGAACTTTTCCATTGTTAGAATATCAGAGTTTTAAACACTTTGAATGAATTCCCATTTCAGATAATCACAAATTTTTTTCCATATTTGGTCGTGCGCAATCAATCGGTCTCTGGATTTGAGGAGTGGAAAGTAAACTTTATACTCGTCTAATTCCAGCAACTCAAAGAACTTATACAGAATGTAAGAATACGACAAGAAATTCGTTCGGTCATCAGGACAGTAAATCAAAAACGGAGCTTGAATTTCCTGGAACATCGCACGGATTTTTTCTTCAATTTCCGGTGTGATTGTAGGTGGAGGGTTTCCGTTCAGTCGTGATATGATATGTGTGGCATGCTCGTAATACTTTGATCTGTTTAGCTTCTTCAGGATTTCTCGCATATCTTTTTCCGTGAGTTCTGCGACGTTCTGGATTCTGCGTTTCTTGATTTCCAGAACCACTTCGTTCATCACTTCATTGGGAATGATAGTTGATTCCTTTGCTTGGAACTGGTTCAAAATTTCGTTCAAGTGGTTGATTTTCTTGTAAGCGTAATTGTTTCTTTCTTTTGGAGGATCGCGAAAACTTGGTAAATCTGAAACCACCAACATATACTCTTCCGAACCGCACAAAGGACACACAAGAATTCCTTCGTCCCCGATTTCTTCCCTTGCAATATTACATCTTTCACAATGTTCGGTCACGGCTTTCTTCATTTCCGAAGGTTCCCCTGTATTCAGTTTCATGCGTGAAGCGTATTCGTCAAACAGTTTCTTCTTAGACGGAGCAGAGGTTTCCGAAGTAGATTGAGCTAAATATTTAACGAACGTGTTCTGGTCCGCAGGAGCCAACGTGGTATGCTGGGTCTTTTCCCCTGTGCCGTAATATTTCAGCATAATGTCCGCGTTCTTCAAGTAATATTCGGTCAAAGGATTCTCTTTTTCAATTCGGTCTTTCAGTGTTTTTATTTCGTCTCTCACTTTAGACGCTTTCAAAATATCTAAAATATCCGAACTCACTTCCAAATCGTCCAGTTCGTATTCTAAGTTTTTAAGACGAGTTTTCAAGTCTTCAACGTTTATCGTATCTTCCTTGATGGTTCCCACAATGTTCTGGTGAACCGAGTCAAGTGTGCCTGTAACAACATCGTTCTTTTTTGAGGCCGATGCTGATTCGCGAGTCCGCTTTATGCGAAAAATATTGTCCATTGCTAAATTTACTTTTTTTGCCTTAAATTACTATTAATGTCTTCTCAGCAAATACAGGGAACATAACGCAATACCTGCTACCAAAGTGGGGACGACGAGATCGTCCGAAAAAACGCTGAAACTTTCTTTTTTTACGGTGGGACAGTTGGACATAGATACTTCTCTGCAATCGTCTGTACTGAAATCTGGACTCAAGTCTGGAGTCAAGAAGAACGAGTTTCCTCCTGTAGTCACATTACATTGGTAACATTTACATGGGGGGTACGCTTCTGCCGCTAAAGAAGACATCATGTATGTAGGGTTCAAGCCTTCAATGTCCCCCACGACTCCAGGAATCAAACCGTTGAAATCAGCAGCTAAATCGCTCATTCCTTTAGGAACCAAGTGTGCTCCTTCAGGCATGTTATTGATATAATTATGTCTTGGCTGAAGAGACCCGTCCGGAGCCGTACATACTCCACCGGTATTCACAAAGAACCGGTTTCCTAAAGGAGGATCACCGTTAACCAAAGTCTTGACGTAAGTTCCTATCGCTCCTAAGTTTGTACCCAACTGTCCGAAACTACCGCCCGAACCTACTCCTAATTTTGTAGTTGGACTTGGAACGTTATCTGCGTAGCTGTACGCTGGTCCCAAAACAGCCGTTTCTGCGTTCGATATATTAGACCACACGGAGTTCAACCCTAGGTCGCCCATTGTGTTCTAAGTGTGATTTTACTTGGGCCTTATATGCGGAATTTGTCAACGCACACGGTCGTTGTCTCAAAATAGAGTTCGAAGCGGTCTCAAAAGAGTACCCGAACTTCTTGCACATGAAGAGCAGTGCGAGGTATCCGCTGCGATTGATTCCGCATTGGCAGTGGACGTAAATTTTACCGCAATCGTCTGATCTCAAAAATGTATTCATAACTGTTTCAAATTGGGGGTACCATTCTAAGATATTGCATTCAGTGCTGTCTATGGCTTCAATACAAGCATAATTATCTGGATGTTTTTCCCTGAACCATGATGGGCTGTCTTTGTTGAAAGCGCAATTCACCACGTGAGTAATGTTATGCATACGGACGAATCCGGGGGTCAAGTAATGTCCTGGCCCGAAAAGGATGTTCGTGTGTATTTTAGCAGGAGGATCGTTGTCCCATCCACGAGAATTTCTACGAATGGCTATCCAATCCATTACTTTATTGATTCACAAAATACGAAAACTTAAATCAATGTTGCACCTAGGGTCCCTACGACGTATCCAATAGCTACAGCTACAGCAGCTAAGATAGCTGCGCCCATGTAAGAAGGAACGCCACCGGCAGTATACGTATTTGGAATGTATTGCAAAATAAGAGAACGAGGAGTGGATAAGGAAATGATCATGGCGGCTAAAAAGAAACCAAAATAAGTCATTAAGTTTCTTACAGAATTACGAACGACTGCGAAGGTATGTGAATCGCTGCGCAAGGTCATTGCAGGAGTGTTTGCTTCGGAAGTAGGAGTCATCTTGTTCGTCAAAAAAGGGTCAGTGCCTCCTGTGACGATAGGAGAAAAGGTGGTGGATTGAGGGAGACTGGGATTTTGAACGGGTCCGGCGCCCATTAAATCGCTTAAATCAGTTGCTCCGTCGGCCATTTACTTAAATGATGGTAATTCGCATTCGGCATCTTCCGCAACGTACTTGACGCACTTATTTCCGTGACGAACAACTCGACCTTCTACCTTGTCTACGGGAACAGACAAGGCGTTTCTTACGGGAATAGGACGGTGAAAAAGCATGATGATGACGCCAAGACCAATCAAGAACGAGAAGAATGGAATGTTCTTTTGGTCCTTGAAGATATGTAATACACGACTAACGAACATCTCTTACTTTTGAGAAGCGAGTAAATTAAGCGACGTTTGTGTTCCGTCGCAAGGAACTTCTACTGCCTTGAACTTTACGCATCCAGATTTGGTGTGGAAGGCTTTTTTGCTGTCAGGAGTAGGAGTTGCTTCTTCGTCTCGAGGAGGAGGCGAAAACACGGCGACAATTAACATTCCTACTAAACTTCCAACGAACAACCAGGGCAATGATATCATTGTT